>Ga0153974_1000269_pt1 | contig 12160 bp, 11 predicted proteins | sample TSGA058MetaG_FD_104741 | JGI IMG/M metagenome (GOLD analysis project Ga0153974, IMG submission 104741) | Attine ant fungus gardens microbial communities from Georgia, USA - TSGA058 MetaG | ecosystem: Host-associated > Fungi > Mycelium > Unclassified | place: USA: Georgia, Yuchi Wildlife... | reverse complement strand
TTCACTGAGGTGAAAATTTATGGTGGCTGTAGATAAAGGTCCTCAGCATAAATGGCATATAAAAACTATATAGTAGAAGAAGTAAAACTATATAGTTGAGTTAAGAATGGAATGTAGAAGTGATGGAAATATGGAGAAGGAAAGTAAAAATAGAGATTGCCATCACACCATGGTATAGCGTCACCCGAAGCCCCTTCAATACATTTGTACTAAAGAGAAAAATGTAGCTGTCTATCGGGGTATATGCAAATAGAAGATATAGACCATCAGAAGGCAAGCAAATAAAAATCCCTCCAGGAAAATGCCAGTTGAATCTGTACCAGGTGGCACTGAAATCTACAATGAATGGATGATCGGGTCTGATGATAGCAATGGAATGATACGACAAAAATAGAATGGATAAGGGTCAACAGTGAGGTTGGACAGGAGGCATGCTGTGCGCCCAATTGTCGCATTATCAATTCCAAATTATTGTTTTCTGGCGACAATGTCTTCTGCAAGTACTTGCAACATATCGCGAGCCTCGCTATGAGGTAACTCTTGCAAGACCTCGGTCGCTCCATCAACATAGTCTTGAGCAAGTTGTCTCAGATCGCTGACGATCTGAAAACAAATTCTCGAGCCTAAAAGAGCTGACATGTCATTGTAAAAATACGAAGGAAAAATGATTCAGTCCTGTACCAGTTCCACATCCCCTGGAGACTTAAACTCACGCTTAATCAGCTCACCCATCTCCGGAAACTCTTCCCAGGCATACAGAGCTGGTGCAGTCGTGAGACCAAGTTTGAGGTCCGCGTTGTTGGGTTTTCCGAGTGCAGCTGTGGTTGATTCATAATCGAGAGCATCGTCTGCAAGCTAATCAAGTTAGAACCATCTACCATGTCAAAAATAGCGTGACAACTCACCTGGAATGCGATACCAAAATTTCGACCATATGCATATGCAACTTCTCTCCAGATTTCACCTTGGACGCATCCACCGAGCATAACAGTTGCACGTAGGCCCCTAGCCATGAGCGACCCAGTTTTGAGATACGATTTCTGAAGATAGGTATTCCACATATCTTGGTGTCTTCGACTCCGTTTCGTGCTATCCAGCCTGATTGTGACGTCATCTGCTGCTGCCTGAATGACATCCTTCATCTGGATCATCTCCCCTTCAATGAGATTTTGTGTTGATCTACTCATCATTCACGTCACTTCCGGGTTCCGCAACTGAACAAGAGCAACAAAAGCGCGTGACACCATGAAATGCCCACCGAGTATGGAGAGTTTGGTCATGAATTTGGCTGGTGCAGAAGAAACACGTCGTAGTGCTGAAGCGTCTAAGACATCATCATGCAGTAATGACCCAGTGTGGACCATCTCTGCGATTATTGCTAAGCGGAATTGGGTAGGGAGGATATCTGTAGATGGATGTAATGTCGGTGTCGTCTGTAGCGACGGCGGTTTTTCATTGCAAGGGTGAAATTTCCTCTGTAACCGTGAGACACCAAACGTCATGACAAAATCTTTTTTGAATCTCTCCGTATATTGAAGAAATTGTGGATTGTAGTCTATGAGAATATCCGGTGGTGAGAGAGGAATATCGAGCTCATCCTCACAGCCTCCTCCACCTGGATGAGTCGATTCCCAGAGTTTAAGTTGCCAGTCCTTTCCCAGACCATTTGTCGCTTGCGAAAAAAGAAATATAAGCAGGGGTCGTATCAGTTTGGGAGGTTGTTTAAGATAATATTGTGTGACTTGAGAGAGGATAGGATAATCGGAATCCACAAGATCAAGCATGGTTTTGCGCAGTGCTTCCAAATGGGGAGAAAGTGTCGAAAATGGATTTGGGATGCAGGATTTTCCGAAACGAGTGCTGACCCTCTGAGGAGGCCAGGCACGCATGTCTTTGTTTTTGTTGGTACTTTTATTGCAGAGATGAATAAGCGACCTATTAGAACGCCAAGTCTTAGTCTGAAGTCCAGAACTGATACATTGATGTACCTGTTAGAAAACGGGGTCTAATTACATCAGCACGACATATAGAATAAGTATTTACTTCAGTCTGAAGTACTGAGATGTAAGGAAAGTCTGCGTTGGCAGACATACTGATTGCTTACTAATTGATCAAAAAGTGTCAATCTAAACATGAGAGAAAGGAGACGTAATGGTCCACAGAGGACATATTCAACAGGCACTTTGTGGCCACAATGTTCAGCCAGAAGTATATCTCCGAATCCTCCCACGCTGTGACTACTTAGCAGCAAATTTCTCTTAATCCGTACCGTCGATGGCAGGTTATGGGTGGAGTTAAAAATGGCTTCCCACCATCATTAGATGTATTTCCATTCCAATGCACCCCCTAATTTGCTTCTATCGATATATTGACCGATGGTTGAAGTGGCCTACAACACATCATATGGAAGAATTACCTTGGGTGAAGTCCTTGTCCACTTGACTGCTGTTGCACTTATGGCGTTTCTAGTTACAGGATCAATCAAGTTGTAAATACAAAATCTAGAATATCTTATTTATGAAATTTTGGACAAATTGCAAGGGAAGATGCCGCAGAAGAGAGAATCAATTTAAAATACTCAGAACATGAATCCACGAACAGGAAAACATCGGAAGACTTCGCGACACAGTATCCCCTGTTCGGGCTGGATGCTATGAATAGAATTGATCAGGCGTCTGGGAAACTGATCATGCAGAAGTATTTCCAACTCTTAACCACCATGATCTGACATGTGGGTTTTTCGTCTGGACCAGGCAAAAAAGCTGCCAAAGCTGGGGAGAGGCAACGACGCGCAGAGGAGGCAAGGTGCCAGGAGGAAGAAGCAAAACGGCGGGCGGGGGAGGAGCAGCGGGCTCGAGAGGAGCAGGAGGGGAGCAAGAGCGTCGACACATGGACGAGGAAGAGAAGAGGAAAGGGGAAAAGGAAAAATTGAAGCATGAGAAGTGTCTATGGCAGAGGCACTTTAAATGCCAGACTGTGTGAGTAGAATTTGAAATAGGCGGAATTAGCTATTGAATTCAGACAAAGACGACGAGCAGTTCGCCCTTGAGTGGATACAGCGTCACGTAAGTGCCTTACCTACCCTCTTTGACCAACATCTGTATCACTAGATCAGCAAGTTCGGTGGAGATCCCAAGAAGGTGACAATTTGGGGAGAGTCTGCGGGTGCGCGTTACTGTGATTGCATCTCCTTGCCTAATTTTAATCCCAAGGTGCTGCATTCAGCATGTCGTCGCAAACACAACCTCTGCTCTGCCGTGCAGCTATAGCGAGTTCCCCCTTCCTCCGCTTTCAATTATAGAATTCCGGAGGTAATATTTTTGGTCCGATATCTCGCTCCTCACTGACTCGAAGTACTAGCCAATCTTTGAGGATGTTCATCAAGCAGGGTACATCTTTATGATATCTTCGTGACCAGTGCTGACGCGGTTTGCAACAGATGTTTCACTGCACGAGATGCTGTTGAATGTCTGCGCCATGTGGATGCTCTAGCCGTCAAGAAAGTCAACGTGAACGTGCGGAACAGTGGAGTTTTTGGGACTTGTTTCTTTGTTCCCGTAGTGGACGACACGCTTATCACCAAATGGGCGACGGAGCTATTGCGCCTAGGAAGAGTCAATGGAGTAAGTATTCCCAAAATCCGCGTCCTGCGTCTCGGTTAGCAGGAGGTACTTCCTGCTGTGACAACCAGTGCTGAGGGGACTATCACGACTCCGCAATGTCTGAAGAGTTTATCCCCTGAATTGAGTCATGATCAAATCACTACTGGCACTGCTCACATCATGAGCGAATGTGAGTAGATTTTGTGGCACAGATGTGGTTACTATCGTCTTGACCAGCAATGTTCGTTTGTCCTGCATGCTCCCTGCTCTGTGGATTTCGGGCCAAACGCTTCAAGGTACGTAGATGTCTCTTATGTCAAGAGGTTGCCGTTCATCTTTTCAACAGGGAGAATTCGGCATTCTACCCGCCTTCCATGGCGATGATATCCCATACTATTTCCCACAGTATGTACTTGAATCCTTGGGCTGTGTCAATCTTAGCAAGCCATCAAAGCGCAATCGCCGACCACACGTTTCAACAATAGCGAGTTCATCGACAATTCCAGCCAGTCATTCCTGAACTTGGTCATCATGATGGACCCAAATATCAAAGGGGATCTGTCAAATACTCTTCCTCAGTGGCCTCAGTAGATGGAAGAAGATGCAGTAGATGGAAGAAGATGCAGTAGAAATGCTGTTTAATAGAACTGAGATGAGTGTGTCTATATTCGAATTGAAAAAGACTTGTGAGGGTTTGCAGAACCGCTGCGAGTGAGTCCTAGCCACTTTTTCTCTATTGGATCGTATGGCTGATCGTCGTCGAGAGTGTTAATGCAGCTATTAGACAGTAGAAGAAGTGTCCGGTTTCTAAGGCTACTGAACTTGTGATAGTAGATCATTTGCTTGATTTCACTTCTGGCTAGTGAAGATTCCCGTTCATCGCTGACGATGTTTTTCTTTGCCACGAGAGAAGAAAGCGGCTCAAAATGGGTACCAATCTTCCTATCACTTATTTGTGGTGGCTCACAATGCTGTCAAGGAAACTTGTCTCTTTACTTGTTCTCCGTGGCAACTTGACCCAGTGGACTGGCTGATCACCTCTCTATTCAATTATCTTGAGCACGTTCTCTCATTGGCTGAGCTCTATCAAACTACACCAGGATCATTAGACTCTCTCATGGATTTGGAGATAACCACATTGATTATAGTTATCACAAGATTGTTACTATATGTTATTATTGAAACAAAGCCATTAGAAGCCCGTTTCAAAGATTAAGGGTGGCTCAACAATGTACCAGTCGAAGCCTACTGGTTACATTGTGATGTGCTGCAGGCCATCTCAATCATTGGTCGATAATCTAGTAGCGCATGAGTTGTGACTCATAGATATGATTTTCCTACAAGCTACTTCAGTCAGACTGAGAATAATTTATCAGGGCTTATTTGTTATCAAGGGGTGGTAGACAGTGTTTTCATACCTCTGCTCTCGTATTACGTCTCAGCACTCTAGGATTGTCCCAAGTATTTCTCCTCTGCGTAAGCTTCGAGGGCTTTCAACCTCTCTGTCAAAGTTGTATGCGAATGATGATACGCCGAGTACATCCAATCAACCCAAACCGTCCTCAGATTTTTCACATGCAACTCAATCAGTGCCTTGCCCAACTTCTCTCCCATACCGGCCATCTCCTTGTCGCCCAACTTGTCCTCTAACTCGATTGGATGATCAGCAGATGCACTTAGACCGGAACCATACTCAAATGTTTGATAGTAGCATCACGAGCTTGAGGAGACATGGTGCCTTCCAAACGACAGATCTGGCCATTAAATTAGCAGTAAGAATGGATGCCAAGCTATAAATACTTGCAGAGAATCCAGCTTTTTGTAATCAATATATTGACGAACTGGCTCAAGTAAATTTCGTCGTGGCATCCTTAACGCGTAAATTTCTCAATTTATCAACAGGGGCCTCGATCTTGGTTGAGGATCGCCAAGCACCAACGTCCAATCTTCCCACCATCCCTTGTCTTGCAGTTCACATATTCTCGTCTAATTTGAGAGCTGGTGCTTCGAGATATATTGTGAGTGCCACATCACACACTGGACAATTGGGCTGTCAAACGTATGCATGAGGTCTAGTTTATAACACACTAGAGAGTGTAAGCACTGAGTCATCTATAGAAGAGGTCAAGTACTGTCGAAGATATGATGGCATTTGGATTGAATCACATCCTCTGCAAAATCATTGCACAGTGAACAGGTGGTAGCTTCAGCGTCAGTGGGGACAAATGAGGTTGCAGTTGTCTTTGCTGCCAAGTACAAGGTCTGTATGACACAATTGTCTCATTCTTGTCAGGCCGAGCTAGTGATCAGTCTATCACCCCTGAGTGGCCACGTCAGCACTTAAAGACTAAAAATGTTGGAATAATCTACAAGATAGAGAATGGTTATTGATTATTTGACTGTATAAAATCAGTTTTACACACTGTTGAGCACAGTTCCCTGATCAACACAAGACACATTGTCATACAGAGATAGATAGAGCTTCTTCTCCCCGCGACTGAAGTAATCACAGCGAACAACAATTGTTCTTGGTGGAAAACCCAGATCATCTGCTCTTTGTACCTAGCAGCCTTCAGGGAGGGAATCCATGGTCAAATTGGAAAAAAAGCATACCTTTGTTCGACGGAGCAGAATCCGATCAAGTAAGATTTTCAACTTTTTGAACGCAGTCTTGCCAGGGCCGATCATTCTGTTCTTTTGTATGGGAGTCAATATCTCATTGTTCCAGAAGCAAGTCTAAGGCAATTAATACGTGTGTCAAGGAGCACATAGGTAGACATAGGGGTATGTCCGCAATCTGTTTAGATATGAAAATTTCCACCGGCTGTCAGATCACAGGCACTCACCGTCGCACATCTCGTTTGTCGCTAAACTTCCAATGCAACGACTTGCACTCACACGCTTTGCCTTGCCATCAAAGATTGAGCAAAAACATAACTTTCAACACAACAGCCAACTTACACAGATAATTGACTCTCACAATATAGGGTCGATGATGAGGGACCTATAGGAAGCGATTCATGTCAACAAAGGCACTAAATCAATGTCAGTGAGAGTACAGAGAGAAGGGATGCGTACATGAGTATGTTAATTGAAGAGTTACGTCCGTTGAGTTCTATACCAGGGAGAGCGGAACGGAACTATGCATAAGAATGTGTTCGTACATGTTTTCAAAACAGGCGTTTTGTTCACGATGGTTAAACACCTACACTTGACATCGAACGTATCGCATGCTCGATACCACGACCTCACCCACCTATTTCCCTGCTGCACATGGGGTTTCTTTCTCTGTTGTCCCTCTCGCCCATCATGGTTATGTCGACTTGAGGGGTTCCGTGTTTGACGTTATCCCTTGCCATCCGTTTTCCACTTTCCGAACTGAACTTGTTTGCATCATCAGTTAGGACACCTATGGTATAAGATAGGTATTTACGCACTCTAGACTGTTGTTCAGAATTCGAAGGCATAGGTGACGACGTTATTGGACTTACAAAGTAGTTGGAACTAGAATCAGAAAGTCTCGCTAGGACTTTGAAAACACTATACAGGTCGATTAGTCAACAGGATAGAAGCTCACTTTGTTGTACCAGTGTGAAGAATAAGGTTCGAGCATTCAAGACACACATTTTGGGACAAAAATAGTGCAATAATAGACAAGCTGTAAATTTACCAAGTCGATAAGGTAGCGATGGACAGAAGTGCGCGGTCGAAGAGACGATGTCGTCATCTGTCGAGGAATCTGGGCAACAAAAGACCTCAACCTACTCGTTGGAAGACTGAGCGCAGAGAAAACCATCTAGACTCGAGTTGGACTTCTGCGATGTGGGGGTACTGTGAAGTCTGACACGACCAAGGTAGTAGCTTAGTTGGATGAGACAAGCACGACCTGATAGAAACAACACGTTGAGCTATCGAATACCAGAAATGGTTAGAGCACTAGTAGAAATCAATTTCGTTTCGACACTGATGAGAAAGCAAAATTAAAATAAGGAAACGCACATCAGAGAACCCCAGAAAATACAGACAGAATGCCAAGGCGATACCAGGAATAATGTAGTGGTCGCTGAGCCTGCAATAGAATATAATCAGATATGAAATTAGATATGAGAGAAATTGATGCACCTTGGGCAGCAAAGCACTCTCTGGATAGCGAATAGGACTCGTGTTTGGATATGCATGCTGATTGCAAGGTTCTGAGAGACAGAAGCGACTTGACTCGAAGATTTAATAGACAAGGGTAAGGAATGAAGTTGTAGAGAAGATAGCACCCGTTCAGGAGTTCGACGCGCTGTACAGTGGATATTAGTCATTGGAGAACCAGACTTGAGAAAAACATTAGAAACAGAACGCACCTTGTGAAGCTGAGTCCGGGGTGGTTATGGGTTCACCTGCGAGGTTGCACAATAGTAACCAAGATCTGTGATCATAGAAGATGATGAAGTGACGTACTTTGCTTCGTAAAAGGACAGAAACGAGCTTGTTGCATCACCTAGAATACTTCAGACTGGAATCGCGTGGATCACAAAGTAGTGTTATAATAGAGAACGTAGTCGTTTGAGGACTAGGAGCCTCCTTGGCGGCTGAAAGGGACATCTGAAGAAAGCAGGATCGTGGTATCGGCACATAGAAGATGCATTGTGAAGTTGACGCTACAAGAGCCGTAGTCGTCGAGTAGATTAGTCTTACTAAGCAAATAAGAGAGGAGTTCAGGCATACTTTTGCAAGAAAGCTGGCTCCTCAGATCAATTCCAGAAGAGTAGACCATAGATAGGCAGCAGAACCGCAGTCGACGATGCGGGGACTTTGAGTCAGCTGTACCAAGAATAGATATATATTTGCAGGAAGACTGGTAGTAGAGAACGACACTGGGCAAGAGGTGGTCATGGAGTAGATTGTAAAGCGGTTTGGCTCTACAGATGGATCAGAAAAATATAGAGTAGGTTTTGACGTCACCTAGAACACTATGGCACGTTGGGAAGCACAGATAGGAACAGCCGGTGAACTTGTGTTCTTTAGATTTGTTGGCTCAGAGTATCACATAGTAAGATAAATAGATGCGTACATTGGTGAAAATGGCATTTCAGCAACACCTGTGGGGGTGAATTTGGGGGATACTTAGATGTGCGGTGAGGCGAAAGGATTAGTACATACTCGGTTACCGACACCAAGATGAAACTTGATGTGATACAATAGAACCTGGATCGCTTTCTCAACCCTATATTGAGTCTCACGAATCTTGGATGTCTCGATATCCAGGAAGATGAAACTGTCATAAATCTTGGATAACAGGCACAGCAGAACAATGCGATTTAACATACGAATAAATATCAGTCAAAATCTCGTAGAGTTCATCAGGGGTGTAAGTACCTTGAGGGTTGTACTTCATCTTGAGTTAAATGCCAGCCTCAAGTAGCCCATCGTCTGTCAGCATACACAATCCATTGGTTCATGATCCACTTACAACGTCAGAGGCTGCCCAATATACGGGGGGGCAAAAAAACTTGCTAAACAAAACAGCATCCACTGTAAATCATTGCTCAAATTCGTGTAGATCCACAGAAAATCACACACATACAATTCTCACAAGGGATCATGACTATCATCGACATTGTCAAGGGAAAGCAAAATTACCGATACGAAATATCAATCCTTAAAAGGGCGAACCACCAAAACACTCGTTCCTACGATCATAACACATACCATTCACGTTCCAAGGTTGAAGGTGTTGTTGGTGATGATAATGATACCCATCCGCCGCCGCCATAGAGCCAGGTTGAGATAACGTCAAGAAATCGTTCCAAAACTGCAGTTGAACCGGCACCTGCTGTAGCTGGGGACCTGTCTTTGGATAGGGGCCGTGCCTGTGAGGGTGACCATGCTTGATGATTCAAACGTTGATACTGAGCGCCTTGGGATGACGAAGATGAGAATGACGAGAATGATGACAGATGGTTATATCCAAACCCACCACCAGTATTCTGTGATCCAAATCCAGTTGAATGAACTGTCCTCCTTCATCATCGCAACACAACTGATCGGCAGCAATAACAGGCGACACATCCAATGAACCACCACAGCTGCTACTACCACCCCACATATATCTAGGATGGCTAGATCACACATGTTTGTGCAGCAAAAAGAGAGACAGTGAGACGAACCGATTATTCAACGGTGGTACTAGTCAATGGTGGTACAGCGGGTGGTCTGTCCTGCATTGAGCGCGTTAACAATGGCATCCTGCCATCTGTTGAAGGTAGAAGACTCGTGATGGGAGCCATGAAATTCTGCCTGCGAGAGCGGAGACATCAACCCTGGCAATGATCTTGTGCGCAGCAGGATTGTGTGCTATGTCTGACAACGGTGACTGAGTGCGGGGGTCACACGACGCCAGCACGATGCCGACCAGCACCTCGGTTTGATGGAGGCGGGCTTCGATGGCAGCAATGGAGTATTTGCGGGGTTTGTGCTTTCTGGATGGTCCAAGAAAGGTGCAGGCTATAATGACACTGATGCGAGATGTGCACAGAGAAAAAGACATGCAGGTGCTAGATCTTTACTACTGGTGATTTACCATGGGTAACATGTCCGATTCAGCGTGCAATGACCTTAAAACCAAGATAGTCTCGTACCAGCTTGATTGTCGCCCAAGGGAAGACAAATGAGCCCAGTGTTTGTGTCGCAAAAATCAGAGATGCTTTCGAGATGACCTCTGGATATAGTCTACATAATGACAATAAGCGATACGATGGATTTTTGCAACTCTGGAGGTAATTGCTTCCAGTCACGTGGATGGAATGTATTTTCGTGTGGGTCTACGTGATTCTGCCTTTTTTAGCACCAAGACGCCGAGGAAGCAGATTGAATTTCAAAGATCAACACTGATGATTCCATTAGCCGCCAAAGCACAATTGTCTCCCTCGTACTCTACAATTTCTGGACTTAATGTTGTTGTCTCGACTCCTATACTTGTTACCCAAAAATATAAGGTGTGGCATTTGAAAATTTTCGAGATCGATCAACAATAGTTTCTTTCTTACACACCTATGAGTCCATGTTAACTCATGCGGGTTCTGTCGAATAGCTTCGTGAAGTGACATGGCCAGTCAAGTTGACAAATGTCACTTGAATCAGTGAGATGACATCAAACAACGCTGTTGACATGCCAACACCATGTCGCACGGATGGCGCTTCCTCCTTCATCCCCAACGTCCTTCCGCATTGTCTCTTCTTAGAACCAAAGAACGTCAGGGTGCCTCGAGTCAGATGTACAATCCCGTCATCCGGACCAACAAATTCATGAGTTACAGCGCTCGACAACGACAACTTGTGACAGCAGTTCATGAAGAGCTTCTGAAATACAAGGGAATAAACACGGAAGCCTCATCCAGATATATTGAACACGTAAGACTCCGTCAGTGCTACCAAAGAAGAGACAGTTCAGCAAGCTCAAGTACGGAGAGTATTGGCTGACGAATACGTAGCCAAGATCAATCATGGGCATGATGAGTAAGTGAGTGGGTGTTGGAATATCGAACACTATACCAAAAAAATTAGCTATGTCTTATTGTTCATGGAGCTCTCCCCCCCCGTTCATTGCCTGACCTCGCCCTCGACTCAACAGTGAGCGGGTACAAGACACATTTGATCTTGAACTGCGCAGTCGTATTCTGCATTGAGCTTGGTTAATTTGCATCATTTACCGTCACATCTGAGACACCCAATGTCGTAGTGGCTGTCGAATGGTCTTGCCATCATTTCAAGCTGTGAGTTATGATAGGTGTGCTATTTTGAGTGCGAATTTTTATACATTTTTTCAGTCTAGTTGCGCACGGCACGAAATAGGGCCAGGTTATTGAAGCGATAATGTCACCATATGTCAACTAGTCATCACTACGTCATTTCATTCCTCTTTACTTTCACTCATTACTTGTCATATCACTATAGCTACATCTGAGTCCACATTCAATCTCACTACAGTTATATTGTTCACTAGGCCCCAGTCTTTGACACTCAGTCCTAGTTGACTTGAGTATAATATTATCTTCTTTATCCCAACATTCACTGTTGCTCTGCTGTCAAGTTATGGGCCTTGCAGGCCCATATGTTCAGGAATTATTCTCTGATACTCTCCAATTCCCAAAGCTCAATGGTACCAACTACTATGTTTGGTCTGACAACATGAAGGCAGCTCTGCAAGCTCATCTCCTATAGCTCTTTGTGAAAGGAAGAAGATTGCCCCCTATACCCCCTATGACTCACCCTCTTGACTCTGAAGGCAAGCCCTTTGTTACCACCTCTGCTCAATACAGAAACTGGATCACTTCTAAAAAGGAATATCTTGACTGGCTGTGATCTGACTCTGCAGATATGGGTTTGATGCAAGATGCTATTCAGTTCGGTCTTTTATTGCAGTGAGATAAGTAAGTGACCTATTAGAACACAAACTCTTAGTCTGAAGTGTGCAGAACTAATTCATTGATGTACCTATTAGAACACAAAGTCTAACTACATCAGCATGATATATGAAACAGTCTAATAAAAGTCTTTACCTCAGTCTG
>Ga0153974_1000268_pt1 | contig 12183 bp, 10 predicted proteins | sample TSGA058MetaG_FD_104741 | JGI IMG/M metagenome (GOLD analysis project Ga0153974, IMG submission 104741) | Attine ant fungus gardens microbial communities from Georgia, USA - TSGA058 MetaG | ecosystem: Host-associated > Fungi > Mycelium > Unclassified | place: USA: Georgia, Yuchi Wildlife... | reverse complement strand
CCCCGGCCGTGGTCACCCGTCAGGAGCTGGAAACCCGTGTCTGGGGCGAAGAGCTGCCGGACTCCGATTCGCTGCGCGTGCACATCCATGGCCTGCGCGCCGTGGTGGACAAGCCCTTTGAAGTGCCGATGATCCAGACCCGCCATGGCATCGGATACCGCATCGCTACGCCGGAAGCCTGATTCTGTGGCAAGCAAGGGGGAGCGCCGGCGCACGCCTTATCGGCGGCGCCTGCGCAGCCGCATCATCGTCTCGTTCGTGTTGTTGGGCTTCTGCCTGACGACACTGTTCGCGTTCGCCACCAACTGGGCCCGCATGCGGGTGGAAAACCAGCTGGTGGAAGACGTGATGAACCGCAACATCAGCGAGTACGTGCGGCGTTATTACGAAAGCCCGGACCGCAACCCCGACCTGCCAGTGCAGCAGATGCGCGCGCGCCTGATAAAGCCGGACAAGTTCGAAGCCCTGCGCGAGGAGGAGCCGGACTGGTACGAGTTCAAGGACGGCCTGTACAACATGGGCGGTGTGGACGAGCGCGGCGAGCGCTATTCCTACAAGCTGGCCGTGCGCAAGACTCCCGATGCCTGGGCGTTCCTGGCCTACGACATGACCGACAGCGTCCGCGGTGGGCAGCAGCTCAACCGCGCGCTGTTCCTGTCGGTGCTGGTATTCAGCCTGCTGTCGCTGGTGCTGGGCTGGTGGTCGGCCTCCAAGGTGATGAAGCCGGTCTCGGATCTGGCCGCGCGCCTGCGTGCGTACCGTGGCGGTACCAGTGAGCCCGAGCCGTTGGCGCCGCGCTTCCCGGATGACGAAGTGGGCCAGTTGGCACAGGCGTTGGATGACTATTCCTCGCGGCTGACCGAAGTGGTGCAGCGCGACCGTGAGTTCAATGCCGATGTCAGCCACGAGCTGCGCACGCCGTTGGCGGTGATCCGTGGCGCCACCGAGCTTCTGCTGACCCGCCCCGGCCTGGACGAAAAGGTGCTGCAGCGCCTGCAGCGCATCCAGCGTGCCGAGCAGCAGTGCAGCGATCTGATCGGCGCGCTGCTGCTGCTGTCGCGCAACGAACGCGGGCAGGGCAGCAGCAATGTAGCCCGGGTGGCCGAACAGCTGCTGGACGCGCACCGCGCCCAGTTGGGTGGCAAGCCGCTGGAGCTGCACCTGGATGGCGAACGTGATCTGGTCATCGATGCCCCCGAAGCGGCGCTGTCGGTGGCGCTGGGCAACCTGATCGGCAATGCGGTGAAGTATTCGCAGGATGGCGAGGTGCGCGTGCATGTGGGTGCCAACGCCGTGTCGGTGACCGACAGCGGGCCGGGCCTGAGCGAGGAAGATGCCGCCAAGCTGTTCCAGCGCGGCTATCGCGGTACTCATGCCGGTCACTCGCAGGGCGGTGGCATCGGCCTGTCGATCGTCAGCCGCCTCTGCGATCTGTACGGCTGGCAGGTGAGCGTGCGCCCGGGCGGCGCCCGTGGCGTGATCGCTACGCTGACGTTCTCGCCGAAGCCGCTGTAACGCCTTCTGGCTGCCGCTTTGGTGGGTGCCGACCTTGGTCGGCACGAATCCATTCGTCGCCAAAATCTCCCACTCGGCGCGAAATGTCGCATGCAACGCCAATGCAGCTTCCGCGAAGGTGCGGCGTTTCTGGTCCAGCACGACACCTGCGTGATGCATTCCGCGCCCTGCGCGTGTCACACCGCACGGTTCCGCAGACGGTTGGGACGCATGGCGTTTTCGCCTCATGACCGCAATGCATGCAGCTGGCGAGATGGAACGGTCGGGGTCATCGCCCCGGCCGGGATTGGCGTCCTGAAATCAACCCAACAATCAACAAACCTCTGATGCGCCGAAGGCCGTCATGGAAAATGCATCGCGATGCCCTTGCTTCGGCGGGCGGTGCGTGGGGACTTTGAAGAGTCCGCCGGAGTGTTTTGTTGATTGTTGTGATCCGGTACGCCAACCCGCACCGTCCGCCACCCCGCATCCGCGGGTGGCCTTGCCGTCTGCGAGGAGCATTGCCATGTCTGCACGCACTACCTATCCGAACCTGCGCCGCCTGGTTGGCGAATCCGCCGATCAGTTGCCGGCCGACATCGCCGAACGCATCGAAGACGTACTGGCCGAACCCAGCGACCTGCTGCCCACGCTGATGGCACGCATGGATGGCCGCGACAACGCCGATGGCCAGACCCGGAAGGGAACCGGTCTCAGTCCGTCGCAGGCCGTAACCCTGGCCAGCCTCAGCCGTACCCTGGCCGGCCTCAATGCGCTGATCCAGATGCTGCACGCCGCCGAAGCGGCACGCGTGCAGGGCAGCGCAGGCCAGCAACTGCCGCCGGATGTAGTGGAAGGTCTGTTGCTGGCCGCCCGCGAACTGGCCCGCTACGCCCGCCAGCAGCTGGAGTAGATCCACGCTAGGTGTGGATGCGCGTTCGCGCGGTACCGATGGACCTGCAGGATTACCCTGCCGCCAACACCAGGTACCGCGCGTGCAACTGCTCGACCTGCGCCTGCAGGTCATCCGGATGGCCATCATTGACGACCACGTCATCAGCCAGCGCCAGGCGCTGCCCGCGGGTGGCCTGGGCGGCGATCATCTGGTCCGCCAGCGCGGCGTCGATGCCGTCGCGCTGCATCAGCCGGGCGTGCTGTACCGCCTCGGGGGCATCCACCAGCAGCACCCGGTCCAGCCACGGATAGGCCTGGCGACCGCCCACTTCGGTCAGCAGCGGGATCGCCGCCAGCGCATAGGGGCTGGCGGCCTGCTCGCACTGCTGCTGCATCAGCCGGCGGATGGCCGGGTGGGTGATTGCTTCCAGCGCCGTCCGCTCGGCCGGGTCGGCAAAGATGTGGGCACGCAGGCGCGCCCGGTCCAGGGCGCCGTCGGTGAGCAGCATGTCTGCACCGAAGCGCTCGGCAATCAGGGCGAGGGCAGGGCTGCCCACCGCCACCACCGCGCGCGCGGCCAGGTCGGCGTCGGCCACGACAATACCCAGCGCCTCGAAGCGCCGGGTTACCTCACTCTTGCCCGAGGCAATGCCGCCGGTCAGACCCACCACATACTGGCTCATGGGGACTCCCCTCAGCGCAGCCCGCTCATCACCAGATACTGGTTCAGCAGGGGCTCGCCCCACATGAAGAACAGCCAGCCGGCCAGTGCCAGGTAGGGGCCGAACGGAATCGGTGTCGCCCGGTCACGGCCGCGGCTGTACAGCCAGATCGAGCCGATGAGGGCGCCCAGCACCGAGGACATCAGGATGATCGGCAGGATGCCCTTCATCCCGCACCAGGCGCCCAGCGCGGCCAGCAGCTTGAAGTCGCCGTGGCCCATGCCCTCCTTGCCGGTCAGCTGCTTGAACAGCCACCACACCGACCACAGCGACAGGTAGCCCAGCAGAGCCCCCAGCAGGGCAGGCTTGGCCGGCATATACAGGTTGTCGATGCTACCGATCAACCCGAGCCACATCAGTGGCAGGGTCAATTGGTCCGGGAGCAGCTGGGTGCGCAGGTCGATGCCGGACAGGGCGATCAGGAAGCAGGTCAGCACGATCGCACCGAAGCCCTGCCAGCCGAAGCCGAACTGCCACACGCAGGCCAGCACCATCACCGCGGTCAGCGCTTCCACCAGCGGGTACTGGATGGAGATGGGCGCCTTGCAGTGGCGGCACTTGCCGCCCTGGATCATCCAGCTGAACAGCGGGATGTTCTCGTACCAGGCCAGCTTGTGCTTGCAGTGCGGGCAGTGCGAAGGCTCAACGACGATGCCCGGCGGGGGCGGCTCGTAGAAGTCCGGCTCCTCCAGAACCTCGCGCGCATCGCGCTTCCACTGCCATTCCAGCCGCTTGGGCAGGCGCAGGATGACGACGTTCAGGAAGCTGCCCAGAAGCAGTCCCAAGCCGGCCGCGGCGGGATAGCCGAGGCCGGGATGCTGGTCGAGAAATGCCATTGTTACCTTTAGCCGACGACGGCGCCGAGTTTGAAGATGGGCAGGTACATGCCGATGACCATACCGCCGACAATGGTACCAATGAACACCATGATCATCGGTTCCAGCAGGCTGCTGAGGGCATCCACGGCATTGTTCACTTCCTGCTCGTAGTACTCGGCTACCTTGAACAGCATGGTGTCGAGGGCGCCGGCCTCTTCGCCGATGCCAGTCATCTGGATGACCATATGCGGGAATAGGTTCAGCTGCTTCATGGCCATGTTGACCGGATAGCCGACCGAGACGTCGTCGCGCATCCGGAGGACGCCTTCCTCATAGACCTTGTTACCGGTGGCGCCGGCCACGATGCCCAAGGCTTCCACAAGTGGCACACCAGCCTTGAAAGTCACGGCGGTAGTGCGTGCGAAGCGGGCGATGGCGCTGTTGTTCATGATCTCACCAAGCACCGGCACCTTCAGCACGATTCGGTCGACGCGATGCTGCAGAGCGGGTGAGCGTTTGAACGCCATGACAAAGCCGACCACGCTGCCTATTGCGACAATCAGAATCAGCCACCACCAAGACACCATGAAGCGTGACGCGGCCACGATCATCTGGGTGAAGGCGGGTAGGTCGGCACCGAAGTTCTTGAATACTTCCTCGAACTGCGGCACAACGAAGATCAGCAGAATCGCCGAGACGATGATGGCCACGGCCACCACCATGGCCGGATAAAACATTGCCTTCTTGATCTTGCCCTTCAGGGCTTCGATGTTTTCCTTGTAGCTGGCGATGGTTTCAAGCACCGTCTCCAGCACACCGGCGCCTTCACCGGCCCGCACCAGGTTGCGGTATAGCTCATCGAACTGCACGGGGTGCTTGCTGATGGCCTCATGCAGGGAGGACCCGCCCTCGATGTCGGTGCGGATGCCGTCCACCATCTTTTTCATGCGCGGGTTCTTGTGCCCGCTGGCGATGATTTCCAGGGATGAGACGATCGGGACGCCCGATTTCATCATCGTCGCCATCTGGCGGCTGAAGAACGCGATGTCCTTCGGCGTGACCCGTTTTCCGGCGGCGCCAAACAGTGGCTTCGGCTTGACCTTGACCTGACCGGGATTGATGCCCTGCCGGCGCAGTTCGGCGCGCAGCAGGTTGGCATTCTTCGCCAGCTGCTCGCCTTTCATTTTCACGCCCCGCTTGTCGGTCCCCTCCCAGACAAACGGCTGCAACTCCATGGTGGCGCGCGCCACCGGCTCTTTCTTGATCGCACTGCGACTGACAGACATGTTGGCTCCCCGGCCCGCCATCCCCAGACGGGCATCTGCCGATGGTAGCGGGTTCATCGCCGTCTTGGCAGGGTCGCGAGCTGCGGGAGTGCGAATTCTTGCCGGGTGTCGACCAAAGGTGACGCACTACGTCACATTGCCGGATCCGTCGCAGAATGGTGACTGGGGGGTTCACATCCCGGAAATTGCTGCCATCATGGGCGCGGGGAAATCCAGGGGGAGGCGTGCCGGGGTTGGCACGCAACCTGCGTTGATCCACCCGCAGGGTGCAGGACACGCTCAGCCGGCCTTAGTCCGGACCGATCCAGCGCACTGACTCAACCACCACTATCTTGGGGATGTATCACTATGAAGAACCAGAAGGGCTTCACCCTTATCGAACTGATGATCGTTGTTGCGATCATTGCGATTCTGGCCGCCATTGCTCTGCCGGCTTACCAAGACTACCTGATCAAGTCGCGCGTGTCGGAAGTCGTGCTGGCTGCTTCGTCGGCCCGTACCACCGTTGCGGAAGCGGCTGCTTCGGACACCGCTACCACCATGCCGGCCACGGTCGCCATCGAAACCCAGTCGTCCAAGTATGTCTCGGGCGTGACCTACGCTGCTGGCGTGATCACCGCCACCTCGCAGGCTCTGGGCGGCAGCGCTACCGGTAACATCACCCTGACCGGTACCAAGGCCGCCAACGGCCAGGTGACCTGGGTCTGCAGTGGCTCGATCCCGGCCAAGTACCGCCCGGCTACCTGCCAGTAATTCGGTAGGCGTAACACGCCAGACGTTGTACCCGAGCCCCGCGTCTGCGGGGCTCGCTTTTTCTGGAAGCGGACCTCGTTCATGCTGACGTTGCGCAGGATCGCGCCGTGGTGCTTTGCGCTGGCGCTGATCGTCTATCTCAGGCCCTATACAGGTATTCGCCACGACGCGACGCTGTATCTCGCGCAGGCATTGCGACTGATTTCGCCGGACATCTTCAACCGTGACCTGTTCTTCGTGGCAGGCAGTCAGGCCAGTTTCACCCTGTTCCCCCAGTTGCTGGCGCTCCTGCTGGCCCACGTGGAGCCGGGCAAAGCGTTCTTGGCGCTGACCTTCGTCGGCCGCCTTCTTTTCTACGCGGCCAGTGCGTGGTATGTGCACGTGCTTTTCCCGCCGCGCTGGCGCTGGCCCGCGCTCTTGGCGTTGATCGTAATGCCCACCGGCTACGGCGCGTTCAGCATGTTCTCGTATGCCGAACCCTTCCTGACCGCACGGCCAATTTCCGAGGCTCTGTGCCTGCTGGCGCTGGCGGCCTTGGTCCGAGGGCGGATGGGCTGGGCGATGGTGGGGTTCGCCGCAGCGGGGTTGCTACACCCACTGCAGGCCATCGCGGCGGTGCTGGTTGCTTGGTGTTGGCTGGTACAGGGGGATCGCCGCTGGCTGTGGTCGCTGCTGCTGGTGGTGCCGGTGCTGGTGCTGGCAGCCCTGAAGCTGGGGCCGCTGGGCGGTCTGCTGCAGGTCATGGATCTACAGTGGCGCGCTATGATCGATGGCGTGGGCGATCAGGTGTTCCTGGGCGCTTGGGCCCTGCGGGACTGGTGCATCGTGCTGGCCGACATCTATCTGCTGCATCTGGTGGCACAGCACGGTGGCGCCAACACACTGTTTGGCCGCCTGGCCAAGGCCGTGCTGCTCGCTACGATCATGGGTCTTGGCCTGAGCTATCTGCTGGCAGATGTGCTGAGGTTGATTCTGCCCATCGGCCTGCAGCTATGGCGCGTGCTGTGGCTGGCCCATTGGCTGGCGGCTGCAGCCATTCCCTTCCTGGTCTGGGAGCAGTGGCAACGCGGCGGGCGTGATTGGGTAGGCCCGCTGCTGGTCATTGCCATTGCCGTCATTGGTGCCAGCGTGCCGCGCAGCACGCTGCCCTGGGCGGTACTGGGTCTTATTCCATTGCATATGGTCTGGCCCTTGGTCGCGGCTAAGGTCAGCGCTCCCATCCGCCGCCTGTTGCTGGTCGGCCTGGTACTGGCGTTGGCCGTGGCCTGTTTCCGATACCAGCTGCAGATGTGGGCCGTGTACGAGATGACGGGCCGCAACTCCGAGATCATCCGCCAGGACGTGATGATCTTTGCCTACCCGCTGCTGTGCGGCGGGGCCGTGGCCTCGCTGGTCTGGGGCTATCATCGCAGTGGTGAAGAGGGTCAGGCGTTGCTGGGAGCCTTGTCAGTGCTGGCCCTGGTGGGGGCGCTGTGGCTGTGGGATTCGCGTAGCCCGTGGACGCGTGCCCAGGAGTCTGCGCATGGCACTTCTGTATTCACCGAGAATATTCCTCGCAGCGCAGTTGTTTTCTGGTATGCCAGCGAGGCGTCCCCGCGCGCCGCCTGGATGGTACTTCGTCGCGCCAATTACTTCAGCCCGCAGCAGCTGTCCGGGCAGATGTTCAATCGGCAGACGGCGCTGCTTGGAAAGCAATTGAACACCCAGGTCGAGCCGGTGACATTACAGGCAGAAATCTGCGAAGTGCTGGCTAATGTGCAGGAGAATCCGGAGCCTTGCCGGGTGAGCGAGCCGGGGCTACGTCACCTGTGCACCCGACATGGCGAATCGGCGCCACCCGACTATTTTGTGCTGCCGTATGACCAAGAAAAGCACGTGCGCGGCCGGTGGAAGGTACGCCACCCCGGCACCGGTGAAGTGATCGCCACCGAGTATCTGTACAAGTGCTCGGATTGGGTAGCTTCCGAGGGCGAGGCCTTGCCATGAGCGAGCAGCCGCTGGTGGAGCTGCAGGCGCATCACGCGACCCAGCGGGGTTGGCTGTCCGAGGGCGGCGGCTATCTGCTGGCGTCGGCGGCAGCGCTGTTGGCTGATCTGGGCGTGTTCGCTCTGCTGGCTCACCTTGGGTGGGGCTGGTATGCCGCCGCGACGGGCGGCTTCATGCTGGGCAGTGTGGTGGCCTATGTCATCAGCGTGCGCTGGGTGTTCGCAGCGCGCAGTTTCCGTTCGCGTTCGGCGGAACTGGCGACCTTCGTGCTGATCGGTTGCTTTGGCTTGCTGGTCGTTCAAGGCGTAATGTGGTTGTGTATCGAGTGGTTTGGCGTGCCGGGGAGCATTGCCAGGGTGGTTGCGGTGGGCTTTTCGTTCACCATCAACTTCGTACTGCGTAAATTGATTCTGTTCCGGTCGCGAGTGCGCGGCCGGTCCATTGGGGAAGGGGAAGCAGCATGAGCAAGCAGGTAGTAATAATCGGCGCCGGCCCCGCCGGCCTGACCGCAGCACTGGAGCTGGTGGGGCAGCCCGACATGCAGGTGACGATTGTCGAGGCCGACGATTGCGTGGGCGGCATTTCGCGCACGATCAACCATAACGGAAACCGCATTGATATCGGCGGTCACCGGTTCTTTTCCAAGTCCGATTGGGTCATGCAGTGGTGGGCCAATCTGATGCCCATCGAGCACGCCGGCGATGTGCCGCTGAACCTGCGCTACCAAGGGCAGGCCCGCGAAGGGCTTCCGCCAGGCGCGACACGGGCCGAGGGCGCCGAGCCGACGGCCATGCTGGTGCGCAATCGTCTTTCCCGGATCTACTTCAATCGTCGCTTCTTCTCGTACCCGCTGAAGTTGAACGCGGACAGCTTCCGCAACCTTGGGCTTGGCAAATCAATGCAGTTTGGTTTCAGCTATCTGCGCTCGCAGATCAGCAAGATCGAGCCTGAGCGCAGCCTTGAAGATTTCCTGATCAATCGCTTCGGTCAGCGCTTGTACCGCCAGTTCTTTAAGGAGTACACCGAGAAGGTCTGGGGCGTGCCGTGCAACCAGATCAGCGCGGAGTGGGGTGCGCAACGAATCAAGAGCCTGTCCATCACCAAGGCCGTGTTCCACGCATTGCGTGGCATGCTGGGGATGAACGGTAAGGTCGCGCAGACCTCGCTGATCGAGAATTTCCTGTACCCCAAGCATGGCCCGGGGGAAATGTGGGAAACCGCAGCGCAGGTGTTCCAGGCACGTGGCGGCACCTTGTTGATGAAGCACAAGGCCGTGGGACTGGCGGTTGAGGGCGGGAAAGTGCGCACCGTGACGGTTCAGGGCGAATCGGGCGGAGCATTCCAGCTGGAGTGCACCCATGTCGTCTCCACCATGCCGGTGCGCGATCTGGTGGCGGCCTCGCGACAAAGCTGGAGCCACGAGGTTGCGGCCATCGCCGATAATCTGCAGTACCGCGATTTCATCACGGTGGGCTTGCTGTACCGAGCCGATGAGCTGCCGCGCGCACTCGGCGATAATTGGATCTATATACAGGAACCCGGCGTGAATGTGGGGCGTGTTCAGGTCTTCAACAACTGGAGCCCGTACATGGTGAAGGACGCATCCATGGTCTGGATGGGCCTGGAATTCTTCTGCCGCGAGACCGATGATCTGTGGAAGATGCCTGACGCGGAACTGCAGGCTCTCGCGCAGCGTGAAATGCTGCAGATTGGTCTGGTCTCAGCCGCATCGGCACAGGATGCGGTCGTCATCCGGGTACCCAAGGCCTACCCAGGCTACTTCGGTGAGGCCTACGCGAATTTTGATCGACTGCGTATCGCGCTGGACGCGGTGCCCAATCTGTTCCTGGTGGGCCGCAATGGCATGCACCGTTACAACAACCAGGATCATTCCATGTTGACGGCCAAAGAAGCTGCCGACCAGATCATGAGCGGCAACGTAGACAAGAGTCGCCTGTGGTCGATCAACGTGGACGACGAGTACCACGAAGAGGCCAAGGCCTGAGATCAGTCAGTCTTGATCCCGCCTGCACCTGCCCGCATGGCAGTTGCGGCGTGGGGGCGAGTTGTCGCGGTATGGGATTGTGCGTGGAGACAGGTAGATGTGGAACGTCCTAGTCTGCGGAGGGGCAGGGTATATAGGCAGCCACATGTCGCAGTGGCTTGCCGAACAGGGTCATTCGGTTACCGTGCTGGACAATCTGTCCACGGGCCACCGTGCGGCTGTGAAATGGGGCGACTTTATACATGCGGACCTGCTGGATGAGTCAGCCCTGGAACGGGCATTTGCGGGGCGCCGCTTCGACGTCGTGATGCATTTTGCAGCGACTTCGCTGGTGGCCGACTCTGTGGCGGACCCGTTCACCACCTACCAGAACAACATCACCGGGTCGTTGAATCTGCTGCGGGAGATGAGACGTCGGGATGTTGATCGGCTGGTTTTTTCCTCGACCGCGGCAGTCTTCGGGCAGTCCGCGACCGGGCTGATCGACGAGCAGCACCCCATGCATCCGATCAATCCGTATGGGGCCAGCAAGTTGATGGTGGAGCGGATACTGGCCGATGCCTGGGCCGCGCATGGCATGTCCTCGGTGGTACTGCGTTACTTCAATGCAGCAGGGGCGCTTGCCGACCACGGAATCGGCGAGGCGCATGCCTGTGAAACCCATCTGATTCCCAATGTCCTGCGTGCCGCGTATGGGCAAGCACCGCCGCTCAGGATATTCGGGTCTGACTACCCGACAGTCGATGGCACATGTGTCCGCGATTACGTCCATGTCCAGGACCTGGCTCGTGCCCATGCCCTGGCGATGGAGCTGCTTGAGCGTTCGCCAGGTGCCTACGACTTCAACCTCGGAAGCGAGGAAGGATCGTCGGTGCTGCAGATCGTCGCGGCGGCTGCCGAGGTGGTTGGCCGTGCCGTGCCCTTTGAGCTCGCGGCGCGCCGCCCTGGTGATCCTGCGCGTTTGGTCGCCTCCAGTGGGAAGGCCCAAGAGGTGCTGGGATGGACACGTGAGTGGCGCGACCTGGGCGGGATCATCGAAAGTGCCTGGCGGTGGCACCGTGCGCAGCCCTTCTGAGCGTGGGCGGATAGCCCAGAGGCATGCGTTCACGCCAACTACGCGGTTAGTATGTCACCCCTATGCACAACACGGCGTCCGCCTTGGGCGGAGCCTCGGCCCGAGTACAGGAATCGCATGAACGCCGTCACCACCGCCAATCTCGTCGGCATTACCGGCTTGGCCCGTCGCCTTGTGCAGGACGGCGCCTTGGATGAAGCCGGCGCCCGCGATGCCATGGCCAAAGCGACGGCCGCCAGGCAGCCGCTGCCGACCTGGTTCGCACAGAACAAGATCGTGGGGGCAGCCCAGTTGGCTGCCGCAAACTCGCTCGAGTTCGGCATGCCGCTGTTCGATGTGTCCACGTTCGACAACAGCCAGAACGCGATGAATCTGGTCAGTGAAGAACTGCTGCGCAAGCACAACGTGCTGCCGCTGTTCAAACGCGGCGGCAAGCTGTTTGTCGGCACCAGCAACCCCACCCACTCGTTGGACGAGATCAAGTTCCATACTAATTTGGTGGTGGAGCCGATTCTGGTGGACGAAGACCAGATCCGCCGCACGCTGGAGCAGTGGCAGTCCAACCACGACACCATCGGCGATTCGCTGGGTGGCGATGACGACGGCATGGCCAACCTCGACATCGCGGGTGGCGATGAGGATATGGGGAGCACCGACAGCGGCATCGACGCCAAGGGCGACGATACCCCGGTGGTGAAGTTCATCAACAAGGTGCTGATCGACGCCATCCGCAAGGGCGCGTCGGACATCCACTTCGAACCCTACGAAGACGATTACCGCGTGCGCCTGCGCATCGATGGCCTGTTGAAAATGGTCGCGCGCGCGCCGAACAAGCTCAACCAGCGTATCGCCGCGCGCCTGAAGGTGATGGCGCAGCTGGATATCGCCGAAAAGCGTGTGCCGCAGGACGGGCGCATCAAGCTCAACCTGTCCAAGACCCGGCAGATCGACTTCCGCGTCAGCACGCTGCCTACGCTGTTCGGTGAGAAGGTGGTGCTGCGTATCCTCGATGGCAGCGCGGCCAAGCTGGGCATTGACAAGCTGGGTTACGAGCCGGACCAGCAGAAGCTGTTCCTGGAGGCAATCCACAAGCCGTACGGCATGGTGCTGGTGACCGGCCCGACCGGTTCGGGCAAGACGGTGTCGCTGT
>Ga0153974_1000264_pt1 | contig 12250 bp, 7 predicted proteins | sample TSGA058MetaG_FD_104741 | JGI IMG/M metagenome (GOLD analysis project Ga0153974, IMG submission 104741) | Attine ant fungus gardens microbial communities from Georgia, USA - TSGA058 MetaG | ecosystem: Host-associated > Fungi > Mycelium > Unclassified | place: USA: Georgia, Yuchi Wildlife... | reverse complement strand
TATTATAGTAGGCGAGAAAAAACAAAATCGGGATTAGGTAAAAAATATGAAGGAGTGGAGTAGGATGATAAACATAGTGGATTTAACTAATCAAACAATGGGCTCGCAAAACCCTAGAAATACTCGGTCTATATCACAAATTAGAAATATTGGTATTCATCACTCAGCAAGTGACGTAGGTGGAGTTTTTGACTTTGAGCAATATTGGAAAGCTTTAGGGTGGCGTGTTGGTGGCTATCATGAAATTATTCTAAGGGACGGAACTGTACAATTATGTTATGATCCAACTGTTATTACCAATGGAATTAGTGGTCATAATACGCCGACATATCATATTTGTGTAGTTGGGAATGCCTCATTTACCCCTGAGCAAAATCGGGTATTAGAAGAGCGAATTCTTGCTAATATGGATCGTTTTAACGTTCCTCTTGATCGAGTTTTAGGACATAATGAGTTTCCTGGAACTAGTACGATTTGTCCAGGGCGTGATATGAATGAATTACGGCGAAGATTAGCATTGGATATGGCTGCTCAAGTGGTCCATACTGTCCAACAAGGAGAGTCTTTATGGACGATTTCCCAACAATATAACATTCCCATTATCGAAATTCAACAAGCTAACGGATTAGGAACATCTATGATGATTCTTGTAGGCCAGCAATTAATTATTCCTCAAATTGCAGCTACTAGTTATTTTCCAATCCCTAATTACTCAGGTGATTCATTAGTAGAAGCCTTGAACGCAATTCAAGTGAATTCAAGTCTTAGTAATCGCCGTCTCATTGCGGAAGTTAATGGTGTTAGCCCTTATACAGGGACACTGGCTCAAAATACTCTGTTGTTAAATTTATTACGCCAAGGTCGTTTAATTAGACCTTAGATAAATCGAGACCTCATTTAAAGGGAATGAGGTTTCTTTTGTGTGACAGGCGTGTACTCAGATTATTAATCTGGTTACGTACAATAACCATTGAGATGATCATACTTTGGTAACAAATCTTCACCAGGGGGAGAGTCCCTCCTGATGAGTGGCAGACCGAAATGCGAAAGGTGAAGTACGTTAGGCGTAGTAAATCGGCCACCATCTAGAAGCAATGGGAAGCCTAAGAGACTTTAATTCTATGAAGGGTCTGAATCAAGGTGGATTACTGTGTAAGAGTACGAAAGTACCATAACCCTGTGAAATCTCTGTTCTACCACCTATAAGAGTAATTCAAAATGGTGGTAACGGACAGAGAAGTCAGACTATCTCATAGTACGAAACGTGTAGGGCCCAACCTAAACTAATATGTCTCTTAATCAAGTGTTGTTAGCGGTTTTATTTTAGATGTTTCTAGCTTAGTTTCGGGATGTCTAGTTTCGCAGTAGGGCTGTCAAGTTAGTACGCCTTAATCCCGCAAGGTTAAATCTGTAAATTTTGTTTCAAAATTCGATTACTCATGATAAAATGTTGTTAGTTGCTTTATCTTTTAAAATTTCTAAATTAGCGATATTTTAGGACTAAGCGTCACAGTATAAGTCGAATAAAAGATTTAAACTCGTGATAATCTTAAGAGTAATGTAGAAAAGTATTTTTAAACTATCAAAAAAAGGAGGTGACCGTTGCAACCTTATAAAACTGGAACATGAAGCCAAGTTCAGTCAAAAAAGTTATACAATAAGAGGAAACCGAACCTATATTGACATTCTGTTTAAAAGGAATATTAAATATTTCCTTACAGTGAACAACATATCGATTTTTATAAGTTTATCGCAACGCTAACAAATGGGACAAAAAGAAAAATTATCTTTTGAAGCATCCTATACTCTGGATATTCTTTGCTTCATAGATATCTTATTAAAACGATCACCTAATCTAGAAGACGAGAAAATTAAAATCTTTACTGATATGCTGAGTACGAAAAGTGAAAAATGTTTGAGAAAACTTGAAAAATCACTTCCAAAACGCGAATTAATCCAAAATTTAATTATCCCTTTAATTGTGGCGGATAGCGAATTTAAAGGATTAAAAACAGAGGAAATTTTAGGAAATCCTGACTATTTGATTAATCAATTCAAGAAAAGCTCATCATATAAAAAAATGCCTACAAAATCGAAAAAATTTGTTCAAAAAGAGGCAAAAAAAGTTATAGAATCTTTAGAAATCATCGTTTCAGACCTAGAGCGATTAGACTTTAAAGCCTTTTGGTTAATGAATCAATTGCCGATTATTAAACAGAGAATTAAGGAATATCAATCAGAGATATATCCATTACATCTGATTGAACAATTAAATAATTGGACAGCTCCTCAATTTTTGATTGAAAAAAAAGAGCTCTTTGTTTTATCATTTTCTCAAAATAATTTTAGTTCATTATTAAATGGAACTAACTACATCTCTACTCAGCTTCATTCTGACCGAATTATTCGTTCCTTAATTGAAGCGGCCTTTGCCTCCTACTCCTTAAACAAAGAGCTAAAGCCATTTATCAAAACATTTAAAAAAAATAAAGCTTTCATCCAAACCTTTAAAACAGTTAAGAAAGAACATAAAAAAATCACGACCTATCTTCAAAGTAACTTATTACTTGCTGTAACCACCTATTTGAAAGAACAATTTCAGGTTTTAGAGAACCCACATGAATATCTAAGCACTTATCGTCGTGGTAGTCATAAACTCGCTATTCTTTTTTATGAACATATGAAACACTCCCCTAAACCGGAAGCCCAGCCATTAAACCAATATCTAACTGAAGTCCTAGAACAGGTGGATTTATATTAGACATGCGTTTGCCTGTGTGACTAGAATTCGTTTTTAATATAGAAAACTTTGAACCCCTAATTAATTAAATCTTAAGAGGAGGAACCATGCCATCACCTATCATTCACTTAGACCTCTTATTTCAACTTCAAGAACACCAACTCCTTAACATAAACCCTGAACTACTCCTTGGGAACCTTAGCCCAGATGCGATCCATATGCGTTTAAATCAAACCTGGAGTGATAAAGCTAAAACCCACTTTTATCAACAAGCTGATATTAGTTACCAGTTAGCTATTCAGACAGCAATGAGCGCTTTAGAATCTACTGATCCAAACTTTTGCCGAGGTTACCTCATCCATCTCTATACAGATTATTTATGGCGAGACCAAATCTACACAACCTTTTTTAACACCTATAAAACTTCCATGGAACGGTCTCAATTACACGCCCTTTACTACAAAGAAATGCAACATCTAGATCAAATTCAATTCAGTCAAGCCAATTGGTTAGAGCAAGCCCAAAACTCCTTAAAAGCTGCCAAAATTCCCGAAGCATTTCCTTTGCTCACGAAAGACGAACTCAATTCGTGGCGGTCAAAGATTCTAGAGCAAGACTTACAATTAAAATTAGAGCCTGGGTTGGATTTAACACACTCCCATCTTTTTACCAAAACAATGATTCATACCTTCCACCAAACCGTCATTATGCACCTAGAAGCTTGGCTATCCTAATCGTTGAATGGCCCCAATAGGAGAGAGAAAATGGATATATTGAGTACATTTAAGAAGAAGAGACTTAAACTTGAAGATATCGAAGTAAAATTAAAGCCGGCTGATTATCTAGAACTTTACCAATTTGTTCATCAGCAAAGAGAAGCTGGGCGTTTAAAACCCGTTAAAAATTCGGGATCCAATGGAAAAAATCCTGAACTATATCAAGCTTATACTCTTGTGGAACAACCTATAGATACAGCAAAATATGAAGAAGAATTACGCTATCAAATGAGGTTGAAAATTGACTACTACTTAAATCATATGAAGCAATACGAAAAGGATCGGGAGGCTTTATTACAGCTAAATTCCTTTTTGATTAATTCAAAGCAGCTTCTGGAAGTCGAGGCATCTTTAAATGAGCGGGCCTTTCAAATTTGGCAACGAGAAAAATTTCTCCAAAAAGAAGGCGGCAAAACGTTGTTAAAAAACGTGGGTCTTACTGCCAGCGATTTAAATTTTTATGAAACGGCAGAACCTATTGCTTATTATACGCAACATAAAAAAACGCCTCAAACTGTTTTGATTATTGAAAATAAAGATACTTTTTACAGTATGCGTAAACATTTGCTGGAAGGAAATAAAAACCTTCTTGGAGTAAATATAGGTACGTTAATTTATGGTGGCGGAAAAAATGTTACCAAAGCCTTTCGCGACTTTGCAATGAGTGTGGAACCCTATTTACTACATCAAGAAAATGAATTTTTTTATTTTGGTGATTTAGATTATGAAGGGATTCAGATTTATCACAGTTTAGCTAGAGTTGCAACGGTTCACCCCTTTGTTCCTGGCTATCAAAGAATGCTGACTAAGGCATCTGGTAAGGGATTACCTAAAACCAAAAAGGGCCAAAATCGAAATCTGGACCCAAAGTTTTTTGATTATTTTGGTATCGAAGAGCAAGCCGCTATGAAGGCAGTACTAGAAGCAGATGATTATATTCCTCAGGAAATATTATCGATAATAGACTTTTAAAAAGAGAGTAGGTGAAGTATGGAAACTGATTTTTTAAGGCAGTTCTCAAAACGGATGAAAAAAGTTGGCACCTATGCTTTGTTATTTAGGAATAGTATTGCGAAAACAACTTGGAAACATTATGATTTTCTAAACTATGATGAACAAGTTAATTTAATTTTTACCATGTTGCTTTTTATTATGGAAAAATCCTTGAAAGAAGAACCTTGTACCATTGATGATATTGGGAACTTTATGGATCAGTTAAACCGCCAATACTTTCACAAAAATCTTTCTGTAGATGATTGCAAAGAATTAGCGAAATTTATGGTCAATGTTATTTTTTGTAATGATGGACAAACCATGTATTTTAATGGTTTTAATTATCAAGAAAGCAAATTCGAAGAAATTTATGTGAGCTTCGTGGGAAATAGTATTATTTACTTAGATAATGATGTGAAGCGAACGAGCTATTATTTAACAGAAAATGGCTATGAACTTTTATTGTCAACTCTGGAAGTTGACAGCCATTTAAAACTTACCATTCAAGAACTGATTTTTCAACTGCATTTAGAAAAAGCTAATTATGACAAAGCGGTGGAAGATGTCAAACAAATCTTTAATCTGTTACGAATGCAAATTCAAAAAATTAAAGAAGCTAAAGAAAAAATTCGTAAAAATGTGCTGCTATATAAAGAGTCAGACTACGAGGAACTAGTAGGTGAAAATCTCGATCGTATTCAAGAAACACGAAATAAACTGGCCCAGCACTGGGATTATGTTAAAAAAAGAGTTTATGAATTAGAAATTGAAGAAATTGGCATTGAGAATTTAGGAAGTGAGCAACAAGAACAATTAAATTGTTTAAAAATCATTGAAAGTTACTTGAGTCGGGGACTGGATGAATTTCAACAGATTCTGACCTCTCACTTTAATCTAAAAAGTTTATATGCCAAAGAACTTCAAGCATTATTACAGTCAAAACCCATTAAACGTTTTAATCTTCGTAACGAAATTTACCATCCCATTATGGAAAATCCAAATTATTTAGAAAATTTACATAGTTTTTTGCTACCTTTATTCGTAAAAAAGCCTGATAAAATCTATAATCTTAATAAAGCTATTGAATTTCAACAACCACTTATTAAGCCAGATAAAGAAGAAGAATTTTTCACCTTTGATGAAGAAATTGACGAAGAAACATGGATTAAAGAAAAGCAAGAGCGGTTATTATTATACAGAGATAGCCTTAAATTGATTCTATCTTTTGCGACTCAAGCAGAAGGTGTCAGTTTACAACATTTACAAAAAACATTATCTAATGCCGATCTTAATCGATTAATTCCCACTGTAGAAATCTTTAAGGAATTAATGATGGAATTGCTCCAAGAAAAAGAAATTAACTTAAATGTTTGGAAAACGGAACAAAGCCAAAATATTATCCAAGAAACTTGGGAGTTTGAACTAAGTCGAGTTTTATTAGATTTAATCGAGCAAGAACCTCAGTGGGGCAATCTTAAACAAATTAACATAACCCGCATGAAAGACACCTCATTAACAGAGGCTGAAGAGGTCTGTTTTTCTCAAGTAAAAAATGAACAAGGACAATTTATTCGAATTCGCTGTACAAATGTGTTAATTACGGCACAGTAAAGGAAGGGATGTTATGCTTTATCAATTAGAAGATATTCAATTTAGTCAACAAATATTTTATCGGCTTATTGAAAAACACCAAATACAGGAAACAACGGACTACGATTTATATCAAGCTTATATTGGCAATGAATGTGTTAGACTCTTAGTCAAAGAGCAAGCTGAAACAGCTATGTGCCAAATTGAATGTTATGGTGACACCCTGTACTTAATACCTAAAGAAGGAAATGAAGTTTTAGGATTTTCTAAGCGTGAATTAAAACAAAAACTTTGCTCCAGTAAAGGAACAGATAAAGATTATTATTTATCCCAATTTGTGATTTTAATGATTCTTGTTAACTTCTATGAAGGGCAAGGGGCAAGTAGTCATTCCCGAGAATTTATGCAAGTCGGTGAATTACAAAATTTAATTTTAGAACAACTTAAGGTTGGAGTTAATCATTTCTCAAATCAAGAACAAAAAACGTCAGGAATTGCCTTTACCAATATGCTAGAGGCTTATGAATCTTTACGAAGCGACGAGAATTCCAGGGCTAAAAGTACAAAAGAAGGGTTTATTAGTGGGATTTTAAGGTTTTTACAAGATCAGGGCTTAATTGAATATTTAGAAGCTGATGACTTAATAAAAACAACAGATAAGCTCAACCGATTGATGGATTTTAACTTACTTAATCAAAATCATTATGACCGCGTAGTAAAAGTATTAGGAGGGACCCTTGATGAGTCGAATTAATCGAATCCGGATTGTAAACTTAAGCTATAACAATAACACGACGCGAATCGAAGATGAATTATTTGATTTAGTGAATCAAAGTACGCTGTTTTCTTTGCGAAATGGAGGTGGGAAATCCGTTTTTGTGCAAATGATTACTGCTCTTTTTGTTGACGGCAAGAAACGAAATACGGATAAAAGACCTTTTGCGGGTTATTTTACTAAAAAAGAACCCACTTTTATTTTAGTAGAGTGGGCTCTAGACAATGATGCAGGGTATGTTTTAACAGGAATGATGGTCCGTAAAAATCAAGAGTTAAAAGCTGATGAAAATCCACGTGAACTAGATATGGTTAATTTTATTTATGAATACTATGAAGAAAATGAACTAGATATCAAACATTTACCGATTATTGAACAACATGAAAATGGAATGCATTTAATTGGCTTTAGTGCTTTTAAAAAGCAGATGGAGCTTTGGAATCGAGATTTTAAAACTCGTTTTAATTATTATGATATGAATACAAAAAATAGAGCTTACTTTAAGAAACTAAATGAATTTCGAATTTACCCGAATGAATGGGAAACCATTATAAAAAAGATAAATCTGAAAGAGTCTGGTTTATCGGAATTATTTGAGCAAGCTAAAGATGAAAAAACACTAGTTGAAGAATGGTTTTTAAAAGCAGTCTCTAAGAAATTAAATAAAGACAAAAATCGTAAAGCCGGTTTTGAAGAGTTATTAAATTCCTATGTGACTCAATATAAAGAAAATCAAGGAAACATCCTTCGCCGAGCAGCTATTGAAAACTTCCAAGAAGAAATCCAAGGCTTACTCCAACTGGAACAAGAATTAAAATTGAATGAGGAAAACTTAAATGAACATGAAGCCAATCTTGCTGGCTTATTGGCGTCTTTAAAAACATTAATTCAAGAAACAACTGTACAAGAAACTGAAGTCTCTGAGCAACTTATAGAGCTTAATGAGCAAATCGATGAAGTTGCCTTTGAACAACATTCTCTTAACATCTATGAATTAGAGGATCAAATTTTAGAAGCGAAAAAAGAGCATGACGTTGAATCCCAACACTTAAAGGATTTAAAGGCTGCTTTAGAGCAAACTCAAAAAGAGAGTCATGGTTTAGAAGCTGCTAAAAAATATCAAAAGTATCAACGGTCTTACCAGATTTATGAAGAGTATCTCGGGAAGTTAGAAATAGCTAAAAAGAAACATGATGAATTACTTCCGGAAAAAAATAATTTAGGTTATAATTTACGCCTTTACTATGAACAAGAAGTTAAGGGATGCCAAGAAGCACTGGATCAAAAGCAACATCTTATTGAACAATTAAAAGAACAAAAAGCAAGCCAACAACTGGAGCTTAATGAAAAGCAGAATCAAGTAACAGAATTCAATCGTGAATTTGGTCAACTCCAAGGAAATCTAAAGACATTTGATAGTCTTATTAAAGAGTATAATCATCAATTTAAAACCAACTTATCTTGGCCGTATGAAAGCGAGTTTTTAAATAAACCACTCAGTGATTTAAAAGCAGAATTAGTGCAAAACCAAAAGGATCAAAAGCAAAATATAAATTTAAAAAAGGTTCTTGAAGAACAAATCATAGCTTCTGACTTAGTTATTCGTGATACAGAAACTGCAAAATTTAAGTGTAGTTCAGAACTGGAAAAAGCAGAGGAAGAGCAAAAAAATCTGGAACAACAAAAAGCTTTCCGTCGAGAAAGTTTACGCTATATCGATTGGCCACAAGAAAAGCTTTATGATCAAGAGGGCATTCTTCAAGCTTTTGAACAAAAAATAACTCAAAAAAATACTCAAATTAGACAACTGGAACGGAAGCAAGAGCAATTTCAAGAAGAGTATGAACAAATTCAATCAGGTCCTAAAGTGGAAATTTCTCAAGAATTTCAACAGCTGCTAGATGAAGAAGGGATTCAAATTAGAACAGGGAGCACTTGGTTAAAACGTAATCGTCAAACCTTAGAACAAAAACAACAACTCATTCAAGATAATCCCTTTATTCCTTACAGTTTAATTTTGACCAAAGCAGAACTTAATCGCCTTCAACAGCGAAAGTTAAGTGCTTCTGTTAGCCCTCCATTACCGCTCTTAATTCAAGAAGAGCTGGATTGCCAATTAACGATGTCAAATGGTTTTATTCAATACGATCATCTCCACTTTTATGTCGTTTATGATGGTAGATTATTAATGGAGCGGCAGCTTCAAAAACGATTAGCTGAGCAACAATTGAAATTAAATAAACAGATTCAAATCATTAAGCTCCAAAAACAAGACTTAGCTCTTTATCAAGAAAAAGCGTTTAAACTTCAAAATCAAACCTTAAGCGTGAGCAGCAATCAAGAAAACCAACGGCAGCTAAAAGACTTATCTCATCAACTTACAGAGTTAGCTAATAAAATAGCCACTATTTCACAACAAAAAACTGAAGCTCAAACCCAACTAAAGGTTCTTATTGAAAATCAAACAAAATTAGAAGCAACCTATACTCAAAAAGATTATCAATATCAACGTTTAATGTCTCTTCAAGAAAGGCATAGTACTTACTTAAGGGATGGTGAGGCTGTTCAAAGACTAGACAAACATTTAAAAGAACTTAAACAGAAAATCATCGAGTTACATGAAAACCAAACGACTCTAGAGGAACGTCTGAAACAGGAAGAAACTCAAAGCTACCATTTAATTAATCAGTTAGCCCAATATCAAAAAGAGGCTTTACCTTATGAAAGCTATGAACAGGGAACTCCAATAGCAAAATCCTTAAACTATCTTCAAGCACAATTCCAAGCCATTACCCAAAAAATGGGCGGTCAAGTTCAACAATTAGAAGCTATTTTAGAAGATGTCACATCTACCTATAAAGAAGATGAAAAAGAGTTAAATCAATTCTTAAAGAGAAATCAACTTCAAGAAAGGGACTATAGTCAGTTACACTACGATGAAGCATTAGAAACTGAAATTCTTCAAAAAATTGAACAATATGGTCAAAAAATTGCCACTCAACAGGATGGTATTCATGAGTTAGATACAAAAATTCATGTTATGGAATATCAACAAGAACAAAACTTAGGAAGTCTCAAATCACGTTTTAAGACTGACCAACCTCTATCACGTCAAGAAATTAAGAAACGTAACTATGACCAGCAACTAGCTGAATTAAAGCAAGAACAACTGCTCAAACAACAAAAAGTTAAGGATTTAAAAACTAAAATTCATATGTTAGAGCGCCATGAAAGCTCCTTAATTACGTATGCTCATTACCCACTTGTTGAAACATGGGAATTTGACAACAGCGTTAGAAATTATGAAGATCGAGATTGGAAGCAAATTAAAACACAGCTGATTACTGATTATTTAACTGAAAAGAAAAAAACTGAAAAACTTAATTATGAAATAAGCACTGAAGGTGATCGTTTATTAAGAAATGGCGATTTCCAAGATGATTGGATTAAAAGTCCTTTGAAAAATTTATATGAACTCCGTTTCAATCCGACGGAATTTCTAGAGAGTTACAAAGTCTTCGATATGACATTTACAGCTTTACTTAATCGCTTAGCCATAGATTTAGCTAATGTTGAAAAAGAAAAAGCCGAGCTGGTCAAACAATTATTAGAGTATGTTGAAACGATTCACGATAACTTGGGAAAAATAGACAAAAACTCAAGTATTCAAGTTCGCGGAAAGACTCGTAAAATGTTACGGATTCAGTTGCCAAATTGGGAAGAAAGTAAACTCCTTTACCAACAAAAAATGGAGAGTTTTGTCCAGAACTTAACGGAAGAATGCCTTAAGTTATTAGAAACTAATGAACCGATTACAACCCTTCTTAAAAGTCGGCTTACCACTCAACATTTGTATAATATGATTGTTGGAACTGGTAAAGTGGGAATCAAACTTTATAAGGTGGAAGAAAGTCGGGAATCTCTAATTACTTGGGAACAAGCTACCAAAAACTCGGGAGGAGAAAATTTCTTATCGGCATTTATTATTTTATCTAGTCTCCTTTCCTTTATGAGACGGGATGATTCCCAGATTTTTACCAACTCTGAAGAAGGAAAAGTACTCTTAATGGATAATCCCTTTGCTCAAACTAATGCAGCCCACTTATTAAAGCCCCTAATGGATTTAGCTAAGAAAACAAATACGCAGCTCATTTGTTTAACGGGACTACGTGGTGAATCTATTTACAGTCGCTTTGAAAATATTTATGCATTGAATCTGATTCCATCTAATACTCAAAAAGAGCAAAATCGCCTCAAAGGGAATCATATAAAAGAAAAAGCCAATCAGCAAGTGATTGCCCCAGCTAGAATCAAAGAAGAACAACTAAGCTTACTATTTTAAAACAGATAAAAAAACGGTAAAGAAGAATTTTTTCTTTACCGTTTTTTGTCATGGGTTTAAGTCTATACTAGATGCGGTAGGTTAACTCGCTTACTTTAAAAAAGATGGTATTGTCGTTAAACTATATCATCTTTTTTTAGGAGTCTTCCCAAATCAGAAACCATTTTGTTTTATTTGAACTTTAAATTGTTCAACATCTGTTTTTTTCATTTGTAAAACTAGAGCTGAAACAAATTTTATCGTTTGTTCATAGTCTTCGTAGGTACAGAAACCATAGTGATTATGAGCATATCTAACGGGAATTCCCACAACTATAGTTGGAATCCCTTTATGGGTTATATGGGTGAACCTAGCATTAGTTCCACCACCACTTCTAACAGCTTCTTGAACTGGAATCCCTTCTTTTTCAGCAAGATTTAAAGCATAGTTCATAAATTTAGGATTTGTAATCATCGAGCAGTCAAAATGTCTTAGCATAGGTCCTTTTCTTAAAGCTGTTTGAATCTGGTGATTAGCTGTAAACGTATCATCAGCAGGGCAACCTTCAAAGATGATGGCAACATCAGCATCCTTAATATTATTGACTGCGGTCATTATCCCTCGCCCACCAATTTCTTCTTGTGTACTTAAAGTAGCGACAACATGGTTAGAAACTGACTGTTGCTGTAATTGATTAAGGGTTTCTAATAAAGCACAAACGCCGATTCGACAATCAAAAGCTTTCCCTAGAAAAAGATCTTGCTCTTCATTATATGAGCAAGTTACATCACTTACAGCTGGAGCTCCCATCCTAATTTCGTAAACTTCTGTTAATTCTCTAGCTGTAGTCGCTCCTACATCAATTACCATATTTGCAAAGGCTATACCTGATTGCTTTTCTGCTTCACTCATAAAATGAACGGGTTTGGCAGCCACAATTCCTGAGATATACTTTCCATGAATGTTTCTGACTCGAACTTTACTCCCAATTACATTAGCCGGATTCCATCCCCCGATAGGTAAGAAATGCATCGTTCCATTAGGATTAATCCCTT
>Ga0153974_1000262_pt1 | contig 12276 bp, 12 predicted proteins | sample TSGA058MetaG_FD_104741 | JGI IMG/M metagenome (GOLD analysis project Ga0153974, IMG submission 104741) | Attine ant fungus gardens microbial communities from Georgia, USA - TSGA058 MetaG | ecosystem: Host-associated > Fungi > Mycelium > Unclassified | place: USA: Georgia, Yuchi Wildlife... | reverse complement strand
CTCTGACTCCATCCATGCTTTTACCCATGATTTTGATTTCCGTTCCGATTATGATTGAACGGTCAGCTTTTAATATGGGGAAAGCCGTTGTCAATTCCATGATTATTTCCTATGGACCACTTGTGATAGGAGGACTTGGGATTTCCAATTTAATTTGTGGCGCTAGTGTTGCACCACAAATGGGGATGCAAGATGCTTCGATTTCGGTGATGGCACAAAATCGGGGGGCGGGGAATATCAAGCGTTCCTTTAACGCTTTCAAAAGCCTCCTAGTGATTAATTTGATTTTAGCAATTCTTCTGTTTATTCCCACTTATCTTTTTGCCACCCAAATTACGAGCGTTTTCGCTATTGGTGATCCAGTATTCCATGATATTTTACTATCCATTTTTCTATATGATATCTGGGGAATTTTACCTTTAGCTGTGTTCTCTTCCGTAATGGCGCTTTTATTTGGTTTTGGCTATACCAAGGTGACTCTGTTTATGAATTTCTGTCGAATTTTTTTATTCCGAATACCGGTTTTATGGTATATTCAAAATTTTACTAATATTGGAACTGAAGCAGCAGGGCTGGTTATGATGATCAGTAATATTATGGTGGGGATTCTCGCCATCGGGATTGCCTTCGTAACCATCCGTTCTATTAGTAAGAAACATCAAGTATCCTTCTGGGGCAAGGATGATCCGGAAAAAAAACCGATTCACAATGTGAACCTCAGCAAATCTTTAAGATAGTCAAAACAATAAGCTGATAACAACCTTGGGCTTATGGGTTCTTTAAATGAAATAAAAAGGGGGTTACACCAATCATTAAAAATTAGCAGACCTGAGACTTCTAATTTTTAATATCCCGAATCATCCTAGACTCAATTTTTTTTAATGTCAGAAATCAACAGTGCTAATCTAATGAATCAGGTTATAAAATAGTTATTTATTTGAGATTCATTTAAGACGATCATGTCATTTTCTCGCAAAAGTTTTGTCGTTAACCCTTTGCCATTAAGTAATGTTCCATCAAAATTCCCACTGTAAATATTTAAACTTCCACAAGAAGGGCTACGCTCTTTTAAAATGGCATACTTACAATTAAATAATTTCGCAATTTCCAGTGTTTCATAGGCACCAAGAACAAATTGTTCAGTCATATCACAAGCGTCTTGGGTCATTGCTCTTCCGTTTACGAGTTCTACAGGTGGTCGTGGTGTAGCCAGTCCTCCTAACTGTTCAGGACAAATTGGAATCAAGTTATGTTGTCCTATCAACTTTTTTAACTCTTGAGAGACTGATATGCTACCGCCATCATAACGACAATTTACTCCTAATAAACAGGCACTTACTAATATATTCACGTGATTTCCTCCTCTGTTCAAGGATATTATATAGTTACAATAATAAAAAGACAAGAATTAAAGGGGATAAGACAACAATATTGACAAAATATTGTTTTTCTATACAATTAAAGTTAATAGAATATGAGGAAGTGATAGGATGCGAATAATTGCTGGAACCTTAAAAGGGCGAACGATTAAAGCAGTAAAGGGTATGAATACACGTCCAACAACCGATAAGGTTAAAGAAAATATATTTAATATGGTTGGACCTTATTTCCACGGTGGCTGGGCGTTAGATTTATATGGCGGTAGTGGCAATCTTGGAATTGAATCTTTAAGTAGGGGGATTGAGATAGTTATCTTTGTCGATAAAGAAGGGGTAGCCATTCAAACCATTAAGCAAAACCTAAAAGAATTAAACCTTGAAGAGTGTGCTGAAGTTTACCGAAATGATGCCTTTAAGGCTTTGAAAGCTTTAAGTAAACGAAAAATTCAGTTTGAATTGATTTTATTAGACCCACCTTATAAAGGTCAACGTATTAATGAGATTCTTGAATTTATTGATGAACATAAGTTATTAGCAAAAGGTGGTTTAATTCTGGCCGAGTGTTTAAAAGAAGATGTGCTCCATCATCAAGTGGGTGAACTTGTTCAAGTTAAACGAGAGGTTTACGGGATTACAGCTATTTCTATATATGAAAAGCAAACATAAAAGGAGCATCGACTATGAAAAAAATAGGGATTTATCCAGGAACATTTGATCCCATTACCAATGGGCATTTAGATATTATTGAACGAGGATATCAGTTATTTGATTGTTTATATATTGCAATTGCTCAAAACATGAATAAGAAGACTCTATTTACAATAGAAGAACGGATTGAAATGATTAAAGCGGTAACGGCACATTTACCTAATGTAGAGGTGGTTGTGTGCTTAGATGAGTTAGTCGTTGATTTTGCGAAGCGTTTGGAGATTAAAACGATTATACGTGGGTTACGAGCGGTGACTGACTTTGAATATGAGTTTCAGTTGGCAACAACCAATAAACATTTAAAGCCAGAAATTGAAACTGTATTTTTGATGACCCAGACTGAAAATATGTTTTTATCGTCTTCGATGGTAAAAGAAGTGGCTCGTTTTGGTGGCGACGTTTCTAGTTTTGTTTCACCAGTAGTAAAAAGAGCTTTAGAAGGTAAGAATAAAGGGTAACATAACTGCATTAGAAGTAGTTGAAACACGAGAAACTTAAAGAATGAATGGTTTTCAATGCAGGTCTTAGTATGACATAAGTTAGATTTGATTTGAAGCTGCTAAAAAAGTTCCATTTTCGAAAATATGTTGGAAAAATTGAAATCAGAAACGTTGCTATAACTATGTTTCTGATTTTTGATTTTCAACACTTTTCTTATTTATAGGGGTGTTTTTTTTAAAAAAAACATATGATGAGTTGAGACAAATAAAAAGAAATAAACTTTTAGAACTAAAGAAAGTTGATTTAGCCTTCAGTTTGTATGATGAGAGTCCTAAACTAATTTGGGATGAACCTTTAAAATGGGTTAGACATTTTAACTGGCCAAGGGATTGAGGAAGCTATTTTACATTTTAATCCAACCTTGATTTTTATTGAACATGATGAATCTTTTATACGTCGAGAAGCAACACGGTATATCCATCTAGCTTAAAATAAGAGAGTAACCTTCGGGTTGCTTTTTTATTTGCTGGTACGTCATGAATGATTCCAAACTTGCATATAGTGTACAAGCAGTGTTTGGAAGTCATAACAAAAAAGTGAGGGATTGAAACTATAATTATGAAAAAATGGATAAAACATTGGGAATTATGGAGAGAAGGAATTTTAATGATTACTTTCATCCTGATTATCTATAAATTAATTGCTAATATCTATCCGATTTGGCTAGAAATTCAAAGTTTCTTTGGGGTTATTAGGCCCTTTGTAATGGGACTAATAATCGCTTATTTTTTAAATGGTCCCTGTAATAAAATCGAGGCTAAGCTTGGAGGAAATCATAAGAAGAGTGCAAGAGGTTTAAGTGTTTTAATTGTATATTTACTTATGCTTTCAGTAATCGCCTTGATTGTGAGTTATATCATTCCCATTATTGTGTTAAATATTTATGAATTCGTAGAACAGGTTCCACAATATACAACTTATTTTATTGAGAACTTAGATCAAGAGCTCTCGTTAGTGGTGTGGGGTATGGATATGATTTATCAAGGGTTATTAGAATTAATGTCTGCAGAAACTTTTTTTGCACAATTGGGAATTGGGCTTACCTCTATCGGTGAATACGCCCTAGTAATGACCACTGGTATTCTCCACTTTTTCTTGAGTGTTATCGTTTCAATTTATTTTCTCATTTATAAGCATAAGCTATTGGTGGTTTCAGAACGTTTAGCTATCATTGTAATAAAAAAAAGACAATTACAAACAGTCAAAAAATACTTGCATCAGTTCAATGAGATTTTTTATAAGTTTATTGCCTTTCAAGCCTTAGATGGTTGTATAATTAGTGTTATTTCAATTACTGTACTATCATTACTAGGAGTAAACTATGCTTTTACCCTAGGGGTTTTATTAGGAGTTTGTAACATGATTCCTTATTTTGGTTCAATTTTTGCTTCAATCTTAACCGTTGCAATCACTATTTTTACAGGGGGTGTACCACTAGCTTTAATCACAGGAGTTTTCCTTTTGTTTTTGCAGCAAATTGATGGGAGTGTTATTGGCCCGCGCCTTATGGGTGATGCCTTAAATTTAAATCCAATTTTAATTATTTTTTCCATTACCATTGGTGGGGCTTATTTTGGAATTTTAGGTATGTTTTTATCAGTTCCCATAGCAGCCATTGCAAAAATATTAATTAGCCACGGTATTACCATTCATGAACAACGCCTTCGATAATATAAAAAACCACGGATTATTTTTAATCAGTGGTTTTAAATTTCCTAAATGAAACCAGTTTAAAGTAGTTTATTAATCTTAACAGAAAATAAAAGCCAAATATTCCGAGAGTAATCGGGACTAGTAAAGATAAAGCTGTTGGGTTAGAATTGCCAATTGGCGCAAAAACATCCTGTAAATCTGTAAAAACAAACTGCCAACTAAATAAAATAATTAAAGCACTAGCCCAACCGTGGAGAATTCGAAACCCTAAATATTTAGGGTAAGAAAGATCAACATCACTAGCAAACATAAAGACTTGTGTATGGACCGATAAACCTGCAAAGCTAACAATGAAAGCCGTGAGGGTTAGTTGAATATAAAAAGGGAGAGCAGTACTAGAAACTTTGGTTACCCCTTGAGTAAACTCAAGAATTCCAGAAAACAGAGGGTCAATGTTTCCAATATTTGAAGCAGACAATAAAGGTGCTAGCAAGAGATTTAACCCTTCAATGATATGAATAACATTAAGAGTAGCAGAAATAATGTAGAAAAACATAATAATGCCACCTACGCGAATTAAGGTTTGAATACTACTTTCAATAGAATCGATTAAAAGTACTGAAAAAGGTTGTGATGGCACCTTGATTTCGACTTTGTTTGCCCCCTGTTTATTCTTAAAATAAGGATAGCAACAAATAAAAACAGCTAAAGATCCTAATAAATGGCTAGCTAATAGAAAATAACCAACTTTCGAAGATTCATACAAGACAACGCCAATGGTTCCAATAATAAATAAGGGACTGGAGAAATTACAAAAATAAAGTAGCCCCTGAAATTCCTGTTTACTAATTAATTTTTGGTCATAATATTCACGAGCCATTTTAGCTCCTGACGGATTTCCACTAATTAATCCCATTAACATAATGAAAAAGGTAATGGGGGATATATGGAGCAGATACTTAAAAATAGGTGCTAGTAGCTTCCCAATAAGTTGTGGGACTTGATAATGAATCATTAAACGCGTCAGGACAAAAAAAGGGAATAGAGAAGGGATAACTTTATCTGCCCACGTAAAAAGTCCCGTCTTTGTTGCTGTAATAATAGGTTCTGGAAAAATTAATAGAATGATTAAAACGAAGATTAAAGAACAGATTTTTAGATTATTTTTCATATATATTCACCCATAAAGAGTTTATTAGATGAAGGCGTGGAATATACCTAGATTTACAAATAATTACGTAAAAAGCGGGGAATAGTAGATGGATTTAACAACATTAACACAAGGTCAACAGGGAATTATTACTGGATTTAATGGAATGGCTGCCTCTTACCAGCGGCAACTATATGATATGGGGATTTATATCGGGTCAGAGGTGACAGTACTTAAAATATTAGGTTATGGTAAATTACTTTATCTTCAGATTGATGGTATTTATTTTTGTATTCGAAAGTCAGATGCCAAGAAAATAACCATTGAAAAAGTAGGATAAAAAAGGGGAGAGCAGTTATGGAGTTAATATTAATAGGAAATCCTAATGTAGGGAAAACAACTTTATTTAATTGCTTAACAGGTGCCAGTGGGACAGTTGGTAATTGGAGTGGGGTTACAGTCGAAAAATACCAAGGGGTGATTAAAGGGACTCAAAACGTCCTAGTAGATTTACCTGGAATCTATAGTTTGACACCAAGTAGTGAAGATCAGGGTGTTGTAACGAGAGTGTTAATGACAGAATCTTATGGAGGGATTTTAAATGTTGTTGATGCCAATCACTTAAAAAGAAACCTACAGTTAACGATTCAGTTACTTGAAACAGGGGTTCCTATTTTAGTCGTTATTAGTATGGAGGATGAATTAGCTAAAAAGGGGCAAACGCTACAGATTAATCAATTAGAAAAGGGATTAGGTGTATCTGTGGTTCAACAAAATAAGGGTGTAGATTTTTTAAAGCAACCACTTTTTCAACTGGTGACCAAGGCGTCTTGGAGTTTAGAATATAGTAAGGTTGTTGAGGATGGTATTTGTGAATTGTTAATTCTGTTAGAAGCAGTTCCTACTAAGCTAAATCACCGTTGGTTAGCCATTCAAATGCTTGAGGGGAATGAAGGGGTTTTTCAGAAGTTAAACCTACCTAATGAGCAAGTTTTTAGAGAAACAATTAATCAAATCGAGAATCAAATTATTGAGAATCAAGAAGCACAATCTTTAAAGGGAGCTATTTTTAATGGTCGGCGCCAATTTATTACAAATCTTTGTAAGGAATGTTTAAAACCTCAAGGAACCATTCAAAAAAATAAAATCGGCTTAATCGATCAGGGTTTAACTCATCCTATTTATGGATTACTTAGTTTTTTAGTAATGATGTGGCTCATTTATTTTATTACCTTTGACTTAGTGGGAAATCCTTTATCAACCGGATTTAGTCAAGTATTAGACGGGTGGATAATGCCTAGATTAAGTCAATTTCTTGTTATATTAGGCTTAAAAACAGAAAGTATAATCTATCGAGTTTTAATAGAGGGGGTAATGGTCGGATTTGGTGGCGTTTTAGTTTTTTTACCTCAAATATTAATTTTATTTTTCTGCTTGTCAATAATGGAGGCTAGTGGCTATATGGCACGGGTCGTTATAGTTATGGATCCTTTACTTATGAGATTTGGCTTAGATGGCAAAGCAGTAATTCCCTTAATTATTGGATTGGGGTGTAACGTCCCAGCTATTATGTCAACACGAACGATTACCGATTCCAAAGAGCGCTTTAAAACAATGATGGTTCTTCCGTTTGTTTCTTGTTCGGCACGAGTTCCGATTTATGTGCTAATGGTTACCCTATTTTTTTCCCAATATCAAGGATTAATCATGATGGGGTTGCATGTGCTCAGTCTTGTCATAGCCTTATTCAGTGCTAAATTATTGACTGTAACAGTATTTAATAAAAGGTCACCTCAATTTGTACTGGAAGTTCCACCTTATCGAAGACCCCAATTTAAGAATATTTTAATTCAAACCATTAATCGAGGAACTGATTTTTTTCAGACAGCTGGGAAATTTATTATTTTAGGATCAATCGTTCTTTGGTTCTTACAATCAACAGGACCTGGAGGCGTTTATGTTGCTAGTGACGCCAGTTATCTAGCTGTATTAGGTAGTATGTTGGCCCCTTTTTTCGTTCCAATAGGTCTGGGAACTTGGCAAGTAGCAAGTAGCTTGGTAATCGGTTTTTTAGCTAAAGAATTAGTAGCATCATCTTTGTTGATTATAGGTTCGGGAGAAGAGGGGGTTTTAAGTTTATTTACGCCGGCGTCTGCCTTAAGTTTTCTAACGTTTTCGTTGTTGTATATTCCTTGTCTAGCTACAGTAGGAGTGATGTATCGTGAAACTCAATCTCTTAAACTAACCTTGGGGATGATCGGGTTTGGTTTTGGAGTTGCGTATCTCGTAAGCCTAATGATTTATCATGTGGGGCAAGTTTGGTTGTAATACTCATTACATAACACAAAAAATTGTCACAAACGAATAACTTAGGATTCAGAGTGGTTGAATAACATTAATTATCTATAGGATAATTAATGACGATTCTAGCGTACGATTAGTAACCTCTAAATTTAATTTTAGTTAATAAAAAAGAGTGAATAAATTGCCTAAAGGCAACCATTCACTCTTTTTAAGAAATAATAATAATCATAAGGGTTGAAAATAAATTTTGTAAAATATGGATTCCAATTGGATAACAGATATTACGGGTTTTGTAATAGCTATATCCTAGGGGGATCCCCATTGCCATATAAGGGATAATAAAAATAAAATCTCCTGCTTGAACAACGTGAATTAACGCAAATAAAAAACTACTAAATAAAATATTTATCCAGGGGTGAAATAGTGTTTTCTCCATTAGTACTAACCGGAAAATAATTTCTTCAATAAGAGGAGCTAGTAATACGGTAGTAATCGCCATTAAGAAAGGATAAGCTAAGAGGGTTGTTTCAATAACTTGTTGATTCTCAGAAGAATCAGGGACATCTGTTATAAAAGATAATAGAGCATTAGAGGCTACTAATGCTATTAATAATAGACCCCAACCTAGAAAAATTCCTTTTAAAAAGGCGCCGAGGGATTTAATTTGTTTAAAGTCAGCTAACAAATGGCGTCCAAATAGTGAAAGTGAGACGATGGCTAAAAATAAATAAGAAATTAGGTTAGTGTAAACTTGTAGGCTTATTTCTTCGGTTATATTAAAGACACCAAATAATACAAAAAGGGAAATAATAGGTAATAAAAACATAGCAAAAAGATAGATAAATATAATGGGTATCATTTTGGATCGATGCATTAGAAACCTCCTTAAGTTAATGATAACTTTTATTATTATACCATATGAGTCATGCTTAAGAAACAGAAGTCTTTTTTGTAATTACAAAATCTTAAAAACTTCTTTTTATTGAATAAAATCTCTTTTTGTAATAACATTAATAAAGATGATAAATGAATTTGGACCATTCAAGGATTTAAGAAGAATAAGGTCTTTATTAGAGGAGGATTTAGATAAATGGATTTTTTACAAGTTGGAAAAATTGTCAACACCCATGCCCTTCAAGGTGAAGTGAAGGTATTATCAGATAGTGATTTTAAAGAAGAGCGTTTTTGTAAAGGAAGTAAGTTAATTATTGATTTTAACGGAACGCATATTCCTGTGGTGGTGGCAACTCACCGGGGTCATAAAGGGATGGATTTATTAAAATTTGAAGGTTTAAATTCTATTAATGATGTGGAGCAGTATAAGGGTAGTCATTTGTTAGTTTCAGCGGATTATTTAGAAGAGCTTGATGAGGATGAGTTTTATTATTTTGAAATTATCGGCTGTAAGGTAAAGTCTGAAGATGGTGAAGTGATCGGTGAGATTAGTGAGGTTTTAAGAACAGGTGCTAATGATGTATGGCTGGTGAATCGAGAAGGTCAAAAAGATGTGTTAATTCCATATATTGACCAGGTTGTAAAATCTGTTGATATCCATGAAAAAGAAGTTGTGATTGAAATCGTAGAAGGGCTGTTACCATGAAAATAGATGTTTTAACTTTATTTCCAGAAATGTTTAGTGGGGTTTTTAATGAATCTATTTTAAAGCGGGCGGTAGAGCGCGGAGCGGTTCAGCTAAATACAGTGAATTTCCGTGATTATTCGACAAATAAACATAAAAAGGTTGATGACTATCCTTATGGTGGTGGAGCTGGTATGTTGTTGACTACTCAACCGATTTTTGATGCTGTTGAAGTGATTACGAAAAATTCAACTAAAAGACCGAGACTTATTTTAATGTGCCCTCAAGGTGAGGCTTTTACCCAAGAAAAAGCAATGGAATTAGCTAAAGAAGAACATCTTGTGTTTATTTGTGGTCATTATGAAGGCGTTGATGAGCGAATTCGTCAAGAGCTTATAACCGATGAGTTATCTTTAGGTGATTATGTTTTGACTGGTGGAGAATTAGCAGCTATGGTTATAACTGATGCGGTCGTTCGGTTACTTCCAGATGTTTTAGGTAAGCAAGAATCTCATGAGAATGATTCTTTTTCGACAGGGTTATTAGAATTTCCTCAGTATACTCGTCCAGTGGAGTTTCGCGGAATGAAAGTGCCGGATGTTTTATTGTCGGGAAATCATAAGGAAATCGAAAAATGGCGTCGAGAACAATCACTGTACAGAACCTTTACTCGTCGCCCGGATTTGTTAGAAAAATGTCATTTAAGTAAAGCGGATCAAATAATAATAGAAGAATTTAAAAAGAATGTTAGTAAACCTTAAAAAAACATTGAATTCATATGGATAATATGGTATTATTTCAAACGTGCTAAAAGGCACAAACACCAGGTTCCGCTGAATTAATGACTGAATTAGTTGAATGAACTTGAGATCGAGGAGCGTGTAGATTAATGAGTCAACAATTAATCAAAGAATTAACACAAGAATATTTAAAAACTGATTTACCGAGTTTCCGTGCCGGAGATAACGTTCGTGTTCACGTACGTATTAAAGAGGGTAACAGAGAACGTATTCAGATTTTTGAAGGATTAGTATTAAAGCGTCAAAATGGTGTAGGAATTAGTGGAACATTCACAGTTCGTAAGGTATCTTTCGGATGCGGTGTTGAACGTACATTCCCATTACACTCACCAATTATTGAAAACATTGAAGTTACTCGTCGTGGTAAAGTTCGTCGTGCGAAACTTAACTACATCCGTAGTTTATCAGCTAAGGCAGCTCGTATTAAAGAGCGTCGCTAATAGTAAAATTTTAAAACGATCACCTCGTTTACAACAAAGATGTCCTAAATTTATTTTAGGGCATCTTTTTCAATATTAGAGCTAAGAATTCTCCTTGATGTTCTGTGAGAAAAGTTTCTCTTTTTTTTATAAAATATGGTAAAATATATTAGACGAAGTTGATTTTTGGTATTTTGAAAATCATACTACGTCTATAGTTGGTCTGTGTGACCCAGATTATCCAAGTCTAAGGATGAAGCCAGTTATGTAAAGAAATAATGGTTTTTAATATAGTAGCAGAATCGTGTTCTTAGAACAAGGAAAGGGAAGTTAGCTAACTTATGAGTGGAAGAACTCCATTATTTGAGATGGTATTAAGTGCTTATCTTTCAGGGTAGGAGGAAATCAAATAACTTTAGTTGATAATTTTGATTTTCTAAGTCATATACAATAAAAAGATACGGTCTACATTCAGATTGTGATGTATTTGTTAGATGTAGGGCTATTGTAAAATAAAATTATGGAGTTGAAGAGGATGAAGAAAATATTTTGGGAAATTTTTGATTTGCTTAAGACCATTGTAATGGTTTTTATAGTGGTTACATTGGTGCAACGATATGTTTTTACTCCGGTAAAAGTTGATGGACAATCCATGTATTCGACCCTGTATGATGGTGATTCGGTCATTTTGTGGGAGTTAGGTTATGAAGCATCTGCTTTTGATGTGGTTGTTTTCGAATATGATAAAGATGTATTTTATGTTAAACGAATTATTGGGATGCCGGGTCAATCTGTACATTATCAAAATGATCAACTATATATTGATGGAATCGTTTATGAAGAAGCTTATTTAGGAGAATCGAAAGATGCTGTTGCTAATGATTCATTATTTTTCTGGGATTACAGTAGTGGATTATTTACAGAGGACTTTACCTCTCAAGAGATTTGTCAAATTACACCTCTACAGGATTGTGATGTGATTCCTGAGGGCTACTACCTAGTCCTGGGTGACAATCGTCCTTTTAGTAGAGATAGCCGTCATATTGGTTTAGTTAGGGAAGAGCAAATTCTAGGTAAAGCGGCTTGGGTTCAATGGCCACCGTCAAGATTTGGTAGCATACAATAGAAGAAAACTGTGAGAAAGTCAGGGTCAGTGGGAAGGCTCTCCCCTAAAAGATAGCTGAACCTATCTTTTAGGGGAGAGCCTTTTGTTGAGAGAAAATGATTAGGTCTTAAAATTAAATCAAAATAGATTTGATGGAGTTGAGAAGATGAAAAAAGTACTCTGGGAAATTTTTGATTGGGGTAAAAACTTTGTGATTATTTTTATTGTTGTAACAGTTGTGCGAAATTATATTTTTTCCCCGCTAGAAGTCGAGGGACATTCTATGCATTCAACTCTTCGTGATGGTGATCGAGTTATATTGTGGGAACTAGGATATGAACCATCTGCATTTGATCTTATCGTGTATGAGTATGCTGAGGAGGTTTATCATGTTAAGCGATTAATCGGATTACCTGGTCAAGTTGTAAACTTAGTAAATGATCAATTGTATATTGATGGGATTGCCGTTGAAGAACCCTATTTAGAGGAAGCAAAAGAAAGTGTTGCTGCCAATCCATTATTTGATTGGGATTTTAATAGTGGGTTTTATACGGATAACTTTACTTTGCAAGAAGTCTGTCTATTGACGGGAATAGATAAGTGTCAAGTGATTCCTGAGGGGTATTATTTAACCCTTGGCGATCACCGACCTCGTAGTACAGATAGTCGCCAAATTGG
>Ga0153974_1000261_pt1 | contig 12320 bp, 6 predicted proteins | sample TSGA058MetaG_FD_104741 | JGI IMG/M metagenome (GOLD analysis project Ga0153974, IMG submission 104741) | Attine ant fungus gardens microbial communities from Georgia, USA - TSGA058 MetaG | ecosystem: Host-associated > Fungi > Mycelium > Unclassified | place: USA: Georgia, Yuchi Wildlife... | reverse complement strand
GAGATTAGCATTAAAATTAGTTACAAAAAATAATACCATTTTGCGTTTAAAAAATTGACAAATTGACAAGGATCACATGCAAGCGAGTACATGTGCGACTGACGAGGCAGATTGGAACTAAGGGATGCCAAATCATCGTGTGTGGAAATGTCCAGGCGTGAAAAAGACCGGTAAGATGTCGATAAATTTAATCCAAAATGGTATAACTTCAATTAATGAAAGATAGCTTCATGTTTTCATTGAAATTTTTAACAAAGATACACAGATAAATTTGAAGGAGGCTGTGAGATGCATCACGTTCGGAAATTGGAATATTTAGATCGCGGAATAGTCGCCATGAGGACCGATAAAGGGATTTTTATTAGTTGGAGAATTTTACAACCTGAATATAAAACGACCACCTTTGAGCTTTATCGTGATGGCCAATTTATTGCTTCATTTTGTAAAGAGGAAAATAGTAATTATTTAGATAAAGAAGGAACTCTCAATTCCAGGTATGCTATTAAGGCCATTACAGGAAATAAGACAACGATGTCTGCTGAAGTTAACGTATTAGAAAGTAATTATTTTGATATTCCATTAGAAAAACCAGAAGATGGCATAACACCTTCAGGAGAGCTTTATACTTATTCAGCTAATGATCTTTCCGTTGGAGATGTAAATGGAGATGGCCGCTACGAAATTTTTGTTAAATGGTATCCTAGCAATGCTAAAGATAATGCTCATTTAGGATATACTGGAAATACTTTAATTGACTGCTACACCCTTGAAGGAGAACGTTTGTGGAGAATTGATCTAGGTGTAAACATCCGCTCAGGCGCCCATTATACTCAATTTATGGTATATGATTACGATGGAGATGGAGTTGCCGAAATGGTTTGTAAAACAGCGGATGGTACCGTAGATGGAACGGGAGCTGTGATTGGGGATGCTACTAAGGATTATCGCAATTCTGAGGGGATCATTATAGAAGGCCCTGAATATTTAACCTTATTTGATGGAAGAACTGGAAAAGCTTTAGATACCATTGAATATGAACCTGTAAGAGGGGATTCAAAGCTTTGGGGAGACGGGAAAGGAAATCGAGTAGATCGTTTCTTAGCTGCTACTGCTTACTTAAATGGTGAAACTGCCAGTGTTATTATGTGTCGGGGATACTACACTCGCTCCGTTTTAGTGGCTTACGATATTAAGGAGAAAAAACTTGTAAAACGTTGGGTCATAGATTCAGATGACGGTGTACCTGAGCTAGCAGGGCAAGGCGCTCACTCTCTTAGTGTTGCTGATATTGATGAAGATGGATACGATGAAATTATTTATGGATCAGCTGTTATTGACCATGACGGGACCTTAAGCTATTCTACAAAATTTGGTCATGGAGATGCTTTGCATGTAGGAAAATTTAACTTAGATCATGAAGGACTTGAAGTATTTATGACTCATGAAGAGACACCTAATGAATATGGCATTGAAATGCACGATGCTAAAACTGGGGAAGTCTTGTTTAGTTTTCCGTCGGCAACAGAAGATATTGGAAGAGGAGTCGTTGCCGATATTGATCCGCGATTTAAAGGTGCTCAAGTCTGGTATTATGCACCAGATAATCATAGACGAGTCCCAGGAACGGAAGGGTTTTGTACAGCAGATGGTAAACCCATTAAAGGTCCTGTTCCTCCTGCTAACTTTGTAATTTGGTGGGATGGAGATTTAGGAAGAGAAATCTTGGATCATGAGTTTGATGAAATTCAAAAAGCAGGTCCAGGTGTGATTAGTAAGTGGAATTGGGAAACGGAAACTATTGATGTTTTACTTAAAGCGGAAGGAACCTTATCTAATAATGGAACAAAGGGTAATCCTGGTTTACAAGTCGATCTTTTTGGAGACTGGCGTGAAGAGGTCATTTGGCGTTTAGCAGATTCCAGTGCTTTAAGGGTCTATTCAACAACAAATATTAGTGAGCATCGAATTTATACCTTAATGCATGACAGTCAATATCGTGTCGCTATTTCATGGCAAAATGTTGCCTATAATCAACCACCACACCCAAGTTTTTATATTGGTTTTGACAAGGAATATGTTAAGCCTCCAACACCTGAAATAGAACTGATCAAAGGGAATACGAATGACGCTTTAAAATAATTCATCTTCACGGTCAATTTCTTGTTGGACTGCTACGAAGATTTTTTCTGCTATGTCCTGCTATGTTATACGAATTTGGAAATAAAAACACGACACCTTGCAGCCTGTTTTTTTAAAACTAAATTAGTATTAGATGTCGTTGATTTTTGGCTTCATAAAAATCTTACGACACCGATAGGGTGCCTTTATCACCTAAAATGCTCTATGTTTAAGCATGATATATATAAAGAATCTCTCCTAACCTAGAGTGGATAAGGCGAGAATGGTAAGGAATTAATGGTTCCCTATGTAGTGTGAAAGAAGAGTAGATTTCTAGAGCAGACGAGGCACTGAAAGTCTGGTAGAGAGGAACCTCCATAAGACTTTCGTGTTAGATACAGTTATTTTTGACCCTTAAAAAATTATTTTGCACCTATGTGGGGAAGATGTCAGTTTTTAAAACGTAATTAGTATTAGGAAAGGAAATGACCATGGTAAAATTAGAAGTTAACGGTTTGAGGGCAAGCTTAGACAATGGATTAATTAAAATTTATTTAAATGAGCGAGGCTCAGTAGATTCAATTCTTAAGGAGGGTTCCGAATTATTAGTAGGCCTTGAAGGTGCTCCTAATGATATCAATAAAAAGCGTAGTTTTTATTTAGATTATCATGCTAATGGCAAGTTTCGCGACTTTAATCCAGAATCCTTAAAAATTATTAAACAAGAAAAGCAGCTTGTCCATCTGGCTTATGTGGATACAACTAGTTTATTATATGCGGAATACCATTACATTATGGAAGCAGGAATAAGTGGAGTCTATTCATATGTGATCGTTAAACATCATCATCAAGAGCCCTTAAAAGTTGGTGAATTACGGACTGTTTATCGAATGGGAATTGAAAATTTTAATAGTAGTTATAATGCTGAGCGAGTTAGTCAGCAACCGACTCATTTAGAACTTCAAAAACAAATCATAATTCAAGACGAAACCTTTAAAGATGAAAATGGCGCTGTTTATACTAAATATGATGATGCCGGTTATTTTAAAGAAAATCCAGTATGGGGGCAATATGGAGATCGATTTGGGGCGTGGTTTATTCCCGTAAGCACTGAATATTATTCGGGAGGACCGTTAAAGCAAGAATTATTAGTTCATTATGATGGCATTATTTTGAATTATATGACCGGAGCCCATTTTGGAAGTGGTGTTTTTGAAGTCCCTCAAGGATGGGAAAAACTTTATGGTCCTTGGTTAATGTATTTTAATAGTGGAGAACCAGAAGCCATCATTAAGGATGCTAAAGAGAAAGCTGTTGAAGAGCAGAAAAAGTGGCCTTACCAATGGGTACAAGAAGATCTCTATCCCCTTAAGCGAGCAACTGTTAAAGGGAAAATAATCATTAAAGATGGGCGTAGTTCAGCGGGGGCCATGGTTATTTTAGCTAAACCAGGTGGTGAAGTGCTGCGTCAAAAAGCAGATTATATTTTTTATGAGACTTGTGATGAAGATGGGGCTTTTGAGCTTCATCAAGTACGACCTGGTGACTATACCTTATATGCCTATGCTACTGGTGGAACGGTAACAGGACAACTGATAAAAGAAAACATCGTCATTGAAGCTGGTGAGGTCGATTTGGGATCAATTCTTTGGGAAGCTCCGAACCATAGCCAATTATTATGGCAATTAGGCCAAGCGAATCGAGAAACAACGGGTTTTAAATACAGCGATCAATTGCGAGGTTATAAATGGATGACCCAACTACCACAACAGTTAGACTTTGAAATTGGAAAAAGTTGTGAAACTACCGATTGGTACTATGCTCAACCAAGAGATGCCACTTGGAACATTCATTTTCAACTGGATCAACCTTATAATCAACCCATCTATTTGACCCTTGCCTTAGCAGGAGCAACCAGCTATAAAATGGGAACTGAACATCAATCAACCTTAACCCTATTCGTTAATAATCAGCCAATTAAGGAGTTAAGTTATGACAATGATGCCACCGTTTATCGAAGTGGTCTAAGAAGTGGTCGTTATCATCTTGAAGAACTCACCTTTAATGGCTCGCTGCTCCAACAAGGGAAAAATACCATAACCTTAAAGAGCTCAAACGGCTCCTTTATGTATGACACCATTTTGTTAGAAACCGAGGAATCAGGAACCCTTTTAACTCATAGTCAACTAATTGATCATTATTGTTGCTCGAGGTATATAGATGCCCATACAGCAAAGCAACTTAAATCCTTTTTGGCAACTAAAAGATTTCCTGACCTGCTAGAATATTTGAATGGAATTAACCTAGATAGTCGCATTAGAGAAGTCATCCAAAGAAATATAGGAGGAATTTAAGTGAAGAAACTATATCATGGAGCTTGTTATTATCCAGAATTATGGGATGAGGATACATTACAAGAAGATATTAGAATTATGAAAGAAACCGGAATTAATTTGGTTCGAATCGGAGAATTTTGGTGGAGTAAAATCGAACCTAATCCAAGAGAGTATAATTTGGAATATATCACAAATCTACTTGATTTATTAGCTAAAAATGACATTGATGTTGCCATGTGTACGCCGACGCCAACGCCACCTATTTGGATAACCGATGGTCATCCTGAACGCTTGCATGTGGATGCAAAAGGACAAACCATGATTCATGGATCACGCCAACATATTTGTACCAATAATGAATCCATCCGAGCTGAGAGTCAAAAGATTATTCAAGTGATTGCCAAAGCAGTTGGGAATCACCCAGCGGTTGTTTTATGGCAACTGGATAATGAGTTTAAATGTCATGTACGAGAATGTTATTGTCAGCAATGTAAGCATTTATGGCATAAATGGTTAGAACAAAAATATCAAACCATTGAAAATTTAAATCAAAGTTGGGGAACAGGGGTTTGGAGTCAACGATATCAACGATTTGACCAAGTTCCACAACCATTTGAAACCACCCCCTTTCTTCATAATTCATCAATTATCACTCAATATAAATGTTTTCATCGAGAAAAAATTGCTGAATTTGCTACTGAACAAGCAACTATTATTCGAAAATATTCTCAGGCACCGATTACAACCAATGGTGGTATGGGCTTTGGTATAGATAATGAATTATTGTTTAAGGATTTAGATGTGGTCGGCTTTGATACTTATGCGCCTCAATCGATGTTTTATGCATTTACCATGAATTGCGATATTTGGCGAGGGATTAAAAAAAATCGAAATTTTTGGTTATTGGAAACCAGCGCTTCTCATACAGGGGCATTGGATCGTCATGCGAATGCTCATCCTAATGGCTATTTAGTTAGTGAAGCTGTTAGTTTGTATGCTTTAGGAGGAGCAGCGTTTACGTATTGGCTTTGGCGTCAACAAGCCTATGGTTGTGAAATCAGTCATTCAGCTGTTATTAGTTCTTGGGGGAAACCAGGTGTTGGCTATCAGAATGTTTTAGCAGTAGAAGAAGCGCGAAAAGAAATTGAACCGTTTATTTTAAAAACCCAATTTAGTCAAGGGGAGTTAGCGATTTCCTATTCTGATCGAGCTCGGGTGTTTATGGAAACGGAAAATCATAAAAAGAATGATTATCGTGGCTTAATGACTCACTTTTATCAAGCCATTTTAAAAACAGGAATTCACCGAGATTTAATTCCTGAAAATATGGAGTTAAGTGGCTATAAAATGTTGATGACACCGTTAATGTATCATCTTTCGGATGCTTATTTAGAAAGAGCTAAAGCTTTTGTTGAAGCGGGTGGAATTTGGATTGTAGGCCCAGTTACAGGGGGTCGTACCGAAGAGCATACCATTACAAAAGATGGGGCATTAGGTAAAAAGCTAGAAGCTTTAGCAGGTGTTGAAGCTTTATACACCTATCCTATCGAAAATACAGGTGCGACAGGAAAAGCTTTTGGAATTGAAGCTCCTCTTAAACTGTGGAGTACAGTCTTTAAGCTAGAAGGAGCCGAAGCAGTTGGTTTTACTAGTGGTGGAGTTACACCAGACATGCCATTTATTACCGAGCATAAAGTTGGAAAAGGTAAGGTTGTAATGGTCGGTTCGATGCCTTCTGAGGCAGCAGGTGATCGTTTATGGAAAGTTTTAGTTGAGCATTATGCTAGTGAAGCTGGAATTAAGCGAAAAGCCAATGTTTCAGAAGGAACTATTGTCGCTTTCCGTCATGATGAAAAGAGCTCCTATCTTGTAGCTGTAAATATGGATGGTCAAGGAGGAAGTCTTGATTTAGAAGTAGGGTGTTTAGATGTTTTAACAGGGGAAAAGGTTGAAGCAGGGCTGCTAACGATTGTTCCTTATGGCTATCGAATTCTTCAATTACAGTCGTAGGGTTAAAGAAACAATAGGTTTTGACCATTCAAATATTGGTAATAATAGAAACTGAGATCGTTTAGGAAATTTTACTTGTGTATTTAGCTCACCATAATGGATGCTTCCCCTAAATAAAAATGGTAAATTTAACAATGATTAAGGATAAAACGTCATAAGAGGAGGGATGATGATGAGGAATGAAATAGAGGGATTTATTGATGATATTCTTTCACCCAAAGCAGAATTTACGCCGATTCCTTTTTGGTTTTTAAATGACCACTTGGAACCAGCTGAATTGAAAGCTCAATTACAGGACTTTAAGGAAAAAGGTGTGGACGCAGTTGTTGTTCATCCAAGAATAGGAATTCCTCAAGAACTTGAATTTCTATCCGAAGAATATTTTAGTATTATTCGTTTTATTGTCGAAACAGCAGCCTCACTCCAAATGAAAATTGTTCTTTATGATGAGGGAATGTATCCTTCGGGTTCTGCTAAAGGAAAAGTAGTGGCAGCTAATCCTAACTTTGCTTCTTTAGGGCTTGCGCTAACAACGGATCCATTGGAAGGAAAAATCATCGCAATAATTGGAAGGGGTAACTATTTAGTGGAGAAAAAAAGTGGTGGAACCATTCGTGGGATTCATTTTGGAGAGGATGATGGAGAACCCAATGCACCCCTTGCTGCTGATATTTTAAATGGTGCTGCTGTAGACAAATTTATTGAATTAGTTCATGAGCAACATTATCATTATCTTAAAGACTATTTCGGAACGGTGATTATCGGATTCTTTACCGATGAACCCTGTCCATTGGGGCGAAATACTCGCAACCTTTTTCCTTGGACAACAGGGTTGGAGTTAGAAATTAAACGTGAAGGTGGGGAATTAACAGAGCTTGTTGGTTTGTTTGAAAAGCGTAAAAATAAGACGATAGAAATTTATGAAAGATTGATTCGTTCTAAATTGAATGATAATTATTATAAAAAGCTATTTGATTGGTGTGAACGCCATCAGATTATGTTAATGGGACATCCTGCTGAAAGTGATGATATTGAAGAGGAAACTTATTTTCATATACCGGGGCAAGACTTAATTTTTAGACGTTTATCTCCAGAAGCTGGAGGAGTTCATGGACGGGATAGTGTGCAGGCAAAATGTTCAGCAGATGCTGCACGTTATTTAGGAAGGCGTCGTAACTCTAATGAATGTTTTGGAGTTTGTGGTCGTAATGAAACCCCTTGGTATTTTACAGGTCAAGATATGAAATGGTATATAGATTGGTTAGGCGTTCGAGGGGTTAATTTGTTTATTCCTCATGCCTTTTATTATAGCTTAAGAGGTATTCGGAAAGATGAACGACCACCAGACGTTGGACCCCATAATATTTGGTGGCCTTATTATCGACAATTTGCAGATTATATGAAAAGAATTTCTTATATCATGACAGATTCACATAATGTTGCTGAGATTGGGGTTTTATGTGAAAGTAGAAAGATGCCCGATAATGAATTGATTCCTTTTTATGAAAATCAAATAGAATTTAATTATTTACCTAAATCATACTTAGATAACCATGAGACCTTGGAACTACCTTTAAGTATTGGGAACAACCAGTATAACTATTTAATTAACAGACAAGGAAATGAGTTGGAAGCCGAGGTAGAAGAATTGGTTCAAACAGTGAAACGCGATTTTTGTACTGAAGAAAAGTGTCCAAGTCTTCGGGTCACTCATTTGCTTAAGTCAGGTTATGATCTCTATTTCGTTTTTAATGAAAGTAAGAGTGAGGTTGATACTAAGGTTACAGTTCCTGTTAAAGGAGTTCCTATTTTCCTGGATTTGTGGGAAGGAGAATATTACCGAGTTCCGGCAAAACCGTTAGCAAGAGGAACAGAGTTTTGTTTGAAGTTGGGTGGATATGAAACGGTTGCGATTTTATTTGAAAGGGAAACTGCAAAAGCTAGTGAAATCCCTATGAGAAAGAGTTGTACTTTTATTGGCAACTTGGATACGATCTTTAAACTAAGTAATCATGATCAGCAGAATTATCGAAAGACTTATACGGCTACATATGAAGCTCAGCTTATTAAAGGAGATGAGGTGTTTGAGGTAACAGGTGAAGAGATGGTAGAGTGTTATTGTAATGGTGTTTTTGCAGGAGTAAGCTTTTTTGGAAGCCATCAATTTCATATTGGCAAATATCTACAAACAGGTGAGAATGAGATTAAATTGGTACTGACAGGAAATATAGCTAATAAGTATTCAGATAAAGAAATAGCTTATGGAATAATTAATAACCCTTCATAGTAAATAAGGGTATTTGAATCATCACACTAGAAGTCTAGGAAAGGTGTTTTATATCTGATTGAGGAGATGGAAAAAGAGTGAGTAATTTCTAGAGATATTGAGACTTATGCAGTCTTTAAATGAGTGACGAAACTCTGTACCATTCAAATCAATTTGGCCATCTAGTTTGTATAAAGGATGGGAACGTTTCTGTCTAGGACCCATGAGGCCTCAAGAAGTTTATTGATTGGATGGTTACGCCAGGATCTCTATGGTTGGGAATCTGCCTGGATAGGATGAGCTTGGGTGACATCGAAAAAAATACGAGGTCATGTCACTTTCCTATGATTTTGATAAAGGTTTTAATCCAGAGTTTTAAATTTTTCAGAACTTAAAAAACGCTGATACAATGAATCAAAATGTTTCAGCGTTTTTATGTGTTTTTTAAATTCATATTGTCGTGACTGCCATAAAAAATGATTGGTAGCGTTCACTGATAAGTTACATCAATATTAATAATATTTTTTACTTGAATAATACCCTATTAAGAAAAAAATACATCCTAATACTAACAATATAAAATAATGTCCCATAAATAACTGCCAAGACATGATTTCTAATGTGTAAAAGAGTGGAAAGACAGGGGGATGAGTAACAAAAAGAATAGAGCTTAGCACATATAACATCAAAATAATAAGCGTTGGTGTTATCGATTTAAATAAATATGTAATACCGTAGGTAATTCCTAAGAATAAAAAACTAATACTCAAAATTCGAATATACTCAAACCACATGTTTGGAAACAGAAAACTGTAAATAACAAACAAACACGTCATTAAAATAAAGCTAATTAAAAACAATCCAAAAACATCAATTATTTTTAACCGATAACTAGACATATAAAAAATTTCATAACCTTCTTCTTCAACAGATTCACGCAAAGCGAATACAACATTCCAAACTGAGAAAAAGGGCATCAACCATTGGCTAAATTTAATAATATCATAATATAAATTTTCACTGATGCCTGTACTCATATATTGTAGATAATTTAAAATAGGAATTACTAGAATAAAGATGAACAGGGGTACTAAAAATAGCCATCCAATATTTTTAGCCTGATAAAAAACTCGCATAAAGTACGAATTTAAATGTCTTTTAATAAGCATATATAACCATCCTCTATAGTGGGTTCAACAGGTTTAATATTAATCTCAGTATAATTTGTAAGACCTTTATTATTTGTTAATATTCTAACAAACTTTTGTTCTTCTTCTTCAAAATGCTTTTGTAAATAATACTTTTCATCAATATTGGGCAATTGATTTTTCGGTAGTGTGTAAGCTTTATTTCTTGCTTGCTCACGAATTGCTTCACAACTACCAGAAAATGAAATCCTATTGTTTTTCATAATCAATATCTCATCGCAAAGTGCTTCAATATCCTCCACAATATGTGTAGAAATAATAATAATCTTATCCTTACTAATCTCAGATACAATGTTTTTAAACCGCAAACGTTCTTCGATGTCTAAACCTACGGTGGGTTCATCAAATATAATTATCTTAGGATTGTTTAACAATGTTTGCGCAATACCTAATCGTCTAATCATCCCTCCTGAAAGTGATCTAACTTTATCATTTAATTTATCCGATAAGTTAACAATAGCGACACATTTTTCAACCATAGTAGTTTCACTTTTAATATCAATTCCCCTTAAAGAAGCCATCATTAACATCATTTCTTTAACAGTTAAATCTTTAAAAAGTCCAAATTTTTGTGGCAAGTAACTCATTTGCTCAAAAAATAATTTGTTTTTTGTAATGGGTATGTTGTCATATAAAATCACTCCCGTTTTAGTTGGATATATACCGGTGAGACATCGCATCAAGGTTGTTTTTCCTGAACCATTTGGTCCTAGTAAGCCATATATACCCGGATTAAAATGATACGAGATATGATCAATGACCTTCTTCTTGCCAAATCCATAACTAAGCTCCTTAATTTCTAGCATGTTATCTCTCCTATTCATTTAAATCAATTAAAAATTCGTTAACTGATCTTCTGTCTTCATCATTTTCTATATACTCCATTGCAAGCTCTAAAAATAGGTCTAATCCTAAGGTTTCAATTTGCTCTGCCATCATTGTAGCAATTCGATTATCATAATCTAGACCTAACTCAGAACTAACCACTTCATCAAAAATCACATGATCTGTGATATAGAATTCGATTAAAGAATATAAGGGTCGTTTCCTTGGATTTATTCTAGCATGTTCACTAGACCAAGCTAAATCAGCAAGTCCTCTGGTTGTAATATGATCACTATGAACAACTGTTGTCATATGATGTAAGTTTAAATTTGGTAATAGGATAATAGTTTGAATACGATCACTCTCATCATATTCTTGAATAAATTGATGTGTTAACCGCTGAATACTTTCATCATTAAATTCATAATTATTTAGAAATGGATAAACAACTTTAATACCGTCGATTAGTTGACTATTAATGAAGCCACTTACTAATGTAATACTTGTTGCACGACCCGAAAAATGTCCAGGACTAATCTCTTCTAAATTTGAAAACACATTATTTACACCCTTAATTGTAATATTAAACTCTGCTTCCTGCGGTAGCATAATAGGTTCAAAGGTTTCTTCAGGAAAATAAAAAACAGAATGATATCCAGCATGAGGAAAATAAGGGAAAAAACCAGGCAATATGACACCTTGCTGATTAGAATAAAATCTTGGGCTATAGCCAACATAATGAACAACTATGGCTTCCAAGTTTTCCACATCATGATAAACGCTGAAATAGTCACCTTCTTGAATAAAATTCAATAGATCACCATCTTGGTTTGTCACATGCGTAATCATATAGTTATGATATAGCGTAAAGTGATATTCAGGTAATTGCTCATCTACTGTCATCGTTGCTGTTACGTTTAGCCTATTTGTGACTAGTATGTCTAGTTCATATGCAAGGACGTTAAAGAGAGGGGCTTCTGTTTGAGTTTCTTTTTGTTCATAATAAAAGTAATCATACATTAAGCTACCATTAGGGTTATAATTCATAAGATAACTTGATGTCGGTTGTTGATAGTAGTATAGACTACTAGCAAAGACTATCAGTGAAATTAATGCCACACCGTTACGAATAGTTCGCTTTCGAATGAGTTTAAATAGAACAAGACTAAATAACATAGCACTCCAGATATACATAAATAAAAAGCGCTCTGGCAAAACAGAAAAACCAAATAAAAAATTACTTGACCATCCTAAAGAAGGTTCAGAGAAATTAAAAAGATCAAAAATAGGATATAAGTTTATGCCTGATGAAAATAAAACATTGAAGGCGATTTCTTCAAAGATAGGGCTACCTAAAAAGATGAAGACTATAGCCATCATATAAGCTGTCAATCTTTTAAATACTAGTGCTAATACCCATCCAAAAAGAATGGCCACCAGCTGCAACATAAAAATATTGAGCAACATGTTTAATAGGATATGAATCAGAAATTCCCTTTGATTAAAACCATAATATAAATAAACAGCCACATTGTAAATAGAATAAGATAAGGAAAT
>Ga0153974_1000259_pt1 | contig 12331 bp, 13 predicted proteins | sample TSGA058MetaG_FD_104741 | JGI IMG/M metagenome (GOLD analysis project Ga0153974, IMG submission 104741) | Attine ant fungus gardens microbial communities from Georgia, USA - TSGA058 MetaG | ecosystem: Host-associated > Fungi > Mycelium > Unclassified | place: USA: Georgia, Yuchi Wildlife... | reverse complement strand
AGGTTCGCTCGACTTGCATGTATTAGGCACGCCGCCAGCGTTCATCCTGAGCCAGGATCAAACTCTCCATAATAGTTAGTTTGACTAGCTACAAAAAATGTCACTAGCATTTATTGTTTTTTTTGAATCCTAATGATTCTTGACGTTCTGTTTAGTTTTCAAAGAACTTCTCGTCCATCTTAGCGACGAGTTCTAATCATATCACATCTGAATCTTGTTGTCAACACTTTTAAAAAATGTCTTGAACTAATTTTTAGCGACTTGAATATCCTATCATGTTCAACTATTATTGTCAAACACTTTTTAAGTTTTTTTGTTTGTCGTATAAACTCTCATTTTTAGCGACTCAAATATCATACCTCAATTATCGGAACTTGTCAACTATCTTTTTAAGAAATAATCTCTTGTTAACAAATTCAATTGTTCTAGTTGCTATAATACTTCAAGCTAATTCCAATAACAACTCAACTACAATAACTTGCTTGTCGCAAAATGTCAAACTATTTTATAAGAATATCTTTTGTCATTTCTTGTTGTTATTTTAGCGACTGAGATATCTTACCACATTCTTTTTTTAGTGTCAAATATTTTCCTAGTTCTTATATTCTATAAAAAAATCCAATTAGAAGAGAGTCTTGTTCCTACTCTTATATAATAGAAAAGAGATGACTTAGCATCCCCCTTATCCTGTGTTCTGGTTTCACTTAACCATAATATCTGCCCTTTAATTAATGGTCATATCTTCCTAAAGAGAAAAAGAAAGTAACTCTCGCTTTGGACCACCACCCCACTTCTTATGTAGTAATAATACTCTAAGCAATTGGCAGATAAATACTCCTGAAAATAAATTTGATTAACGGTGTGCCTTTATACAGCTGAGCAATTTGGTCTCGAAAATTGTCTCTTGTAAAGCCAAACCTTCTTGCTATCATGTATCTGATGTCGCTTTTTTGGGGTGGATTCGAGTTGTAATACTCCCTTTATAAAACATCATTGGTTGCTAAAGAAAAAGTCCACACTGCCACTGGCTTCCTCCCCCCCACCACTTACTCATTTTCATGCTATTATAACGGTTTGCTCTAAGGCCTCACAAAAGAAACGTTAGCTATTTGTAACATTCTCAGTGAAATATATATAGATCATTTGTATACAAATATTGAATTAAATCCTCTCCTGTAACAATTGCCTCAATCTCTTCATCTTCTTTACCAGAAGCAGTTACAAGAAAAGCTTCAATTTTCGTATTACAACTTCTGTAAAGGTACCAAGCTTCGTAAATAGTTGCTTCAGAGCTAATAAAATGATAACGCCCTTCTTTCTCGTAAGCTAAAAGCTCCTCCATCTTTTCATCTAAGACGATTTCATGTTGTTGAGCTTTTTTCTGTAGCCATTTACCAATGGAGCGTGAAGTCACTAATCCTACAAATCTATTATCATCATATAAAGGAAACTTTAGAAATTCCTTTTCTGCTGATACTTTCAAAGCATCATCTAAGCTTCCCTTAGCATCAAAACGAAAGACCTCCCCTTTAAAAACATCTAACTTTTTAGGATCAACCAATTGCTTTTCGATAAATTGAATTCGCTCTACAGTTTTATCACTTGGCAAGGCAATAATTTGTTCAAAATCATCTGTTTGATGCACTATAATATTTCTTAACTTTCGAAATACATGTAATTCATCTAAATATAAATTTAACACTGGATGCTTTTTAGAGCGAAATAATAGGTCGCTAAATGAAGTATTTTCATCGGAATTCGTATATTTCTGCAAATATTTATGAATATGATTAAATGATTCAATAAATTGTAAGTATCCAGCTTGCTCTATCATCTTATATCACCTTTCTTATATAAAGAGGGCGATAAGTCAACTCTCCCTCTAAATTTATACTTTCATACAACGTCACATTAGTAATTTGGATATCCCTTTCAATCTTAATCCCTTTAGAAATATCAACGAGAGGCAAAATAAATTGGGCATTTCGGCATAAAGTAATATGAGGTGTATAAATAAATTCATCACTTATAACTAATTTAGCCGCCTCTAATTTCTCATTTATATCTACAGCTACCTTGGTTAACTCTGGCTGTGGTTTAAATCCTAAATAAGCGATATAACCTCGTTTTTTAGCAAAAAAACCTATATGTTCAGTTTTTAAAATCAATGGCTTAATTTCAATTTTATTTATAATATCAATGATTTGTTGTTCTTGATTATTTGACATATAGCCTAAAAATCTTAATGTTAAATGAAAATTTTCCATTCGAGTATAATGAGCGCGAGTACAATATTTTTCTAAAATTTTTTGTGTAGTTGCAAAATAACCTTTCTCTTCATCGGTAAAGTTTATTCCTATAAATAATCTCCGCATCTAAATCACCTCTATTATGTCTTCTATTATAACCGCACTTTTTAAAATTATACATACTCCTAACAGTTTTGGATAAACTAAAGCTGAAGGAGGAGTTAGATGAACTTTACAATACAAGATATTGAAACCATTCAAAAAAATTATGATTTTATTGAAGCTATTAAACGACTTAAACGAATTGGTGTCCTTGCTTGCGACTATAATCTACTTACTGGAATCTTTAACTATTATGGTGATAACCAATATCATATAACAGTATCATCAAAAAATCTCAATATTGAAGCTCCAGAAGAATCTAATCCTGATCAAGTAAAAAATACTGTGGATAAACTCCAAGAAGGTGGCTTTACTTTTGAAAGTTTTTGCCGTGAATTAGCAAGAGCTGGTGTCTACACTTGGGAAGTTAACTTAGAGTTACTTCATATCGAATATAAAAATCAAGACGGACAAATTTTAATGCGTAAACAGATTCCTTCTTTTGCTGACTAAAAAACTCGAAGAATAGGCTTCGGGTTTTTTTAGTGCGCATAAAAAGACTCTACTTCCTTAAATAAAGGGCTTATTCTAACTTTTCTTTGAAACTCAACTAAATTTTACTTACTTCCTATTTCCAAGAAAGTAACGGTCAGCAGAGCAAACGGGTACCTTTAAGTCCCTTTTAATTGAGGATAACAGGCAAACTCTTTTCCTCGCTCTAAGGTGTAGCTTCTAAAAACCCAGTGAATAAAACCAGATGTGTAGAATCTTTTTATGAGTTTTTTGAAAAGATTCAAGTACCTCCTTTGATTTAGCGGCTTTTATATTGACAATTTAGAGAAAGAATCCTATAATTGTAAGGTACCTTACCATGAGAGAGGAGACTTTAGTGTGCTCAAGCGTTTTATTCAATATTATAAGCCCCATCGAAGATTGTTTTTTTTCGATATGTTTTGTGCTTTATCTTTAGCGGGAATTGATTTAGTATTTCCTTATGCAACACGATTGTTTATGGATGATTTTATTCCTAATCAAAATAGTCAAGCTATGATAAATTTTGGGATTATTTTATTTCTTTTAATTATACTCCGTTTTGCCTGTAACTATTTTGTCTTGTTCTGGGGACATATTATGGGATCTCGAATCGAAAAAGATATTCGACGTGATTTGTTTCAAAAATTCCAGAGCCTGAACTTTAGCTATTTTGATGAAAATCAAACCGGGCAAATTATGAGTCGCCTTGTTGGAGACTTACGAGATATTTCGGAAATGGCACACCACGGACCTGAAGATTTGTTTATTTCCATTGTGATGTTCTGTGGTACCTTCATCATTCTGTCCCAAATTAATCTTGCTTTAACAGCAGTCATTTTACCGATTATTATATTAGTAGTGGTTTTTACTTGGTTTTTACGTAAGCGTATGAGAAATGCCAATCGTACGATTAAGCATACCCTTGGAGAAATTAATGCCCAAATCGGTAACAGTATTGGTGGCATTCGTTTAATGCAGTCTTTTACTAATGAAAAAAAGGAATTAGAAAAATTTGATGTTAATAATGATCGTTACTATCGTTCATGGTTTGAATTTTATAATTGTATGGGATGGTTCCATGGGGGAAACACCTTTCTCTTAGATTTAACTAATATTATTGTATTAGTATTTGGAGGTTTTCAAGTTATGCAGGGGAATATGAGCTATGGAGATTTAACAGCTTTCTTCCTTTATTTAAATTTCTTAAAAATGCCAATTCGTCGCTTAATCCAGTTTATGGAACAATTTCAATCTGCTATGGCTGGATTTAGCCGTTTCTGCGATGTGATGGACATTGAACCTGAGATTAAATCTCCAGACAATGCTATTGAGCTTAAAAATCCTCAAGGAAATATTGAATTTAATCATATTAGTTTTGCTTACCCTGAGGGTCATAATGACGTCCTCACTAATTTTAATTTATCTATTAAAGCCGGGGAAAAAGTAGCCTTAGTTGGTGAATCAGGTGTTGGAAAATCGACTTTATCTCAATTAATTCCAAGGTTTTATGATGTTACCAAAGGAAGCATCAAAGTCGATGGTCGAGATGTACGCGAATATGATTTAGTGTCTTTACGGAAAATCATTGGTCACGTCCAACAAGATGTTTATATTTTCTTTGATAATATCTTAGAAAATATTCGTTATGGAAATCCATCTGCAACCTATGAAGAAGTTTATGAGGCTGCCAAAAAAGCAAGTATCCATGACTTTATCTTATCTTTAGAAGAAGGGTATGAAACTCATGTAGGTGAGCGTGGAGTTAAATTATCCGGAGGCCAGAAACAACGGATTGCAATTGCTCGCGTTTTCTTAAAGAACCCTAAAATATTAATTTTGGATGAGGCCACGTCTGCCTTAGATAATATTACTGAAGCTGCTATTCAAAAGGCTCTAGATGAATTAGCAATAGGTCGAACAACGATTACCATTGCCCATCGCCTATCGACCATTAAAAATGCAGATAAAATTGTAGTTTTAAGCTCAGAGGGCATCTCTGAGTGTGGAACACATGAAGAGCTCATTCAAAATAATGGATATTACGCTACCTTATATCAGACAGTTAAGTAATCTGAAAACATAAAAATAAAGGAGGTGATATCATGGAAGAACATTCAACTTTAATGGAACGATTAATGGAACTTGAACGCTTGCTTCACCGTTATTATCGCGATAAACATAGTCATCGTTCCTTACATCCGAAACGCGGTCAAAGTCGTATTCTTTCCATTTTAAAACTAAAACCGGAAATTCTCCAAAAGGAGTTAGGGTTTATGCTAGACATGCGTAAGCAATCACTTGGAGAACTTCTAGCCAAATTAGAAGATAAAAACTTTATCACTCGAACTCCCTCTGCAAAAGACCAACGAGCCATGATTGTAAAATTAACACCATTAGGACAACAAGCTGCTAATGAAATGGACTTAAAGGTTAAGTATCCTTCCCATTTACTAAACAATTTCTCTGAAGAAGAACAATGCCAGTTTGAAAGCTATCTTAATCGTTTAATAGAGACGATCAAAAATGAAATTGATGAATCTGAAAAGTAAGCATCAATAATAACCCGTCTATCAAAAAGGGTCTAGACTCGATATAATTTGAGTATCGAATCTAGAGCTTGATTTATTAAATTCTATGTACATAGCTCTTTGACAATTTTTGACCATGGGAAAAAATCCTATAGTAAGTTCGGAAAATGATGAAAATCCAAATTTGGCAACTTTCAAACAGATGGGTTAAGTATTTAAATGGATTAATACCATTTTCTTTTGCTGTCTTAATAAGAGTATACACCATGGCATTGGTAGACGCACCTTGTTCACTCGCTGAAAAAAGGTAATTCTTTCGACCTATTGCGATTGGCCTTATAGATAATTTAATTATGCCGAGGATTACTTAGAAATGCTTTATTCGAAGCTTTTTTTATTCAAAATCCTCGGCATAATTTTTATTTGAGTCCCATAATTTTGAGTTTTTCTTCTTCTGAAAGTAAATTCTATTTTCTTTCGGGTTGTTCACCAAGCATCTCCTCAATAGCTTTATTTATAATATCCTCATCTGTTTCGGCATAAATTTCTGTTGTCGATAAATCTGAATGACCTAATAATTTTGATATTTCAGGCGATACATTTGCGCATTTTTAAGTCTAGTATCTTCGCAACCACTATCTTAAAGAAATTTATCAGTGCTGTTTGTAAAAATATCGAACTTAAGCTTACCATTCGGCATCCTTAGACGATTTGTGTTATAATAATCTTTGTCTGCACTCCCATGTAGAGTACACAAAAGAAGGAATGAAAAAAATGACAATAAAAAAAATAAACTATGAAGAAAACAAAAAAATAACATCTTCTGAATTGGATGACTATACAAAAAAGATTGTTCCAGAAATTAAACATAATTATAAAGATTTAAGTTTTATATACGAAGAAGAGGGGAATATTCTAGGTCGTATTGTGGGTTATGTTCAATGGGACTATTTGAAAATAGAATTATTTTATGTTTCACCTCAAGCTCAAGGAAAAGGCATAGGCTCAAAGTTACTTCATCATATTGAATCCATTGCTAATTCTGAAAAATGTCGATATATACTACTAGAAACAATGAGTTTTAATGCCCCTAAATTTTATAAAGCTCATGGTTTTACAATTATGGCACAGATCGATCACTCACCTTTAGAAGGTGAAACACATTACTTTATGAAAAAAGATTTAAAATCCTAATTCAATAGTGAACGACTCCTTATGAAGTGGTCATAAGCCCCAAAAAGGGAGTATAAATCCGCTAAAAGACTGAATCCTGAACTGAAGGATTCAGTTTTTTTATGTAACTTTCATTCTCTGATGGTTATCATCATGGATGTTGTGCCCCATTTTAATACTAATTTGTTTTTAAAAAAATGACAAATTGTGAGCATTTTTTGTTCCAGTGCTTATTGCCTGGAACAAAGCGATGCAAAAGCATCGTGTGTGGAAGGGTGACAACGAATGGGGCAAAAAAGCCGCAAGGTGTCGTGTTTTTATTTCCAAATTCGTATAAGTATTCATTCCTCTAAACATTGATATAGAGATTCTAATTCAACATAAATCACGGATGTTAACATACCTAAGAAACCTTTTATTAATCTATTAACTATACGATTGTCATAACATCTTCTGTTTAATCCAACCTTTATTAATAATTCTTGGCAACCTATTCTGCAACACGATCCTTCTATCTATTTTAAAATTTTGGACCCTAATTCATGATATCCTCTACTCCATCAAACTTATCTTTTATCTTCATTAACTGATTCAACATTTGTCACCTTACCGTTACTCATCGTAATGACTTGATCGAATATTGGATACCTTACCACATCAAATCCATGAGCAGCAATCACAATAATTTTATCCTTCTTCATCTTCAAAATAGTATCCAACATTAAATAAAAATGCTCATCATCCAAGGCATTGAACGGTTCATCTAATAACAGGGCATCTGGATTTTCCATTATGGCTTGAGCGAAACCTAAACGTTGCTTCATCCCAAGGGAAAAAGTCTTTACTTTTTTATCCGCAACATTCAATAAATTAACCTGACCTAAAACAGCTTCAATTTCTGGCATATCAATCTTCTTCTGAATACCAGCCAAAAACTTTAAATTCTCCCTTGCTGTTTCATGAAGCATAAAAGCTGGATTTTCAATCATAACCCCAAAAGATTCAATCTCAATATTAATGATACCTCTATCGGGTTTCAACAATCCACAAAGCATTCGTAAAAGCATGGTTTTTCCACTTCCATTATGGCCGCGAAGCAAATAAATATTTCCCTTTTCAAAGGTCAAATTTACGTCCTCTAAAATCATATTTTTCTTCAGACTTTTACTAACTCCTTCAAGTTTGATCATATAAATTCTCCTTTTTTACATTTGAAATAAATAAAGCCCATTAGCCCCATGCCCAGTACGATATACAAATTCAAGACAACCATTTCAACAAAGTCACTCCATGTTGCTAACGTGGCTACAGAAATTACAAAATTGATGACTCCAATTCCAATCATACTAAGAACCTCTTGCTTAATAACCAATAACAAGGTCACATAAATCAAGAACATGGTCCATATAATCAAGAAAAACTGTAAACTAGTCACAAAATACCCAATATCAAATTCAATAGGACTACCATATATGATGGGAATTAGAGTACTTACTAAAATCACAAATATTGAATAACTTCCTGCCCTTTTTAACCCCATTTTCAATAACTTTCTAAAATAATGAGGTTGACATCTTAAAATAAATGTAGGGGTGGTAATCGGCTTATGAGTCACAAACAAATACATCACGAAAAAGAAGGTTTGGATAAACATAATTTGCTGCAAATTAAACAACGAATCCACAACAAAAATTTGCAGGTGCAAAGCTTCGCCCTCTGCTAACATACCAAACCACCTGTATTTCTCTACAACATCATGATAAACAATGACCTTAAAAACCGTATAAAAAACAGCCATTATTACGAGTTTTATGGGGATGGGGATGATCATGCCAACAACTCCTTCTCATACTTCTTAACATTTAAATGATACAAAATTCCTACTAAGAAAACGGCAACTACAGGGAATACCATCACATACATTCCTTTAGGATATCCTCTCAAACTAAGTAAGTAATAATCAATTGCAGAATCAAAAGTCATGATTCCCAAAAGTAGTCCTAAAGATTGATTAATCGCCCCTATAGTAAAAGCCACCACCGGTACCCCTACTACATAAATGAACGGAAGGAACTGTAACACATAACGATTTTTAATCCACAATCCTAATAATTCAAAACTAAATAAGGTCCCAATTAAAAACACAGTTAAAACAACAATAGGTGACAGTAAAATTAAAACGTATAAAACATTACCATAACCTAGCCACTCTGACAAAATAGGTGGCGTAAATCCTCCTCCTCCTATTACCACACTTAATAAAAGAACACTTATAAAAAAACCACCAACAAGGCTTACCATATAAGTTGCCTGGGCTAATAGAGTCTCTTTCAAATAGCTTCGAAACTCCATTCGGCTGACTACATAGCTTAAATAATTTGTTTGAATATCTTTAACCAGACGCCCGCAAAAGAATACACCAAATAAACTGCAAAGAACATACCAAATCATTGTATGGAAATCATTAATATACATCACTGTGCTCTCAAAATAATAAATTCCACTTGCAAAACTCTCGATTACATCTTTCGCTGCCTCTATATTTATATCTGGCACTTTGTTATTAAGTTCTATGGCTAAACTTGCTGGATATCCATGTAAAGAGACATAACTAATCCCCGTTATAATCAGCATAAACAAGATAATCACATAAGTAAACTTCGATTTAAAATATCTCCTCAATTGTAATTTAAACATTGAAACCCTCCTTTATATTCAGTCTTGTCTTCATAAACTACCAAAAAAACATCTTCTAAGTTGGGATTAACAGATTCCCACTCCTCTTTCGCCCCATCATCACCAACAAATCGGATTCTCATTTGATTTGATTCCTGTTTTTCAGAAAGAACCAAATACTGTTGACGAAAATTATTGAGCTCTTCATAGTCAACATTAGTTTCAAATACTCGTCCTTGCAACATCTTACAAAGAGCCGCCACAGACTGTTGATACAACACTTCATGATCCTTAAGCATAATAATCTCATTGGCTATTGACTCAACATCTGAAACAATATGAGTCGATAAAATAACAATGCGATCCCGCCCAAGTTCTGACAATAAATTCCGAAACCTGACTCTTTCCTTAGGATCCAACCCTACCGTGGGCTCATCTAAAATTAAAATCTTTGGATCACATAATAACGCCTGAGCAATCCCCACCCGTTGAATCATTCCTCCAGAAAACTTCTTCATCTTCACATGAGCCACCTCATTCAATGCCACCAATTGCAATAACTTAGCAACTCGCTTTCGTGCCTCTGCTTTTTCCATCCCTTTTAATGCTGCCAAATACAATAAATATTTAGTTGGCGTGTCCGATTTATAATAACCAAAATCCTGAGGCAAATAACCTAACAACCCTCTGTATTCACTTCCTAAATGAAAAATATTTTGCCCCTTATACAAAATTTCCCCTTTAGTCGGAACAATTAGTGTGGTTAACATTTTAATTAGCGTTGTCTTTCCCGCTCCATTTGGAGCTAGTAAGCCATAAACTCCCTCATTAAATTCAAGGTTAATACTTTTCAAAACTTGGAAGCTCTCAAATTGTTTGCTCACTGAAGACATGGTTAGCATTAAACTCAACTCCTTCTTTCAATCATTTTGCCGTCACTCAATTTAATCTCCTCATCAATTAACCCCTCAACTGGGACTTTAACATGTGAGGCAATTACAATTAGCGTTCCCTTCTGCTTCATCTGGTCAATGATTTGATAGATTTTTTCTAAATTTCCCTCATCTACACCATTAAAGGGCTCATCTAATAATATGACATCGGGCTCCTCCATAAAGGCTTGACATAAGGCTAATCGTTGCCTCATTCCTAAAGAAAAAGTTTTTACTTTCTTATGCTTTACCTCATCTAAATTAAAGGTTTTTAACCAATTGATAATCGTTGTTTCAGAAATCATTTGATTAATTCCTGCCAAATATTTTAAATTATACAGCGCTGATTCCTGTAAAAAGAAAGTAGGATTCTCAATAATCACTCCAAATCGATAACTTGCTTCATATTGTATGGTTCCCGATGTAGGCTTAATCAATCTAGCTATCAAACGTAATAACATGGTTTTGCCTGAGCCATTATGTCCATGAATCATCACACATGTACCTGGCTTCAACACTAAATCCACTTCTTTAAGGACTTCTGTTCCTTTGATTACTTTTGATACTTGATTTAGTTTTATCATGCTTCCCCACCTAAACTTTCATATTTTTTTATCAACTGTAACTTACTCCCAATTAGTAATACCCATAATAATATCTTCATCCCTATCCAAAAGTATGGCTGCTGTAATAAGGCCACAGAACCTAAGATAAAGATCGTCAAACCAGGCACGAAGGTCACTAAAGATTGAGCCACAATCATTAGCACTAATAAGCTAAAATAAATGGTTTTAGAATGAACGTGTTTAAACCTTAAAATCATAAACATTTCACACCAAATTAGCAAAGTAACCCAGGTTGATAAAGTAAGTCCTAAACTCCCACTTGCTATTGGGATTAACATCCACCCCATTAGTTTGATGTAAATATTTAGGGTTAATTTGATCAACGTTTTTGTAGGCGACGTTCTCGATAAGATATAATCGATCATTAACCATTGTTTATCCACTTGTTGCATAATATTCGTCATCATCATTAAGATTAGGCTAATGTTTAAGAGGAATTTATCAATTTCTAGTTCAAACGTTAGCCGATGAAAAGGAATTAAAATTTCTTGTATCGTAACCATAAAACTCCTTTCGTTTTAACCCATAATATCCCATACCTGTTTTAATACAGACTCTATTAACTTATTTTTGAATTGAATGGCAGACCCTTAAATATATCTGGAACTCATAAATAATCCCTCGAACCTTGTTTTAGATGGAATAAATATACCCCTCCTAAAACAAGACTTCCACAAATAAGAGGGATGACACTCCAAACTAAAAAATACAAACTAAAATTGCTAGGCAGCCAGTTCAAGGTTGTCAATATTGAATTTGAGCTAAAAAACGTTAAAACTCTCCCAAAAGCTGGAACTGAATTCCCCATAACTGTCCGTCCTATTGTAGGCGACAACACAAAAATAAAAAAAGGTAATAGTTGCAAAAGGTATTTATTTTTCAATAACGGTTGACTTAATAAACAAATCCCATTGGCTATCACTAAGTTTAGGGTCAACCAACAGGTTTGAACAAAAATAACTAGGCAAGCCTGAAAACTATTTAACTCATAACTTGAAAAAGAGGTGGGTGTTGTAGGTATACCACCAAAAACCATAGCCAGTCCTAGTATTAACAACGTGGTCATCCCCATTAATGTCCCTAAATATAAAGATTGGGCAATTAACAAATGGCGAAATCGCGCTTTATAACCACTCCTAGCAACGATTAGATCACCAATACCCGTATCTTTTTCAATTTGTAACTGAGGGGTTAAGTAGGTACCCATCCACATATAAATAATGGGCATAAACATACTATTAAAGCTGGAATTAAACCAAAAATTAAACAAAAATTGAAATCCTGTATAACGATCAATGACGCTGATAACAGCAGGTATGTTTAAATCAGGTTCTGACCCGGATTCTGCCAGCATCTTAATCCACATTTGTTTCTCATTTAAAGATATAAAATAACTAAGGCAACTCAGCCCCCCTAAAATTAGGACCAACCATAAACTAGCTTTTGAATTTAAATAACGAAAATAATCTTTTTTCCACATAGTAAATTCCTTTCGATATTATTCAGTTTTT
>Ga0153974_1000258_pt1 | contig 12352 bp, 10 predicted proteins | sample TSGA058MetaG_FD_104741 | JGI IMG/M metagenome (GOLD analysis project Ga0153974, IMG submission 104741) | Attine ant fungus gardens microbial communities from Georgia, USA - TSGA058 MetaG | ecosystem: Host-associated > Fungi > Mycelium > Unclassified | place: USA: Georgia, Yuchi Wildlife... | reverse complement strand
TTTTTTGCCCCATCCGTCGTCACCCTTCCACACACGATGCTTTGGCATCGCTTTGTTCCAGGCAATAAGCACTGGAACAAAAAATGCTCACAATTTGTCGTTTTTTTAAAACCAAATTAGTATAAGGGGGCAATGGATAATGGATTTTTTACAGAAAATATCGAAGTCTATATCTATACAATCAAATCTCCCCGGCCGTTGTCTCCATAAAATTTATGAATTCTTTATCTTTCAAGTGTCAGACTTAATCTAAGGAAGGAGTTGAGGAATTAGAAATATTTAAATTTGTATATAAAATGTCCGAGCCTAGGACATTATTTTTAAGAGTAGCTTTTATGGTAGGGTTAAGATCTGTTAAACCTAGATTCGTATGTGACCAAAAAGAATGAATTTTAAGCTGTATTTTACTTACTTTAAGTGATTATTTTTATGGAGGAGGATTTTTGTGATATTTTATTTTTCCGGCACAGGAAACAGTAAGTTTGTAGCATCGCGTATTAGTAAAAAATTCGGAGATGAAGTGATTTCTATCAATAAGTTATTGAAAGAAGGGGGAGGTAGCACGTTTAAATCAGAGAAGCCGTTTGTATTTGTGGTGCCGACTTATGCATGGAGGATTCCCAGAGTAGTGGAAGATTTTATCCAAAAGACATCTTTTGAGGGAAGTCAAAAGGTTTACGTCATCATGACATGTGGAGAGGATACGCAAAACGGGATCGGTTGGGCCCGAAAACTATTTTCAGATAAAGGCTTAGAACTCGTTGGCTTTGCTGAAGTAGTACTTCCTAATAATTATCTATTAATGAATGAACCATTACCAGATTTTGAAGAAGCACAGATGATTGTGAGAAGAGCTTTGCCACAGATTGATGAAATTGGAAATCTAATTGCTGAGGGTAAAGATTTCATGATGGTTCCACCTCATGGCTTAAAGGGGAAGTTACAAAGTAGCGTCGTGAATCGTCTTTTTTATTCGTTGTTGGTGAAGTCAAAAGGCTTTTCTGTTGATGAGACGTGTAACGGTTGTAAGAAATGCAATCGAATTTGCCCGTTAAATAACATTTCAATAGTCGAAGAAAAACCAATTTGGGGTAGAGATTGTACACATTGTATGGCCTGTATTGCAAGGTGTCCGAAAGAAGCTATTGAATACAAAAAAATTACAAATGGAAAAACACGTTATCAATTTTCTAATGCTTTATTAAAAGATTAATGTAAGATATAAAGTATGCTCTTAGATTAAGATGGATATTTTGTTCAATGTATAAAATAAAAGGCCATCACCTATAGTGGTGATGACCTTAAGAGCCTCTTGCCTTTACCCATTAGATGAGATGCCAAGATTTGTGAGAATCTTTCAGTTAGAAATCCAGAATAAAAAGAAGGGAAATGCATAGGTGAAAATTCTGATTCAAATGCATTTCTCCTTTTATTTTTTTAAAATACACTTCTGTAGGGAGTGTATTTTAATTGTATTTAGCTCTCTATCTTTAATCGTTAAGGTTAAGAGGAGAGGTAAGGTCGATATGTGTTCTAGATTCTAATAAAATCTTTAAAATAGAGTATATCTAATTGATTAATTTTGTGCTATGATTTTAAAAAGGAAAAAGGAGAGTGTTGTAATATGAAGGTTGGGATTATAAGCGCATTTGAAGCTGAGGTGAAACCGTTTATAAGTAGTATGTATGATATAACTGTAGAAAAACATGCGATGTTAAGTTTTCATGTAGGGAAGTATAAAGATATTAATGTAGTTGCACTATACAGCGGGGTTTGTAAGGTAAATGCATCAATTGCAACACAAGTCTTAATTAATAAATTTGATGTAACACATGTTATTGTAATGGGAGTTGCGGGAGCAATAGCTAATGATTTAAAAATACATGATACTGTAATCTCATCAGAAGTAGCCTACCATGATGTAAACGAGGATATCTTAACTAAATATCATCCTTGGATGGATAGTATTTATTTTAAAGCGGATCATAAAATGCTATCGAAAATGAAAGAAGTCAATGATAATGATAAGACAATTGTAATCGGTAGAATGGTTACAGGTGAATCGTTTATTGAACAAGAAGGACGCGAAGAAATAGTAGAAAAATATAACCCTTTATGTGTGGATATGGAAACAGCCAGTATGGCACATGTTTGTTATGCTAATTCTGTCCCATTTATTGCTGTTCGATCGATAAGTGATACACCAGAAGAAAGTGGAGATGAAGCTTTTTCTAAATATTACGAGTTAGCAGCTGAAAAATCTGTGGCAGTTGTACAAAGGTATTTGAGTGCTATTTAGTTAGACTAAAGTGTAGAAAAACATATCAGAATCTAATAAGGTGGTAACATTAGAGGTAGATTTGAAAATAATGGATAAAAAAAAGACAGTGCTAGAGGGCTTAAATAAATGCTATAACAGAAGAAGGTAATCATGTAGAGTGCTTAGGTAAAACAGTAAATTTTTTTCGTTGATTGATGGTGATTGGAAATTAGTTCATAAACATTTAAGTAATATTTAATAAGGGAAAAAGATAGGTGAGCAAACTTCGGATTAAGACCAATGGAAAGGTTTTACAAGAGCATCATAAGAATAAAAAAAGTTTACCTTATTCAAGTAATCATTTTGAACTAATTTTTGTTTTTTTATTTGATGATTTGTTTTGTTAAGTACGGTGATTTGGAACTTAACTAAATCACTCATTTTTGTACCGACCTATGATGCTAATAGGATAATGGTTACACATTAAACTAAGGGAAATCAGTTGATATAGAGGAGCAAAAGGTTTATAATTTTTTTGAATTTAAATAAATAGGGGGAATCATGATGTTTGATTTTAAGTTAGATAAACTTCAATATATTAGAGAACCGAAAATAAAGTCAATCGCTCAAGATAAAGTTGTAATAGTCACAGAACCCAATACAGACTTATGGCAACGGACTTATTATGGTTTTCAAAACGATAATGCACCCGTTCTTTATATGGAAACTGATGAACCATTTTTTTCATTTACAGTTAAAACACAATTTAACAGTAGGCAACGCTTTGACCAATGTGGTGTTATTATTTATCAAGATAGCGATAATTGGTTAAAGGCTTCAATTGAATATGAAAATGATGTGTTTCAAAGATTAGGAAGTGTAGTGACTAATTATGGTTATTCTGATTGGGCAACGACTGATATATCAGCTGAAATTGATTCGATGTATTATCGTTTAAGTCGTAGAAATAGTGACTATTGTGTTGAATGTTCAGAAGATGGAGTGAACTTTAAACAAATGAGAATATGTCACTTATTTAATGGGGATGGTTTGATTCGCTTTGGTATTTATGCCTGTAGTCCAGAGGAATCGACTTTTGAAGCTACTTTTACTGAAATGACAGTGAGCCCATGTATGTGGGAACCTCATAAATAAGACCTTTCAGAGATAAAATGTTTTAGAATTCATCATTTATATGCCCACCCAAAATCCCAGTTTAGTTCACTTAGTTAACATAACAAAACTAGATAGAAAAATTTGAAACCGGTGCAAACTAAAGCTTGCACCGGTTTTGTGGTGGTGCGCCCGGCATTGGCGGAAACTTGGTGGTGAAAGTCCAATACAGGCTTGGCAGTAGGAACTGTTAGCGAGAGGCAAATTGGCAATCGTGAGGTTGTAGCTTAAACTTAATATTTGAGCAGATAAAACGACTGATGATAGGTTGGATAAACGACTACGGAATCAGTGAAATGAAGAGTTTCTTGAACAAATTAAAAGTGGTAGCTAACCACAAATATAATTATAGAGGATAAGGCAAATCTATTGGAAACACTGGAAAAAGCCGAAAAAGCGGTGACGAGAGCTTACGGCGTTAGGTATTGATAAACGGAAAGCCTATGAGTGGTCAAACACAAGAAAAGGTTATTGGAGAATATCCAAAATCCCAGTGATACATCGCTCATTAACAGATAAAGAATTGGAAAAGCGAGGCTTGATAACCATAGCCTCGCTCTACCAGAAAATACACTTAAATTATTGAACCGCCGTATACCGAACAGTGCTGTAAGACGGGTGAATCTAAAAATTATTTCCCTAGCTTGCTTTTAAGTCCACCATCATTCTGGCGCCTCCAGCTCCTATTATTACGATATCAAAAGATAATATTTGAAGTAGTCCTCTTTTTTATACGCCCAGCTTTCTCTTTTCAACTAACAATTGTTTTCCGGCAATTCCTGGAAGTGTCATTTCATGAGGATTTAGAATAATATCTAATTCTTCAATTGATAAAAGTCCTTTTTCAATCACAATATCACGAATGGATCGTCCCGACTCAACAACTTCTTTTGCTAATTTTGCAGACAACTCATATCCAATATGAGGATTTAACGCTGTCATCGTTCCTGCACTTGTATTGACGTACTCTTCCATTCTTTCCTTATTTGCAGTGATGCCACTTAAACAATATCTGGTAAACACCTCAAATACATTTTTCATAATGGTAATCGATTCTAAAGTTTTGAAAATCATAACGGGTTTCATAACATTGATTTCAAATTGCCCTGCTTCTGATGCCATACTGATTGTTAAGTCATTTCCTGCCACTTGAAAGGCAACTTGGTTTAGCACTTCTGGCATAACTGGGTTTACCTTTCCAGGCATAATGGAAGAACCTGGCTGGCGAGCCGGCAAGTTAATTTCAACTAATCCACAGTGAGGACCTGATGACATTAAACGCAAATCATTTGCCATTTTCGACATTCCAAGCATACATGTCTTCAATGCACCTGAAATTTCAATATAACCATCTGTATTGGCAGTTCCATCAATTAAATCTGCAGAATTTCTAATGGGCATTCCCGTATATTCATTTAAGTAAGTCACAACTCGATCAATATATTCAATATCAGCATTTAAACCTGTTCCAACGGCTGTTGCTCCTATATTTACCTCGTAAGTATTATTTCGTGTTGCACGAACACGCTTAATATCACGCTTTAACATGAGAGCATAGGCTTTAAATTCTTGTCCTAAACGAATAGGAACTGCATCTTGTAAATGCGTACGCCCCATTTTAATTACATCATCAAATTCTTCTGCTTTTCTCATTAACTCTTTATATAAGAACTCCATTTCAAACAGCAATTCTTCTAATCTCGTAATAATAGCAATATTTGCAGCTGTAGGCAAGGCATCATTTGTTGATTGCGCCATGTTGACATGAGTATTAGGACTAATTACTTTATAATTTCCTTTTGTTTCACCTAGAATTTCTAACGCACGGTTTGCTAGCACTTCATTAATATTCATATTAGCCGAAGTCCCAGCCCCTCCTTGAACAGGGTCCACAACAAATTGGTCGTGCCACTTTCCATCTAAAACTTCATCTGCAGCTCTCATAATAGCTCCTGCAATTTTAGGATTTAAGTGACCGGTCTCTGCATTTGCCCGTGCTGCTGCTTTTTTTACAACTGCAAGTCCGTTAATAAAAGCTGAATCTAAATGATATCCTGTAATCGGGAAATTCTCAATGGCACGAATCGTTTGCACTCCATAATACACATCTACGGGAACTTTCTTTTCACCTAGTGAATCCTTTTCAATACGATATTCTCTCATAATAATGTCTCCAATCTATTTTTTACATTCTGTCTTCTTCAATAAGAAAATAAAAAACTCCACAAAGTCAAAGTATTGGAGTTTTTTGTTAAGAACATGTTATAATTTCTAGTTTTTAAATACCGATTTAAATAAAGAACGTGATGATAAATAAAGCACATAATGCAATTAAAAGCAGGGGACGTTGATATTTATTAGCATTCTTTAAATCTGATCCTGGAATAACGGGTATAACTGTTGATAAAGCTGCAACAGGTCCTCCTGTTAAGAAGTATTGCATAATTGCACAACCTCCTGCTGCCGCAACCGCTGCGGCAAATGGATCAGCCCCAGCTACAATAACCACTTGTAAGAACGGGATAACAATCGCTCCTGATGCTCCATTTGATTGCGTGATAAGTCCTGTTAAAGCAGAAACAAGTAACATTATTTGAACCGGTCCAAAACGAAGTAGCGGCTCTAAGGTATCTGAAATAATGTTTACTAAACCAATTTCATTAATAACAGCTGACATAAATAAGAAAGCAACTGTTGCAAATAATGGCGTGGAAATACGAGCTAATCCTTCCATCATTGCCTTCTCTCCATCCGCTAGATTAATACCTGCTAACATAATGACAATCAATGATGAAACAATTCCTACTAATATAATTGGAAATCCTGCAATAAATCCTGTAAATAAGACAATAAATGGGATGGCTGCTTTTAAAAATTCTTTTGACGATACCAAAGGCATCTCATCATTACTTTGATCAACTTGAACTTTTGCACCCTTTAATTCACGAGATAAACGAATATAACCTGCCGCAAAGGCTGTTAAACCAACGAAAATCCCGATGACGTTAATCATTCCAAATTGAATTCCTGCTGTGGCAATAACAGCAACAATAGTCGGATGAGTAAATCCTCCAAAGTTACCTAAAACCCCTGCCAATGCTTGAATCCCTGCCGCTTTATTAGGATCAACACCTAATTTAACTGCTGCTGGCCCTGTTACTACTGCCGTAATTGCCGGCTGTGTAAATCCAGTTAGCCCCCCTATAACACCAGCTGCTATTCCACCAGCAGTACAGACTCCAGGTCCACCCCCTACTTTTCTCCCAATTCCCATAATCTTATAAATAATGGTTTGTAAGAATCCAACCTTTTCCATAATTCCAATAAATAATAAAACCCCAAGCATATCTATTAACACTGGATTTAAACCTGATTGTAACAAGGTTGAAATAGTTACCACTCCTGGTTCTCCACTAAAAGATACTCCAGCTACAAGTGCTGCAATAGCTGATCCCGTAATTGCTGTTAGATAAATGGGTGCCTTTCCACTTACCATCAATAACAAAGTGAGTAGCATAATAATTTGAGCCATATTCATTTTACTTCCTCCCAGTTTTCTTTTAGCCGCCTTAAACACTATATTCGACTCTTTTCCCTATAAATTATAACACCTATTTAATAAATTTCAACAAGTTTGTGATTTATTTTGCTATTGTAATGGTAATGGCTTTTCAATTAAGGTAAAATGAATAACGTAAGGGAATTTAATAATTTGGAGGAATTTATCATGAAAAAAATCGCACTTATTTTTACTGGAGGAACCATATCAATGAAGGTGGATCCACGATTAAAAGCTGCTATTCCAACGATGACTAGTAAAGATATCCTGTCTATGGTAAACAACATTGATCAATTAGCAGATTTAGATATTGTTGAATTTGGAAGGTATCCCGGACCCCATATAACTCCGAAAATGATGATGGAATTAAAACATCTAGTTGAAGAAAAATTAAATCGAGAAGATATCGATGGCGTGGTAGTCACTCACGGAACAGATAATTTAGAAGAAACTGCCTATCTATTAGATCTATCAATCGACTCACCAAAACCTATCGTTGTTGTAGGTGCTATGCGTAATGGATCAGAAATGGGTTACGACGGTGGAAGTAATTTAGCTGCTGCTATTTGCACAGCTGCTCACCCTGACTCAGTTAATCGCGGTGTATTAGTCGTCCTAAACGATGAAGTAAATGCTGCTCGCGAAGTTACAAAAACTCATACCATGAGTCTAGATACATTTAAATCACTAGAGTTTGGACCTATTGGAATTGTTGACCAAGATGACGTTATTTACTACCGCTCTCACTCATTGGCCCGCACATCAATCTTAACTAACTCTATTGAAACTGACGTTCACCTTATTAAAACAGCTTCAGGAATGGACTCACGAATACTTAATTTCTTAATAGAAGAAAACGTTAAAGGAATTGTCATCGAAGCCATGGGACGCGGAAATATTCCTCAATTCATGATGGAAGGTGTAAATAAAGCCATTGCCAAAAATATCCCAGTTGTCATTGTCTCTCGTTGCCCAATAGGACGTATTTTAGGATCGTACGGTTATGAAGGTGGTGGTGCTCAATTAGAGCAAGCAGGAACTATTTTTGCTAACACATTAAACGGTCAAAAAGCACGTATTCAATTAATGTTAGCTCTGTCTAAAACTCGCGATCTAACAGAAATCAAAAACTACTTTCAATAAACCTAATTTGAGCCCAATAATGCGAAATCAGACCTGTTCTGTTCCTATTTTAAAAAGTAATTTCTAAAATTTTTTATTGAATAACATTTAAAATAAAGGCTTTTATAAAACGTTTTCTTAATCTGTATTTAGAATATAACTAATTTGGATAAAGCCATTTTATTACAGATATCCAACTAAAGGAATCATCTATTCCGTCAATTTTGATATACTCCCAATGAAGTAGACACTAGAAATAACAAAAGTTTCTAGACTACTTTGTTGGGAGTTTTTCTATGGGAAAATATAAGAGACTAAGTGCAAACGAAAAGTAGGAAATCATTCAACCTGTTATAGAGGGTAAAGCCAGTGTTCTAGCTACTGCAAAGAAATATGAAATGACTGGATTAGAAAAGGGGAAAGGGTGGAGGAAGTATTGGTATGTCCAGTAATCGTCCTTGAATCTGAAGGGGTGTTAAGTCTTTGGAATCGCTTTCTTTGACTACTTCCAAGGCTTTTTCAAAGTATAGTATGAAATGACCTTATCTGGAAAATCAGTATCGTCACTAACTAAGTAAATCGGCTTATATTTAGCAAATCGTTGAACGACTATCAGTACATATTCTTCCACATAATCTAGGGGAATTTCATGAGTCATTTTTATTTTGTTGCCCCGGCAAATAGCAACTATCAGATAGAAGTCATCGAATTAGAGATAAGAAAAAAGTAAAATTTGAATGCACGGTCAAAGGGGGTATTACTAAAATTCCATGCATGACTTTGTAGGAGATTGTATCTATCTATTAAAAAATCAGGCTACCTTTTAAAAAGGTAGCCTGATTTTTTTCAAATAGTGATATGCTTACTCAAATGAAAAAGAGTGAAGAAATGATTGGAGTGAAAGATAAGTTTAACTTTTTATGCGTTTTTTAATATAATTCAAACTAAGTTCTAGAATTAACATCCCTGTAAAGATAATTATAATTAACATTGAAACTGTTGCATAATCATATTGACGTATGGCTCGTGTTAAGAGCATTCCTATCCCTCCGACCCCAATAACTCCAAGGGAGATAGACTCAGCAACACTGCTTTCCATTCGAATCGTAATCCATACTAAAAATGAAGGGATAACATTAGGTAAAAAACCATGAACGACGACCTGTAGCCAATTAGCCCCAGTTGCGGACAGGGTGTCAGCAATTGATTTATCTTGTTCTTCAATAGTGCTTATAAAAGTTTTGGTTAAAAAACCTACACTAGAAAGTGTCAAACTAACAACTGCCGCTGTATAACCCATACCAAGACAGGCAACTATGATTAACATTAGGACTAAATTAGGAACTGCACGAATTAAACTTACACCCGATTTAATAATAAAGCTTAGTGTAGTACTAAATGCAAGGTTGTCTGCTGCCAAAAATGCTAACACAAATGCCACTGGGCCTCCTATCACTAATCCACATATCCCTAACATAACTGAAATAGCTAACTGTTCAATTCCTGGGCCAAAACTATCAAAGTTCAGATCCCAAAATAGTTTAATAACTTCTGGAAAATTATAAAGTCTCGACCAGAAGTGATTCATATCAAGATTTAATAGGGTCGTACTAATAATAAATAACAAGATTAAACTCATAGCTAGACTTAAATTATAAATACGTTCTTTAGTTTTTGTTAATTGAATTTTAGTTTCCATTAGTTTCCTCCATTTATGATGACATTAATGATAAATTCGAGAACGAATATTGGAAATGGCCATTTCTGTCATTAGTACCATTACGACTAAAATAATGATTAATGTTGTTGCTTCATGGAAGTTTCGTAAGTTGAGGTTTGTTTGAATTAAGATTCCGAGTCCTCCGGCTCCAACTGTTCCTAAGATTGCCGAAGCTCGAATATTAATTTCAAAAGAAAACAATGTCCAATTTATCCAGGCAGGTATAAACTCTGGTAATAACCCATGTAATATAATTTGCAAGTAACTAGCACCACTTGCAGTTAAGGCTTCAAGCTTAGAACTTGCAATTTCATCAATTGACTCAGCATACATTCGTGAAAGGATTCCTACTGTTGCTAATGATAAGGCTATTAATCCTACAATATTACCAATACCAAAAACAAAAACTAGTAATGAGGCCCAAATTAAAACAGGTATATTCCGTAAAAATGTAACAAAAGACTGTATAAAAACTCGTATGACTAAATTAGGAGACAACTGTGACATTAGGATTCCTAATATAAATGATAACACAGCTGAAATATAGGTTCCTACAATTGCAAATAATAATGTCTCTATAACTGGCTCCATATAGGCTCGAAGATTTGAAAAATTTGGCGGTAAAAAATTATGGATAAAGAAACGAATCAATTTTGGTAAAGAGGTCATCACTTCCACTATATTAACATCAAGATAGAAAAAAGGTAAACTGGCGACTACACACATAAATATGATAGTTAAACTTAATTTTAGCTTCTTTCCTTGGTTAATTGGCACGCCCTTAGAATCCATAAGTTAATCCTCCAGCGAGTTCTTTTTCATTGAGTAGAGTCTTCTCCTGTTCTTTTCCCTCATAAATAAAATTAATCATAGCTTCTGTTAAATGCTCTGGTTGACCATCATAAACAATTTCACCCGCTTTAATCCCAATAATTCGTGTTGCGTATTTTTTAGCATAGTCCACTTGATGTAGATTCATAATACAAGTTAGTTGATGTTGTTTTGTAATTTGATGAATTTGCTCCATAACAATTTTAGCTGACTTCGGATCTAGTGATGCAATCGGCTCATCTGCTAAAAGTAACTTGGGTCTTTGCATCATAGCTCGACAAATTCCCACACGTTGCATTTGTCCACCTGATAAATCTTTAGCTTTTTTATAAATATGTTCTTCTAAGCCCATGCGTTTTAATAAATTATAAGCTTCTTTTCTTTCTTCATATGAGTATAATCCTAAGGCACTTTTTAAAAATGAGGTTTCCCCTAGTCGACCGTGAAGAACATTTTTAATGACATTTGTACGCCCAATCAAATTGTAGTGCTGAAAGATCATTCCAATCTTTGAGCGAACTTCACGGAGCTGTTTTCCCTTTACTTCAGATATAGAAATCCCGTCAAATATTACCTGTCCATTGCTAAAATCAATCATGCGATTCATACAACGAATAAATGTTGATTTACCAGCTCCAGAAGGCCCAATTACCACAATAAATTCTCCCTCATAAATTTCAGCATTTAATCCCTTTAATACCATTTGTTCCTTGTTATAACTTTTCTTTAAATCCTTAATTGATAAGACAGTTTTTTTCATCAGTTTTTCTCCTCCTCAATTTCTTTAAACTATTGTAGCTCTAAGCTTTCCTTTAATAATTGTACATTATTAAGCCCTTCTTTATCTTCTTCGTCAAAGCGAGTATCAACATTTCCCCAAACATTCTCAAAATATTCTTCGTCAGAAAAATTTAAGAAAAATGAACGAATATCTTTTATTAATTCATCGGGTAATTCGGAGCGAATCATATAACTCATTGGAGGTACATCCCCAGTTTTATCAATAATCTTGATATCTTCTAAAGCAATTAGACCAGATTCTATCATCATGTCTAATTGAGATTCTAAAACTGCTCCACTATCAAAGTCTTTAAAATTAACGCCCATTAGCGTTCGATCATGGCCACCTGAGAAGATTGCAGTATCGAAAAAATAACCCGATTGCATCATTAAATTTGGATCTAAATCTAGATTGGTAACTAAATGATATTTGGGAAATAAGTAACCCGTAGTTGAAGCTGCATCCACAAAAGCAAATGTTTTTCCTTCTAAATCTTCAAGTGTGTTAATATCATCACGGTCCCCATGGGTAATAAACACGGTTCGGTCTACTTGATCAGGGTTAAGAATTGAAACCAATATTTCAACATCCACTACATCCCGTGCCATTAAATAATTAAAGGCTGAAGTCAGCATTATATCTAGGTGTCCAGCTCTCATTGCCTCAATTCCAATTAAATAAGAAACATCCTCAATTTCAATGACTGGGATACCAATATGATCCTCTAAAGCTTTTCGAAAAGCTTCGTTTGCTAATGCTGAATTTGGATTTGATTCGTCAACGGCTAAGCCAATATGTAGGGCTGTAATTCCATCTTCTACCTCACTCCTTTGTCCACATCCTGCTAACATAATTATAATGATTGTTAAACACAAGCTTATCCCTAACTTATAGTTTTGATATACA
>Ga0153974_1000256_pt1 | contig 12532 bp, 10 predicted proteins | sample TSGA058MetaG_FD_104741 | JGI IMG/M metagenome (GOLD analysis project Ga0153974, IMG submission 104741) | Attine ant fungus gardens microbial communities from Georgia, USA - TSGA058 MetaG | ecosystem: Host-associated > Fungi > Mycelium > Unclassified | place: USA: Georgia, Yuchi Wildlife... | reverse complement strand
TAATTGAGTATTATCTAGTTGACTTACTTTTTTCTAACTCGCCTCCCTTTGTTTTAAAATTTTATCTGATAAAGATAATTATATCCTTATTACAATTTTTTTCAATGTTTTGCATTATAACTTATTATTCTTTTAATTTAAATGATAATTTAATAGAGGAGACACTGAAAATCCAGTGGAATAAAACCTCAACTGGATTTTCAGTAACAAGTATAATAGGAAAAAGACCATGAATATTTATAACTGCATTTTCTAATTTTGAGGTATAGGTTAAAAAGATAGTCAGCATCTCGGTAAAAGATTGGGATAGGCGTCCCCTGACTTTTCGTGACTAGAACCATACTTGTAGATTTGTCCACTGGCTGTACATAATCTCGATCAATTCTTGCACTTTCCAGTTTTTCAACTAAGAACTCGCCTAAATGGTCAAGACCCACAGTTGTACTAACTAAAGTTTTTCCACCAAGCCGTTTGACGTTCATGGCGATATTAGCAGGTGAGCCACCGAAAAATTTTTGGTAATGAATGCTCGTCATAGTCAGTAGAAATCATATTAATCAGTAGTTCGCTTATTGCTAACACGTCAGTTTCTTTATTGGGAAATTCTCTTTTTTCGTTAAGGTAAACATGACTTATCGCTCCTATCTTGCTTTTAAAATCCACAGGTGTGAATCAAAATCTTTTGATGATTTTTTCGGATTAGTTGGATTATCTTCGCCTGATGATGCATCACTAGAAATCCAACCGATATTCATAAGCTCATCTCCCATAAAGGTTCCTTTCTCACCTTCTACAATGTATTCAAAGTTTGGATTTAATCCTTGTAAATAAAGTCTTCTATAAGGGCAAAGGACATCATTTAAAATTTTGTAGTAGCCCACAATTGCTTCTTTTTGGTCATCAGAGACGACCATCCAGCTAACAATGTTACTGTCATATGGTGACTTTAAGCGATAGAAGGTTCCAAATTGAAATAGGTTACGATATTGCTTGAAAAATTTAATTTGAGATTGAACCATTTCAAATTCTTCTGCTGTTAATTTATTTAGGTCTAGTTCATAACCGAATGCACCGAACATGGCAACATTGGCTCTTGTAGAAAGTGGTGTTATTCTTCTTAGTTGATGGTTTGGAACACTTGATACGTGGGCACCGATTGAAGAAATTGGGTAGACCATACTTGTTCCATATTGAATTTTTAGTCGCTCAATTGCGTCTGTATCATCACTTGCCCACCCTTGTGGTGCATAGTAGAGCATCCCTGCATCAAATCTAGCTCCACCTGATGCACATGATTCAAATAGGATTTCTGGGAATTCATTGATAAGGCGGTCGTATAAATCGTAAACACCTAAAATGTAGCGATGAAAAAGTTCTCCTTGCTGATTGGCATTTCTTGTGATGTCGTAGGCTTCTGTGATGATGCGATTCATGTCCCATTTGATGTAAGTAATGCCTGAATCTTTTAAGATAGCGTGCATTTGCTCGTAGATGTTGTTGACGACTTCACCGTTAGCAAAGTTTAATACATATTGATCTCGTCCGTGGCTTTGATTGCGGTTTGGGGTATGAATAATCCATTCTGGGTGTTGATTGTGTAGCTCGCTACCCTTATTTACCATTTCTGGCTCAAACCATAAGCCAAACTGTAAACCCATGTCACGGATTTTTTTGGATAAGCCACTAATACCTGATGGGAGTTTCTTTAGGTTGACCACCCAATCGCCAAGTCCAATTAGGTCATTGTTACGTTGTCCAAACCACCCGTCATCTAGGACAAAGAGTTCAATGCCAGCTTCTTTTGCTTTTTTAGCAATTTCTAATATTTTTTCTTCATCGAAATCAAAATAAGTAGCTTCCCAATTGTTGATCAAGATCGGGCGTTCTTTATCTCTCCAACTACCACGAGCTAGCCTGGTTCTAAATAAGCGATGGAAGGTTTGGCTCATTGCATTCAATCCATTATTTGAGTAAACCAAAACGGATTCTGGTGCTTGGAACGCTTCATCTACTTCTAAATTCCATGTAAAATTGAATGGATTGATTCCAAGTTGTAGACGTGTGACATCCCATGTATCCACTTCTGCTTGTGCAAGGAAATTTCCCGAATAGACCAGTGTTGCTCCGATGACTTCTCCTGAAAATTCAGTTGTGTTGTTTCTCATTAAGGCAACAAATGGATTTTGTGTGTTGCTACTTGTTCCTTTCCTTGATTCTATAGATTGAATACCTGACGCTAGTTTTCTTGTTTTGATATGACGTTCTCTTGACCAAGCACCTGATAATTGCATCCAATTATAGTCACAATCTGGTAGGTCTAGGTTTAAACTCATAATATTTTCAATTTGAACGGATTCTTTTCCGTTATTTTTAACCACAACAGAACGTGTCAAAGCATCATGTTCTGAAAATACTGTGTAGGTTAGGATAACTGAAATATTTATTACGTCATCAATTAACTCAATATCTAAACTCACGGCTTCGTTATCATTTTGTACATAGGTTGCTGGAAGCCCATTTAATACTGTTTTTCCACTATAAATACGATGGCTTTTATATTTGAAGTCTGTTAAATTAGAGCCATTTTGTTGCTTGATGGTAATAGCTGGATGACGAAAATCTGTCGAACCGTATTCTGGAAACTCTTGTTTTAAATGCTCAAGTGAGTAAAGTCTGTTTTTCTCTTCGTAACAAGCTGCCATGGCACGGGGTTGCATTTCTACTAAATGGCTAAAGTCACCTCGATGTGTGACCTTCCCACCGTAGTATAGATGTAGTAATTTTCCAAAGTTATTTACTTTCATTAAATAACTGAATCCCCCATTTGTTAAGTGAAATTCCTGCGTTGCTTTTGAATATAAAATTTCTGCTTTTTTCGTGTTATCTTTTATAAAAGTCATTTTTATTTTCCTTTCCTTATTAACAAACCCTCATATAAATAAAGCCTATAGATGCAACTAGTCATACGAGTTAGTAAGTTATTACTGGTTGTGCAATACATTGTTGAACTTAGTGTTTAGTGAATCATAAAGAGGGTGGCAATAAGTTCCAATTTGAAGATAAAAAGTTCATCAAGACCACTTATAAACCCTAAAATGCAACCATTCCCAAATTTACATTTGGTATAATTTAACATAAATTCCATGGCCTAAAACTCTGATAGTGGTAATCACTGGTAAGCCACCTTCATTTTTGGTATAATGTAAGTTAGATATACCTTTTACTTTACTTACTGGAGCTGATGACTGTGCGCCCTGCTGATAACCAAACGAATGATGTGATTGGTGACCATTCTGATTTTCTACGGAAAATCATTAATAATGTGAAGCTAGATACCTTTTTTCTTAGCTTTGATGAAATTGAACAAAATGACATTGCGACTGTCCGATATATAGGACATGAAGAAAGAAGGTCTTCTGACTATTATTGGGATAATCTGAACCGTGTTGATACGGATACATTTATGTTTCAATATACGTTAGCTGGTAAGGGGATTTTTGAAGTCAACCAAACTAGGTATGACCTAACACCAGGAAAAGCTTTTTTTGCTTCTGTTCCTAGTGACATTCGCTATTTTCTTCCAGAAGATAGTACGAAGTGGGAATATGTGTTTATTACTTTAACAGGAGCCGAAGTGAAGAAATGTTGGGAATATATTCAAAAAGCTCATGGGTATGTTTTTGATATTTCAGCCGATTCCCCTTTGATTCAGCGATTGATTAAAATACATCAAGATATAGCAAAGGGTTATCTTGATTCAGCTTTTAAGGCATCGGGAAAGTCTTATGAGTGGTTGATGACGTGTTATCATCATTTTACGGAAGTTAAGTCTGAAGATACCTTAGGTGATGAGTTAGATGAGCCCATTAAGCAGGCCTTGATTTTTATTCAGACCCATTTTCACCAGCAGATTACCCTTGATGAAATTGCAGAGTCAGCTAGGTTGTCAAAGTATTATTTTATTAAGAAGTTTAAGCATTGTTTAGATGAAACGCCCCAAACATATCTTGTTAAATTTAGAATTAGAACGGCACAGGATTTGTTGCTTAGTACATCAAAAACAGTTAAAGATATTGCCTTTGATGTTGGCTTTTCAGATATTAGTTATTTCCGTAAGGTGTTCCGTGCGATTACAGGGGTATCTCCCACTGAATTTAGATCTTTAAATGCTTTGCAATCACTTGAAAATGTAGTTAAAGAAGATGCTTAGTCGTCTTCTTTTTTTATAGCTTTCCACCTGATGTTGAGATACCTTCGATAAATTGTTTTTGGAAGATTAAATAAATAATAACCATTGGAATACAAGCGATAAGTGATGCCGCCATGAGTTCTGGAAATTGTGTCCCAAATTGACCTTGAATGGTTGCCAGTGCTGGCGATAAGGTCTGCATATTGGTATCAGTGTTGACGATCATCGGCCACATCAAGTCTTTGTAAGCAAAAATAGCTGTAAAGATACCCAGTGCAACCATAGCGGATCGTGTTAAGGGTGCCATGATAAATAAAAAGGTTTGACCAATGTTACAACCGTCAATTTTCGCTGCTTCTTCTAAGTCTTTCGGTAATGATTTGTAGGACTGCGTTAGAAGAAAGGTTCCAAATGCGGTGACTAATCCTGGGAAAATTAAAGCAAAGATGGTATTTTGCAGATTTAAACGAGTCACCATTAGAAATTGTGGAATGATGAAAATTTGTCCTGGTACCATCATTTGAAATAGAACCAATGCAAAGGCGATGTTTTTTCCTTTAAATTCTAATCGTGCAAAGGCGTACCCTGCCATTGTTGCAGTTAAGACAGCAAAGGCTATTCTTCCTGCCATGAAAAGTAAAGTGTTTACGTATAAGCGGACAAAATCCATGTTTTGGAACACGGCTGTAAAGGCCTCTGTTTGCCACGTATCAGGGAAGATGACAAACGGATCGACACTTGTTGCTTCTGCATTAGTTTTGAATGCAGTTAAAACCATCCATACAAAGGGAACAACCATAATGACTGTCATCCCAATTAATATTAGGTGAATGAGAATGGTAGTTTTATTTTTTTTCAAACTCACTGTTATAACCTCTTTTCTGAATCAAAATTAGTTTCTGTCAATTGTATCTTAGTTATAATGCACCCATTTTTTTTGTACGATCATCTGGACAACTGTCACTAACATGATGACAACTAGTAGTAAGACGACGATTGCAGAGCCATATCCCAAGTTGTGTTCTGTAAAGGAGTGACGGTAGAATAAATAAACGAGTGATTGTGTTCTTGGTAGTGCGGGATTGTTTTGATTCATAACCATGAAGATTAAGTCAAATAGTTGGAAGGCTGCAATGATTCGTGTGACACAAACAAAGAATAGTGTGGGTGAAATCAGCGGGATGGTGATAGAGAAAAATTGACGAATACCACTGGCACCATCAATTTCGGCTGCTTCGTAAAAATCTTTTGGGACTTCTTGAAGTCCTGCTAAAAATAAAACCATGTTATAGCCAATAATTGACCAAATACCAATGACAGCAATTGAATAAATCGCAATGTTTGGATCTGAAATCCAGTTTACATTTAACCCAAGTAGGTTATTTAATAAACCGAAGTTAGCATTAAAAATCCAACGCCATACCATAGCAACTGCTGCTGGGGCAACAATCATCGGTAAAAAGAAAATGGTTCTGTAAAAGCTACGTCCACGCATTTTTCGGTTAAGTAAAACAGCAAGTATGAGTGAAATGGCAATTGACATTGGAACCTCCACTAATACATATCTGAATGTATTCCAAAGTGCTTGCCATACTTCTCTATCTTGAAATAATCGAATGTATTGATCAAGTCCAACAAAAATATTTCCCTGACCAAAGTCACCAGTTCTAAAAAAACTTTGATAGATGGTTTGGAATATTGGAATGATATTTAAAATGACTAGACCAATTATTGTAGGTGCTATAAACGCCCAACCCCACCAAAATTCATTGGTTTTCGTGTTATATTTTCTGACTTTACTACCCATGATTAGCACACTCCTGTATTCTAATTAATTGATGTAGAGCCCCCTACAAGAAGCTCCTTCTTTTTTATCCTGTTTATTGTCTTTCTTCTTCCAATAGTTGGTTCATTTGTTGAGCAATATCTTGTAAAACTTCACCTACTGGCTGTCCACTCCATACGCGTTGTAATTCTGTTTGTGCAACACGAGTCCAGACATTAGCGTTTCTCGAGAATGGTCGAATAACCATGTTCTCTGTCATGTCTAAATAAGCTTGTAAGTTAAATTCAGGCACACTGCTAACCCACATTTCAGATAATCCTTCAATAGCTGACATAGTAACACCTAATTCTGCTTGCATGATTTGCATTTCTTCACTTCCTAAAAATTCGATTAGTAACCATGCGTTTTCAGTATTTCCACTATCTGCTGCTGCTGCCCATCCAAGTCCGTTATACATCGAAACACGATTTTCATCGACTGACATTGGAAGAACTGCGACATTAGCATTCTCTAATAAATAGTCATTATTTCCAAAAGATGAGATCATCCATGACCCAAAGGTTGCCATTGCAAGTTGACCTGATTCGAATAATACATCAACACCATTTTCTGACAACATTTCAAGTGATGGCATTAATGGGGTTAATCGTTCTACATAACCCATCGCTTCAATAGTTTGTGGGCTATCCCAACCAGATAGTGTACGATCTTCATTAATCACATAACCGCCGTTACTGTAAATTAAGTTATAATAACCATCTTGATCATTGCTTACATCCCAACCAAAGCCGTATTGGTTATCATTTGTTAAGGCAGCCGCTACTTCAACCAATGTATCCCAAGTCCATGTTTCATCTGGATAATCAATTCCTGCTTCGTCAAACATAGCTTTGTTGTACCATAAGGCGATTGTGTCAATGTCTTTTGGAATAGCATATTGACGTCCATCATAGCTATATAGTTCTACAATATCTGAGTAATAGCGGTCGAGGGAAATAGAATCACTCTCATTGATTTTGTCTGACAAATCAAGTAACATCCCATTGTCGGCATATCGTTGGAACTCCGCTGAGTGCATCCAAAAAACATCTGGCATTGAGCCACCTTGTGCACCTGCTTGAAGGAGTGTCCAGTATTCATCCCATGTGATGACACTTAAATCAACACGAATCCCTGTTTCATCAGTAAACTCATTCATGATTTGTCTTAGTCCTGGTTCCTGAGTTGAATCCCAAATAGCAACGGAAACTGATCCACCAGTTGAATTATCATTACCTGTCGTCTCGTTTCGGTTATCATCATTGTTACAAGCTACTAAGGTTAAGCTACTAAAAGCTATCAATACCATTCTTAGATATATTTTAAATTTCATTCTAAACACCTCATATTTTATATGTATTTTTTAAATATACGATAGATTAACTGAGTACTTCCAAATGTGACTAAGCTAACTCCGAAAGTCAGCCAACAAAATAAATAAATGTGAAACATGGCTGTATCGTTAATAAGTAACAAAATTAATAACCACCAGATCAATAGCAACCCTACTGTCGTCCCCATATTTCCCATTGCGAAGATATATGCATTTTTAATTAAGGCACTCGTTTTATTTTTAAAGGCTGCGATACAAGGAAACAAGTAGAGTGTTATGATGTTGATCATAGCACATAAGAATAGAGATAAGTATCTGAAAATTAGGCTCATAGAATTGTGGGTCGTGTTTAAAAAATGAAGATTAAGCAAAAGCAGTCCTATCACGAGCAAGTAGCCTAACCAAATCACTGTCGCTTGTTTAAAGTTTTCTTTGAATGCTTTGAAAAACATTCTTCTTACCGAAACATCGCCCTCTTTAATGAGCTTCATACAACAGTAGTTTAATGCGGTAAATGATGCGCCTATTGTGATAATTGGAATGGAGCAGAGAATGAATAACAGGTTTAAGAAAATCAAGTCTCCCATTCGATTGTAAAAACGATTAAAGATATTTTCTTCATTGGTTAGATTCATCTCTCCTTACTCCCTCCACTAATCTTATTCAAATTTTGGAATCATATCGCCGTGTGCTTCGAGTAAGTCGTCACATAATGCGATAATGTCGTCAATGGATAATTCCGCAGCTGTGTGTGGGTCTAGCATTGCCGCTTGATAGATATATTCTTTCTTCCTAGTAATCGCTGCTTCAATGGTTAGCAATTGTGTGTTAATATTCGTTCGATTCAAAGCGGCTAGTCCTTCAGGCAAATCTCCAAAGTAAGTAGGTGTAATACCATTTCGATCTGCTAGGCATGTAAGTTCAACAACCGCATTTTCTGGTAAGTTGCTTATTAGCCTCCCCGTATTCATAACATTGCCACCGAATGTATAGGGTACACCTGTTTCAATAGCTTCAATAATCCATGATCCATACTCGTGAGAGCGTGTATGGGTTAGGCTTTTAGAATTTACCATATCTTCACGCATGGTTTCCCAGTTTTGGATTTGCTCAACACAACGGCGTGGATACTCATCCAACGGAATGTTATATTTCTTGATTAATTCTGGATAACGGGATTTGATGAAGTAAGGATGGTATTCTGCATTGTGTTCAGATGATTCGGTGGTGTAGTAACCGAACTTATCCATAAGTTCAAAGCGTACCTTATCATCATGTTGGGTTTTTTGCTTTTCTTTTGCACGACGTTTGATTTCAGGATATAAATCTTTGCCATGTTGTTTGACTTCTAAGAGCCAGCTCATGTGATTTATTCCTGCGATTTTGTAATCGACATCCGTTGCGTCCATTTCCAAACGTTCTAATAATTCCTTTGCACAAACTTGAACGCTATGGCACAATCCGATTGTTTTAATATTAGTAAACCTATTCATCACACCTGTTAGCACTGCCATTGGATTTGTATAATTCAAAAACAGCGCATCTGGGCAAACTTCTTCCATATCTTTAGCAAAGTCTAATAGGACTGGAATGGTTCTTAAATTTCGAAAAATCCCACCGATCCCAATTGTGTCAGCAATGGTTTGACGTAACCCATACTTTTTAGGAATTTCAAAATCAATGACTGTGCTAGGCTCGTAACCACCTACTTGAATCGCATTGATGACGTATTTAGCACCCGTTAATGCTTCTTTCCTATTTAGGGTTGCTGTTATTTTAATATCCTTTTGTAAGGTTTCTTTCAGGTTGTTTAGCATTTGCTCTGAATCACGTAAACGCTGATCGTCTATATCATGCAAGGCAAATTCAAATCCTTGTAATGCTGGGACAAGCATACAATCCCCCAGAACATTCTTTGCAAATACTGTACTACCTGCTCCTAGAAAAGTAATCTTTGACATGTTAATCCCTCCGTTTTATAATCGCTTTCATTTATGCTACATTGTTATTTTACATTATAATTTTTTTTCTGCAAAGTGAATATTTTGCTAAATAGGTAGGGAGAATATTGCTGTGGTGGATTTTGTAGAAATGTATTAAATATATTGAGTTTGATCTTTGTAGAAGCATCTTAGATGGCATGTTTGCAAATCTTCGTTCCTACGATGTTCTGTATGGGTAAAAACATAATAAAATATAAAGTGCAATGGGAGTGCATTTGAAAAAATCTAGTTTGCGTTATAAAAATTCCAATCAAATAAATTGAAAAGGAAACCTTCTATAACTAATTAACACTAATCACAGAAGGCTTCCTTTTTCTTTACTAATTGTATTTACTAAGAATAAAACTACATCAAAACCTTCATTGGATTTAGCATCAATAAATAAGTCACTGGAATTGGCCAGAAGGGATTTCACTAAGTTTAGCAGATTAAATCTTGCTTCACTTTGAACGCTTGCACAAAAGGGTTAAAATCCGGTAATATCTTTTTCTAAACTCTTAGGCAAATATCATATGATTTTATTCCGTTACCGTTAAGAAGGCATCTTCCAAATTAGGAGTTATTTCAGCAAATGAATGACACCACGATAACCTTTTTCAACCCTGAAATAACTTCCAAGTTTTAGAGAATACTCGATGCTTGAAGCATCGTTAACTGCACGTAAGTTTCATGTTGAATGCGGTTTACTAGCTCATCAATTGTACCGTCAGCAATGACACGTCCAGAATCCATAATAACAATACGAGAGCAAATGGATTGGGCTTCTTCCATATAATGAGACGTGTAAATAACTGTTGTTCCTTGTTCGGGGATTTTTTTCACTGTCTCTAGAATATGATTTCGAGATTGTTGATCAATTCTCACTGTGTTCTCGTCCATGATGACCAATTTGGGCTTTGGACTAAAGCGCAACCAATATTAAGACATCGCTGCATCCCGCTTAATAATTGACTTGGTTTCTTTTGAGCATGATCTTGCAAACCAATGAACATTATTAATTCTTTTACATGGGCTTTTAACTGTGCTCCACGCAGACCGTATAGACCACCAAAGTTACGAAGATTCTCAATAACTGATAAATCAACATGCAAGCTGATTATAATTAGATAGCTGTATTACCATTGTTTTAGAAGATTGATGCCCTACTTGCTATATTTTCATAATAAAAATCCCAATAAGTAGTCTGGAATAACTTTTTCCAGAGTCTACTTTATTGGGAGTATGCCTAATCTCGACTGTTTTATCTATTAATTACTTTCTGGTTCTTTTTTAATAAGACCTAAAATAACAGCTCCTACTACTGAACCAATCACAATTGAGAGGAAATACATTGGCCAGTTTCCAATAGTTGGCAATACAAAGATTCCACCATGAGGTGCTCGTAAAGTACAATCAAATACCATCGTTAATCCACCCGCTACAGAAGCTCCAATCAAACAAGCTGGAATAACTTTTAAAGGATCAGCAGCCGCAAAGGGAATAGCTCCTTCTGTAATAAATGATAACCCCATTACATAGTTAACTTTACCTGACTTCTGCTCAGCTTCCGTAAATTTATATTTAAAGAACGTTGTTGCTAAAGCAATGACTAAAGGTGGTACCATTCCTCCTGCCATAACAGCAGCCATCAATCCATAGTTTCCAGCTTCTATGGCAGCAATTCCTGTTACGTAAGCTGCTTTATTAATAGGTCCACCCATATCAATAGCCATCATCCCAGCAGCTACAATCCCTAATAAAACTTTTGAACCTGTTTCTAAATTTTGTAAGAAATTAACCATACCATCATTTAAAAATTCAACAGGTGGATTTAATAAGAAGATCATAATAACACCAATTAAGAACGTTCCAAATACAGGATATAATAACACAGGTTTAATTCCTTCTAATGAATCCGGTAAAAAAGCAAACACTTTACGTAAGCCTAATATTAAATATCCAGCTACAAACCCGGCTAATAATGCTCCTAGAAATCCTGAACCTCCGTTATTAGCAAGAATTCCACCCACAAACCCAACAACCATGGCTGGACGATCTGCAATACTAACGGCAATAAATCCGGCTAAGACTGGCAGCATAAACCCAAAAGCAAGTCCACCTATTTCATTAAAGAACGCTGCTAGCGGTGTATTTGCACCAAAATTACTAGGATCTATTTCATAATTATCAAATAAGAAGGCTAAAGCAATTAAAATTCCACCTCCAACAACAAAGGGCAACATATGAGAAACACCATTCATCAAGTGTTTGTAGATTTGGCGTCCGAAGCTTTCAACGACTTCATCCTCTTCATTTATGCTACCGCCTTCTCCATGATAAATTGGAGCATCTCCATTACTGGCACGAGTAATTAATTCTTCTGCTTTATGAATACCATCTGCTACTTTAGTTTGAATGACTTTTTTCCCATTAAAACGCGCCATTTCTACCTTTTTATCAGCGGCTACAATAATAGCCTCACAGTTTTCAATTTCTTCTTTAGTTAATTTATTTTTAATTCCACCTGATCCATTGGTTTCCACTTTAAGAGCAATTCCCATGGCTTCTGCTTTTTGGTTTAAAGACTCTGCTGCCATAAACGTATGAGCAATTCCAGTTGGACAAGCCGTAACTGCAAGTACTCGTGGATATTTTATTTCATTATTACCTTCACTGATCGCCTCTTTTTTTTCTTCCTCATCTTCAGTAATGTCTCTTTCTTTTTGATCAATTAGCTTTAAAAATTGCTCAACTGTTGTTGATTCTAATAACGTTTGGCGGAAGTCTTCATCCATTAGCATAGCTGATAATCTGGATAAAACATCTAAGTGAGTATTATTAGCACCTTCTGGTGCAGCAATCATAAAAAATAGATGTGAAGGTTGACCGTCTAATGCTTCGTAATCAATTCCTTGGGGACTAACTGCAGCGGCTAATGTCGCTGTTTTAACAGCTTCCGTTTTAGCATGAGGAATCGCAATCTTTTCTCCGATTCCAGTGGTACTTTGTTGCTCGCGCTCCAATATTTTTTGTTTGTATAACTCTTTATTAGTTAAGTTTCCACTAGCATCCATTAAATCCACTAATTGATTAATAGCTTCCTCTTTAGAGCTAGCTTCTAAATTTAGACGGATTGAATTTTTATTTAACAGGTCAATAATTTTCATAGTCGTTCCTCCATTATATTGATATTTTCTTTACCT
>Ga0153974_1000255_pt1 | contig 12549 bp, 12 predicted proteins | sample TSGA058MetaG_FD_104741 | JGI IMG/M metagenome (GOLD analysis project Ga0153974, IMG submission 104741) | Attine ant fungus gardens microbial communities from Georgia, USA - TSGA058 MetaG | ecosystem: Host-associated > Fungi > Mycelium > Unclassified | place: USA: Georgia, Yuchi Wildlife... | reverse complement strand
GATTTATTACGTGGAAAATTAGGATTCAACGGGCTAATTGTCACTGATGCTAGTCATATGTTGGGAATGACAGCAGCGATGAAACGCGCTGATGTACTTCCCCAATCGATTGCTGCAGGTTGTGATCTATTCTTATTTTTCAATGATGCTGAAGAAGACTTCGAATACATGATGAATGGCTATAAAGATGGCGTGATTACCAAGGAACGATTAAATGACGCGCTAACTAGAATCTTAGGCTTAAAGGCCTCCCTTGGATTACATCAAAAAGAACAGTTTCTTGAACCCAAAGATATTGCATTGTCGAAAATTGGCTTACCAGAGTCAAAAGCGATGTATGAAGAAATTGCAAGTGAAGCAATTACCTTAGTAAAAGAAGAAAAAGATATTTTACCAATTTCGGTAAAAAAATATCCACGAGTATTGCTTGTAGGAGTTAAGGGAACTGAAAAAGACTTTGGTGAAATAGTAGCAGGCAGTAAAGGAAATCCAATTGAAAATATGAAAAATATTTTAGAAGAAAAAGGCTTTAAAGTATCTATATTTGAATCGATGGCTGAAAAGTTTAAGTCACTGCCTAAGGAAGAATTTGTTAAAAGTATTAGTAAAATTTATAGTCAAAAATCGGCTATTACGGAAATTACCGACAATTATGATTTGGTCATTAATCTAGTAAATGTAAACCCTTCCACTGTTCAGCGACCAATTTGGCCTATGAGTAAGGGGACACCAGATATTCCATTTTATGTTCATGAAGTTCCAACGATTATTGTCTCAATTCAAAGTCCATATCATCTAGCTGATATCCCTCAAGCGCAAACATACATTAATGCGTATGATAGTAATCAGAAGAATCTAGAGGTTTTAGTTGAAAAACTCCTTGGAAAATCTGAGTTCAAAGGAAAAAGCAACATAGATGTCTATTGTGGCAATTTACTAGATTACTAATAGAATTTGCAAGAAAAACAGGAAGAGATAAACGAGCAGTAAAGAAGTACGCTGTTATGGAAGACTTTTCTCCAGAACCCAAGCAAAAGTAGTTAGAAAAGCACGAGTTATGGATTTAGACCTATTTTAGATAACTGAATTTTGGAGGATTTTAAGCTTAAGAATAAGTTCCGTAGAACGGCTAAAAGTATGTGGGAACAACTAAAGGAAAATTATGATTTCAAAGGTTCAAAGCGTATTGTTAGAAATTATGTATCTAAGAGAAAAAAGGAACTATCAGAGGAATTAAATAAGGTAACTGATGCTGCCTTGCCTCTTGAAAACAGAGTGGGATTAGCCCAGGTTGACTTCGGTCAAGCGCCGTTTAACTATCAAGATAAAGAGATAAAGTTCTTTCTTTTCCCTATAGTAATGCCTTTTCCCTTCTAGTTTTCCTTTCCCAGAACAGAGAATGTTTCTTAGAAGGACTGAAATCAATCTTTATCATATAGATGGTGTGCCAAGAGCCATTAGGTTCGACAATCTAACCCCTGCCGTTAAAAAGATATTACCAAATGGAGAACGGAAATTAACAGAAGAGTACGAAAAATTTGTTCTTCATTATGGTTTCGAGGCTGAGTTCTGTAGTTGTAACGAGAAAGGACATGTTGAGGGTATGGTGAAATATATTCGCAACAATATCTTACTACCGCCGCCACTACCTGTAACAAGTTTATACTATTTGCGCTTAGAAATGATACCGAATTTGTAAGGGTTTTTGGTTCCGGGCTAGGAAGCTTGTAGCTAAGCGATACGGGAGTATCGGGTGCGGAAGGGTGACGACGACTGGGGCTGAAAAGACCGCAAAGGTGGTGTTATTTCTAGCGAGAATTAGTATTAGAACACCTTAACCAACAATTATGGAAAGATGCCGATAATAATCGCCAACGTAAACATTATAAGAAGGGTGTGCTAATAGAAACGTTGTTTAAAGAGGATAATGAAGCCTGTTTAATGCTTCCAGCGAAAGAATATCAATGTGTTAGATATGAAAGCTTAAAAGCCGATAAATATGGATATGTCAAAGTTGAAAAGAATCAGTACTCAACGCCTCCAAGATTTGCATCAACTAAAGTTTTGGTTAGAAATTCGTACAATCAGATTGATATTCTTACGGATGATCACCAACTCGTAGTGAGTCATTCTCGACAATACGGAGAAAATCAGAATTCAATGAAATGGCAGCCATATTTAACTTGCCAAACGCCCTATGGCACTTAAATATACAAAGTTTTATGAGCAACTTCCACAAGAATGGCAAACTTACTTAGATAATTGCAACGTACCCGAGAAATCAGAAGCTTTAAAATTATTATCAAATATATTAAAAGATAGTGAATTTAATCAAATAACAAAAGCTGTAATTATCGCATCAGAGAATGGACAGCATCCTTCGACGGATTCTATCAAGCAAGTTTTCTACCAATTAATCAATAGACGCGGCATTAGAAAGACCATTCAACCTAGTCATTACCTTCCATCAATTCCACAGGCTACAAGAGGTCTAAGTCATTATGACCAGATGATGAAAGGAGAGAGATATGACTTTGATAATCTTGTTGTAAAAAAATTTAGGAGGAAAAATAATGAGTATTAAAAATGAAAGTAGTTCAAGTTATAATTCAGCTAAAATATGGCAATTATTTCTTTATCCAGCAGGAAGAGCCGGGCACATAGCGTTTATGGTGTTGGCGTCGTTCTTATCTTTTTATGCTACAGGAGTTGCAGGTCTAGGGGTCGTACTTGTTTCAACAATTCTTACAGGAGCTCGAATTTTTGATGGTATCACGGATCCATTAACAGGACTGTTAATTGATAAGACGAATGGTAAATTTGGGAAAGCGAGACCATGGATTGTTGGGGGATATTTACTAATGACAGTTTGTGTTCTTATTATCTTTTATACAACTCATCTAGTTCCAGAGTCGATTCGTCTGGTTTACTTCGTTGTAATATATTTTATATATATGCTTGGATTTGGAGCAGTAGGAACTACAATTGCGGCTACTGAACCAATTCTAACGAATGATCCAAAGCAACGTCCGATGGTTACTGGGATAGGACTGATTTATACTTCTATTCTTATGTCATTTATGGGGATGCTAACAGCTCAACTAGCAGGGAAACATGGTGGTTTAAATAATCCAGGATTTTTCCAAGAGTTAGTTACTTACGTTCTTATTATTGCGACAATTCTATTGAGTTGTACAATAATTGCGATTTGGAGTAAAGATCGCTCTGAAAACTTTAACATTAGTAAAAAGAATAAAATGAAGTTTAAAGATATGTGGCTAATTTTAAAAGATAATCGTCCATTACAATTATTTATTGTGACAGGAGCAACAGATAAACTTGCGATGCAAATTGCTGGAAATCAGGTTATTAACGTTATGTTATTCGGAATTATTATTGGAAACTTTGAGATGTCAGGGGTAATGGCAACGCTTGTGTTAGTTCCAAATATTCTAACATTAGTGTATGGGATGCGTTTAGCAGGTAAGCTAGGTACAAAAAAAGCTTATATAACTGTAACACGGGTAGCAATTTTATTGAGTGTAATGTGCATTTTACTATTAGTATTCGGGAATCCAAGAGAAATTGGGTTTGATAATATTGGCTTTATGACCATTGCATTTGTTATTTTGTTTATTGCGCTGGGAGCGGTTCGTAATTTAACAATGATGTGTTCTGCACCAATGATTCCAGATATTATTGATTATGAAAATTATAGAACTGGACGTTTTGCACCAGGAGTCATCGCTTCTGTTTACTCATTTATTGATAAGTCTATTTCTTCTTTTCAAACTTTCTTGGTTGGTTTAGCACTGGCAGCAATCGGATTTAGAGAAGCCTTTCCAGATATAGACACTCCATATTCTGAAGGCATTTTCGTGGTAACACTTTTCTTAGCTTATGGAGTCTTAATCATCGGTTGGATTATATCACTCATTTGTATGAAGTTCTACCCATTAGATAAAGAGCGAATGGCTGAAATCCAAGAAGAATTAAAAGCAAGAATTGAAATAACAAATAAAGAAAACGATGATAATAAAAATATTAAAACAGAAACAAAGGAGCAAAATGTTAAAACAGAAACAAAGAAGCAAATGGCATAATATCACTCTAAATGATATAAGTGACCATGCTTACTAAAACAATTTATACTGAGAATTGAACATATTGCAACAGTGACACGAGGAGAAATTAATTTAAATGGAATTTGGAACTTTGAGGTAGATAGTGAGGAAGGATTTGAACATAATGGTTTGAAGATCAACTTGAAAATCCATATTTGGAACTTGAGGAAAGTGTAAAAATTATTGGTTGTCAAGAACATGCGGAGTTGGGATTTGAGGCTCAGTTAAAATCAGTTGTAATGTTTAAAAATAAAAATAATGTTTTACCTTTACAGAAGAAGATTAAGGTTTATTCACCTGATCGTTATACTGCTAAAAGAACCAATTTCATTAAATTTGAAGATGAAGAAAGGCAGAGTAAATCAACTATTTCTAGCGAGTATTTTGAACAAGTGAATATGTCTGAGGACGCTGATATTGAGATTGTATTTGTTGTAAATCCATTGGTTAATAATGGTTTTGAAATGGATGAACTGAGAGAAGGAAAAAGTGTTATAGTCCAATTAGTCTTTAATATCGTCCTTAATACAGTCTTAATACAGAAGAATTCGCTATTTTTCAAGTAATGCCTACTGAATGATACGATAACCTTGATATATCAGTGTTTATTACGTTCAAGTTGGAGGTGCATTTCTAGGATCGTTTAATTCGTATAGAAATAAATTAAAACACGAATATACTAATTGTAGACGTAAAGGAGGAAAAAGCAATATGTTTGATTTTGAAACCTTGAAAAAGGCGCAGGTAGTTCTGCCGTCTGTTGATAAAAATGAGCTGGTAAAGCATACCGAAATCCAGCCGCAGTGGGTTCATTTTGGGGGAGGAAATTTGTATCGGGCCTTTCATGCAGAAGTGGCACAAATATTGATTGACCAAAAAGAATTATCTAGCGGAGTCGTTGTTTGCGAAACGTTTGATGAACAAGTCATTGATCGTGTCTATGCACCTTATGACAATGATATTCTGGAAGTGATTATGCATGATGAGGGAAAGCTAGAGAAAAAATTACTGCAATCGACTGCTGCTAGCTATTATTGTCATCCGTCACGTGAAGAAAGTTATGAGAAGGTAAGACAAATTTTCACTCATCCTGCTCTACAAATGGTTACCGTTACTATTACAGAAAAAGGTTATGGTTTGAAAACAAGCGCTGGAACATTTTTGCCAGGTATTCAGAAGGACATTGAAGCTGGACCGCATCGCTCATACCATACGATGAGTATTTTAGCTAGCTTTTTATGGGATCGTTTTCAAGCAGGGGCGTTGCCAATAGCTTTGATATCAACAGACAATTTTTCTCAAAATGGTCAGCGTTTCCAAATAGCTGTTACTACGATTGCACAGGAATGGGAAAAGCAAGGACATGTTACTAAAGCATTTATTCACTATTTGAATACTAAAGAAAAAGTAACGTTTCCTTGGTCGATGATAGATCGGATCACACCCAATCCTTCCGAAGAAATAGCAATGGAACTTCAGGAGGGAGGACTAGAAGATATTCCTTTGATTCGAACGGATAAAGGAACGAACATCGCACCTTTTGTAAATACGGAAGCTACCCATTACCTTGTGATGGAAGATGATTTTCCAAATGGTCGGGCAAACTTAGAAAAAGCCGGTGTAATTCTAACGAGTCGAGAGATTGTGGATAAAGCAGATATCATGAAAGTAACCACTTGTTTAAATCCATTGCATACGGCAATGTCACTTTTCGGCTATTTATTAGGCTATACATCAATTGCCGCAGTGATGAAAGATCAAGATATTGTAGGATTGATCAAAGGAATCGGGTATCAAGAAGGTCTCCCGGTTGTGGAGGATCCCGAAATCATTCACCCAAAAGCGTTTATTGATGAGGTTATTTTGCTGCGCTTGCCAAATCCGTTGATTCCTGACACACCTCAACGGATTGCAACAGACACCTCCCAAAAAATGGCGATTCGATTTGGAGAAACTATCAAAAAATATGTGGAAAAAGAAGGATCAGCGTCAGGATTAGTTTATATTCCTTTGGCGATTGCGGGGTGGTTACGTTATCTAATCGCACTTGATGATCAAGGAAAAACGTTTGAGCCAAGCCCTGATCCACTACTAGCTGAACTGCAAGAACACTTGAAGGATTGCAGGTTAGGTGTATCTGTTAGTACGCAAGAAATCATTCAACCCATCTTAACAAATACTGAATTATTTGGAATTGATTTATATCGGGCTGGCATTGGGCAAAAAGTATGTCACTTTTTTGAAAAAATGTTGGCAGGCTCAGGATCAGTACGACAAACATTACAAGAAACAGTAGAAGGGAATGTATAAAAATGGAAATGACTTTTCGTTGGTATGGAAAAGAAAACGATAAGATAAAACTGGCTGATATTAGACAAATTCCAGGGATAAAAGGGATCGTTGGGACGCTTTTTGATCTACCGGCAGGCGCGGTTTGGCCAAAGGAAAGAATTCAAGAGCTAGTAGCAGAAGTAGAAGCGGCAGGCATGACTCTAAAGGTAATTGAAAGTGTAAACATTCATGATGACATCAAAATTGGTTTACCTTCAAGAGATCAGTATATTGAAAACTATAAAGAAACGATTCGCAATTTAGCTGAATACGGAATCGAAGTGATTTGCTATAATTTTATGCCGATTTTTGACTGGATCAAGACAGATTTAGATTATCGCTTGCCAGACGGTTCTTCCACAATGGCTTTTGAAAAAGCTGGTATTGACAAAAATCCTGAAGAGATTGTAAAAGAGGTCGAAGAATCAAGTTCTGGTTATACTTTACCTGGTTGGGAACCAGAACGTTTGGCACATGTCAAAGAACTGTTTGAAGCCTATAAGAATGTTGATGATGAAAAACTTAGAGAAAACTTTTCATACTTTTTAAAAGCAATTATTCCTACTTGTGAAGAAGTTGGCATCAAAATGGCTGTTCATCCAGATGATCCTCCGTATTCGATTTTTGGTCTGCCGAGAATTGTTAAAAATCGTGACGATCTCGATTGGGTGTGTAACATTGTGGATAGTCCATCAAATGGGATTACACTATGCACAGGTAGTATCGCCGAAGATGCAGCGAATAATGTTTATGAAATATTGGCTGAATTTTGTAAACGGGATCGGATTCCATTCGCCCATGTTAGAAATATTCAATATTTAGGGAATGACAAAGATTTTTATGAAGCACCACATTTATCATCTGAAGGTTCGCTGGACATGTATCAAATTTTAGAGGCTATGTATAAGAATGGCTTTGAAGGCTATATCCGACCAGACCATGGAAGAATGATTTGGGGTGAAACTGGTCGACCAGGGTATGGTTTGTATGATCGTGCGATTGGCGCTTCGTATTTGTTAGGGATATGGGAAGCAATCGATAAAAGTATTGGGAGATATGAAAAGGAGATGATAGATGTTTTTAGATGCTGATTTTATTCTAAAAAATAGCTTTGCCAGAAAGCTATACCATGACTATGCTGAGAAACAACCAATCATTGATTATCATTGCCACCTAGATCCACAAGAAATCTACGAAGATAAAAACTTTGAAACCATTACGCAGGCGTGGCTTGCTGGAGATCATTATAAATGGCGTTTGATGCGTGCCAATGGAGTACCAGAGTCGTTAATCACAGGAAACGGCGATGACTATGAAAAATTTAGTGCTTGGGCTGAAACCCTCGAGGCATGTATTGGCAATCCTTTATATGTTTGGACAAATTTAGAATTAAAACGTATTTTTGGGATTGAAGAGCTTTTAACTAAAAAAAATGCAGCAATCATTTGGAAAAAGGCAAATCAAAAGCTGCAAGAAAAAGAGCTTTCACCTCGAAATATTATCAAGGGAATGCAAGTAGAAGTGATTTGTACTACCGATGATCCGGCAGATTCATTGATCTATCATCAAAAGCTGAGAGAAGAGTCGTTTGCGGTTTATCCGACCTTTCGACCGGATAAAGCAATCAATATTCATTTGTCAGAGTTTCCAGAATATATTCAGTCTTTAGCTGCAATTGCTGGAAAAGAAATAAATAAATATGCTGACGTGGTACAGGTATTGTCTGAAAGAATTGTTTTCTTTCATCAACAAGGTTGCCGTTTATCCGATCATAGTCTGTCAAAGCTTGCCTCCGTTTCCTATGATTTAGCTAAACTTGAATCGATTTTTCGCAAATGCTTAGCTGATATGCCGCTGACAAATTTGGAAATATCAACTTACCAAACTGGAATTTTCATTGATTTGATGCGCTTATATGCGAAATCCGGTTGGACTGCTCAGCTGCATTTAATGGCAACTCGTAATAACAGCAATAAACTTTATCAAACCTATGGACCAGACAGCGGTGGTGACGGGATGGGCGACGACCGGCTAGAAAGCGGATTAAGCCGGACTTTCGATCAATTACAAATAGAAGGATTACTGCCAAAAACAATTTTGTATTCATTAAATCCAAAAGATTATCCAATGCTTGTTGCACTAATGGGCTGTTTCCAAGAAGAGAGCAAAGGCAAACTGCAACTGGGATCTGCTTGGTGGTTCAATGATACCTACTCTGGGATGCGGCACCAATTGACCACATTAGCAGAAGGCGGAATTTTGGGGAATTTTGTAGGAATGCTAACTGATTCCCGCAGTTTTCTTTCTTATCCAAGACATGAATATTTCCGCCGAATTTTATGTCAGGTGATTAGTGAATGGGTTGAAGACGGACAATTGCCCGAGGACTTGGACTACTTAGGAACTATTGTTGCGGATATTTCTTATCAAAATGCAAAAAACTATTTTCAGTTTTGAGAAATAGCTGACAACTCGTTTCATTTAAGAGACTGACAAACACCAATGTTCGTATAAAAACATGCAAGAATTCTGGATGGTTGTACTCGAAATTTTTAAGTAATATGTGTATGATTTTTGTAAGCTTATATTATTACCCTAAACTTTATCATAAAAAGAGGACGTGATTGGAGTCGCGCCCTACTGAGAATTGATAAATCCCTCCACGTATAAATATGTGTCGGACCGCTTATTAAATTCAATATTAAGAAAATACTGAACTAATCTAGTGTTTGGAAGAATAAGTAGAAGTTCAACATAAGTCATGTTTAATAACGTGACTTTTTTGCTATTACTTGGTATATAATATTTCAACTAATCAGATAGTTCCGATGATTTGGGAATATAAAAGAGGTGAGGATTTAAACTGTAAAATGTCATTTATTTTCTGGGTACAAAATTAAGACATAGTACTCGTCACCTCTTCTTTAATATTAATTGCAACTTCCCATACATCGTCAGCTGTATTGCTAATAACTACTATCAGTAACTTTGCTTTACGATCATAGAAAGAGAAAAAACTTACACCAGGATCACAGCCTTCGAAGTAAGGTTGCCCATCATCTGTCAACCAAATACCATAGCCGTACTTATCTTCATCATTGCTTGCCTGCTCACTTATCATTTTTGTCACCATATCCTCTGATAACAACTTTCCACTAAGTAAATGTTCCCAAAATTTCTCAATATCAGAAACTGTTGTAAACATTCCACCTGCACCTGTTCCCTTAACATCAACACTGTAAATATTCGTATAAAATTCTTCTCGTTCTTCATCCCAAATATAATGGTTTGCACAGTTTCCAGGTAAACGATCTAATTCATAATAACCAGTATCTAACATATCTGCTAGGTCAAAAATAGCTTTTTTTAAATAAACGTCAAAAGGAATTTGTTCGATAGCTTCAATAATAAGTCCTAACACAACAAACCCTGTATTGTTGTATTCAAAATTTATACCTGGTTCAAATGCCATTTCTTTATCAATAAATAAAGGAAAGAGATCCTTAGAGGTACGAATCCTATAGTTGGGTGTATCTTGCCAAAGATCAGCATAATTATCCATCAAAGATTCATCAAAATAATCTGGAATTCCAGAAGTATGAGTTAAAAGTTGTTTCACCGTAATTTTAGGATTAATCTGCTTCCAATCAATTGGCAATAAATCACCAATTGTATCCTCAAATTTTAACTTTCCTTGTTCTATCAATTGTAGGATTGCTACTGCTATAAAAACTTTTCCAGCTGAAGCTGTTGCAAATTTTGTGTCAATTTGATTTGGAGTTTCATTTGGTAAATCTCTATTCCCAAATGCTTTTTCTAAAATTCGCTGACCATCTTTTTTCACTAATATGACACCGTTAAAATCATCATCAATTAATTTTTCAATTTTTTCATGCATAATCACTCGACCTCCAGTAATTCTTATTTTATAGGAAATTATTAATTCATTTTTCTCCTTCATTCCGTCATTGATCCACGATAAGGTAGATAAGTTCCTATTTTAATTATTATAACACTTTTCTTGAGAAGCTCTAATGCTTATTGTTAAGGGTAGGGAGGTTTAAATTCATTAAATATGAACGAATGCAGATGTATTCATTTGAAGTGATAACTATTCTCATTTAAGAGTAGGTATGCTATAATGACTTTATCAAAAATTTAGGACAATTTTGATTTAGGAGGATATTTGATGAAGAATTTAAAGGTTTACACGGGGCTCTTGATGAGTGCCTTTGTTTTATTAACTGGATGTGGTGCGGCTACAACAGAAAATGGGGATTCAGACAAATTACAGGTGGTTACCACTATGTTTCCCCAGTATGATTTTGTTCGCCAGATCGCTGGGGATAAAGTAGAGGTTACGAAACTGATGCCAGTTGGAATCGATGTTCACTCATTTGAACCGACTCCATCTGATATTATTACTATTAATAATTCCGATTTGTTTATTTACACCGGAGAAGAAATGGAGCCATGGGCTCATCGAATTATTGAAAGTTTAGATAGTGAAGATGTTTTTGTTTTAGATGCTTCGCTAAATGTTTTATTAAGAGAGATGGATGCTCATGAGCACGGACACGACCATGATGAAGATGAAGATCATGATCACGGACATGACCATGATGAAGATGAAGATCATGATCACGGACATGACCATGATGAAGATGAAGATCATGATCACGGACATGACCATGACGAAGATGAAGATGAAGATCACGGACACGACCATGATGAAGATGAAGATCATGATCACGGACATCATCATCATGGAGATGACTGTAATCATGTATTTGATCCACATATTTGGACAAGTCCTGTAAATGCTAAAATAATGGTTGAAAATATTTTAAATGCTTTAGTGGAAATAGATCCTGAAAATGAAGAGTTTTATCGATCCAATACTGAGGCTTACTTAGCTGATCTTGAAGATTTAAATGCAAGTTTTATCGAAGTGGCTGAGAATGGCGTGCGAGATACAATCTATCATGGTGGACGTTTTGCGATGCATTATCTAATGGATGAATATGGTCTAAATTATGTGGTGGCACCTTTTGAGGCAGAGCCAAGTGCAGCGTTAGTGGCACAAATGATTACGGAAATGAAAGAGTTTGAAATCCCAGTTATTTTCCATGAAGAATTAGTTGATCCACAAATTTCACAAATGATTAGTGACGAAACAGGGGCAACTATGTTATTATTACATTCTCTGCATAATGTTTCAAATGAAGATTTAGAGGCAGGAGTTACTTATTTATCAATAATGGAGCAAAATGTAGAAAATCTAAGATTAGGACTGAATTAGTATGAAAATTTTATCGTCTCATCAGCTGACTGTTCAATATGATCAGACAGTAGCATTAAAAAATGTTAACTTTGAACTGAATGAGGGCGAATATCTTTGTATAGTTGGAGAAAATGGATCTGGAAAAAGTACGCTAGTTAAGACGCTTTTAGGTTTAGTTAAACCTAAAAGCGGCCAGATTCAGTTTAATCCAATGCTTAATCGTGATGAAATTGGATATTTGCCACAAACAACGCTTATTCAGCGTGATTTTCCAGCATCAGTGAATGAAGTTGTTTTATCAGGCTGCTTAAATAAGCGAAAATGGCGTCCTTTTTATCTAAAATCAGAAAGAGAACGAGCATTAGAGAATATGAAAAGGTTAATGATCGAAGATTTAAAACATAAATCTTTTCGGGATTTATCCGGAGGTCAACAACAGCGAGTTTTAATAGCCCGTGCTTTATGTGCAACTGAAAAAATCTTATTGTTGGACGAGCCAGTAACAGGTTTAGATCCTGTAACAACGGCAGGGTTATACGACTTGATTCATAAACTCAATCAAGAATTAGGATTAACGATTATTATGATTACTCATGATATTTCAAGTGGGTTGGAACATGCCACTAAAGTTTTACACCTCCAAAAAGAAGTGATGTTTTATGGACCTGTGGAAAAATATCAGCGACAGGAATTAGCAAAATGTCACAGAGGAGGGTTAAAGCATGATTAGTATTTGGCAAGAAATGTTTGCTTTTAATTTTATTGTACGTGCGATTATTGTGGGAAGTGCTGTATCACTTTGTGCTTCAT
>Ga0153974_1000254_pt1 | contig 12641 bp, 8 predicted proteins | sample TSGA058MetaG_FD_104741 | JGI IMG/M metagenome (GOLD analysis project Ga0153974, IMG submission 104741) | Attine ant fungus gardens microbial communities from Georgia, USA - TSGA058 MetaG | ecosystem: Host-associated > Fungi > Mycelium > Unclassified | place: USA: Georgia, Yuchi Wildlife... | reverse complement strand
GGCCTGGGTGACGAAGTCATACAACGCTGGTGCGCCGGCCACCGAGACATTGGGTTCGCCGGCCACCATTGCATCGAACCAGTCGCCTTCGATCTCCGCCGCGCGCAGCACGGCGCCACCGCCATTGGATACGCCCACGCCCAGCGTGCGTGTATTGGCCGCAGTGAACGGGGCCGATTGCGGATAGGCGCGGTCCAGCGACTGCAGGCCGAACTGCAGCGCCTGCAGCAGATGGCGTCCCCAGTCTGCTTCCGGGTTGTCACCCGAATGAGCATGTTTGAAGGCGATTCCCTGCGCGGCTGTCGCACCCGCAGGAATGAAGGCCAACGCGCCTTGGCTGGCTGGCGTGCCGTCTGCCTGGAAGCCGGCCTTGGCGTCCAGATCGTAGTAATCACTGCCGGCACCCTTGTCGGTATAGGCGACCGCGCAGCCATGTGCCAGGCCCCAGCTGCCGGCAACCGCGATCGCGCCATGGATGCCACGCGAGCCGGAAGATGCCGCGACGACCAGGCAGCGCCGCGCGGCGTCGAAGCTGTCGGGCACCTGCACCAGTACCCGATGGGGATGGCGCGCGCCGGGAACGCGCGCATAGGCGGAGAACTCGCGGCCGGGTACCGCCTGCAGGCTGCCGTAGACATCGCCAAAGCCGCCGCCGGGTGTCAGGTCGGCGATGCCGCGCCAGCTGCTCCAGATCGCACGACGCCGGACTTCCTCGGCCGTGGGCTGGGCTGGGTTGGCAGACGCCGGCGCGGTGGCCGAGCGCAGGGCGTCGATGCCCAGGCCTGCGGTCAGCAATTCGTCGCTGCCGCGATGCACGGTTTCCCGCCACTGCTCGAACACCGGAACAGCGGTAGTGGGGCGGGGCGGGGCGGCGTGAGTGCTGGAGATGCTGCCCAGAAGCAATGGCAGCGCGGCGCACAGCAGCATGACGGGGCGGTGGATGTTCATTGCTCCACCCTAACCATCCGGGCCGCGCACGCCAGCGTACCTTGGTACCCGTGCCCAGGCGCAGGCGATTTGCTAACCTCGGCTGGACATGCCGACCCTGCTCATCGCCGATGACCACCCCTTGTTCCGCGCGGCGCTGCATCGCGCCGCCGAAGAGGCGGTGGCTGACCTGCAGATCAGCGAGGCCGATTCGCTGCACGGCGTGCTCGAAGCGATCGAGAACCAGCAGATCGATCTGATGCTGCTGGACCTGCACATGCCGGGCAACCACGGCCTGGCCGGACTGGCAACCATACGTGCGCTGCAACCGGGGCTGGCGATCATCATCGTTTCGGCCAATGAAGAGCCGCACGTGATCCGCCGCGCCATCGACCTGGGCGCAGCCGGGTACCTGCCCAAGAGCTCCGGCCTGACCGACCTGCAGTCCGCACTGCAGACCGTGCTGGAAGGTGAGCGCTGGATACCGGCGCTGCTGCGCGAGCCGGTGGCGCGGGTGGCGCCCTTCAGCAAGGACGCCGATCTTGCCGCGCGCTTGTCCAGCCTGTCCGCGCATCAGTACAAGGTGCTGAGCCTGGTGGCCGAAGGGCTGCTCAACAAGCAGATCGCCGACCGGCTGGGCGTGCAGTTGCGCACGGTCAAGGCACACATGACCCGCATTATGGGACGACTGGGCGTACGCAATCGCGCGCAGGCCATCCGCGTGCTGCACGAGATGGGGTTGACCGACCCATCCCGGCAGATCGAAGGCGCGCAGGACGCCTGATCCTTCGTCAGGTCCTTTCCGTGCTGGCCGTTGCCAGCAGGTGGTTGATCGCCCAGCGCAGCGCCAGCGGCTTGAACGGTTTGTTCAGCAGTGACAGGCCCACACTGCGCACCGCCTCGCGCGTGTCATTGCCGGTATCGGCGCTGAGGATCACCGTCGGCCGCGCGCCATGAACGGTGACGAGGCGCTTCCACAGTGCGACGCCGGTATCGCCCTCATCAAGGTGGTAGTCGAACAGCCACAGTGCCGCCTCATGTGCTGACGCACCCAGCGCAGCGACATCACGCGCCGCGATGACATCGCAGCCCCAGGCAAGCAGCATCAGCCGCATTGCCTCCAGCGCCTCCGCATCGTTGTCGACCACCAGCACGCGGATGCCCTTGATGCTGCTGTTGCCAGCGGCGGGCTCAGTGCATGGGGCCTCAGGCGGCGCTGCACGCGCCACGGTGATGGAAAAGGCCGAGCCGCGATCCAGTTCGCTTTGCAGTTCCAACGGTGCATGCAGCAGGTCGGCAATGCGGTGCGCGATGGTCAGGCCAAGACCGAGGCCCTGGCCATTGCTGCGGTCGCCACGGTGGAATTCCTCGAACACCACGGCTTGTTGCTCCGGCGCGATGCCGGGGCCGCTGTCATGCACGCCGATCGACAGTGCCTGGCCGTGCCGGCGAACGCCCAGCAGCACGCCGCCACGGCGGGTGTAGCGGATGGCGTTGGCCAGGAAGTTCTGCAGTACGCGGCGCAGCAGCAACGGGTCGCTGTGCACCCACACGCGGGTGCGCACATGGCGGAACTGCAGGCCGCGTGCCGCGGCCAGCACCGCGAACTCCTGCGCAAGCGGCTCCAGCACGGTCGACAATGCGAACGGGCGCGGATCGGCCACCAGGCCACCGGCTTCCAGTCGCGAAATATCCAGCAGGCCCGACAGCAGATCGTCGGTGGAATCCAGCGCGCCGCGAATCTGGCGCAGGAAGCTGTCCAGGAATTCCGATTCGATGTGCTGCGACATGGCGTCGGTCAACAGCTGCGCCGCATGCAGGGGCTGGATCAGGTCATGGCCGACCGCGGTCAGGAAGCGGGTCTTGGCCACGTTGGCCCGCTCGGCTTCATGCACGGCCTGTTCAAGCCGGGCGGTGCGGTCCTGCACGCGGCGCTCCAGGGTTTCGTTACTGCGCTTGAGCGCGTCCTCTGCCCGCCGGAACGCGGTGACATCGGTGAAGGTGGCCACATAGCCGCCACCGGGCATCGGGTTGCCTCGGATCTCAACGATGGTGTTGTCCGGGAAAATCCGCTCGGAAAGGTGCGGCGTGCCGCGCCGCATGTGCACCACCCGCCGCTGCAACGCCTTGTCGCGCGAGTCACCAGGGGTGTCGCCGATCTTCAGCTGTCCCAGTGCCCACGCCGTCAGGTTCGACACCGGCTGCCCCACCTGCAGCAGCTCCGGCGGGAACTTGAACAGCGCGGCGTAGCGGCTGTTCCAGGCCACCAGCTGCAGCTGCGCATCGACCACGCTGATGCCCTGGCTCATGTTTTCCAGGGCAGCCTCCAGCAGGCGCTGGTTGAAGCGCAGTACCTGGGTGGCTTCACCGACCGCGCGGGTAACAGCGTCCAGCGGCGCAGCGCCACCATCGCGTGCCGCCTCCACCAGCAGCCGCGCCATGCCTGCACCGACCACGGCGGTCAGTTCGCGCTCGATGGCAGTCACCCGGTCGTCGTCCAGCATCTGCCCGGCGTGCCCGTCCATCAGCTGGCGTGCCCGTTCCTGGCCAAGGAAGCGACCAGCCGTCTTGCGCAATGACGCCGCGGCCACCGCGTCCCGCTGCCGAGGCATCGGTGGACGCACCGCGCGCGACACCAGCACCACGGTTACCAGGTTGACGGCCAGGCTGGCGCCCATGCTGATGGCGATATGGCCCGGCTGCATGCGCAGCGAGAACATCGCCAGCCAGTGCAGTCCGTCGGGACCGGCCGACGCCAGCGGCGCAGGGAGTACCATGGGCAGCAGCACCAGCCACAACCAGACCAGCGAGCCCAGTACGATGCCGGCGATGATGGCCGGGGAGGGCGTGCGCGGACGGTACACCGCCAGCAGCACCGCCGGTGCCAGCTGCGAGAGCGCGGTGAACGACATCAGGCCGAAATCGCTGAGCGCCTCGGTGCCGCTCATCGCACGGCTGTACAGCCACGACATCAGGAACACGGCGAGGATGCCGGCGCGCCGGAAGGCCAGCACCCGCGGTCGTAGATCCGCGCCGGTGTTGAAGCCATTGACGCCGCTCAGCAGGCGCGAGCCCACACCGTGGTTGCCGAGCATGATCGACAGGGTCAGCCCGGACAGGATCATCATGCCGGTGGCGGCACTCAGACTGCCCAGATATGCCAGCAGTGCCAGCAGGTGATGGCCGCGCTCCTGCGGCAGGGCCAGCACGTACAGATCCGGCGTCATCGAGGGCGGCAGCTGCGCGGCACCGGCCAGTGCCATCGGCACCGACGGCAGGCCGATCAACAGCAGGTAGACCGGGAACAGCCAGCGCGCCGTCTTCAGGTCCGATGACTGGCGCAGCTCGACCACGCCCACATGGAACTGATGGGGCAGGGTGAACGCGGCCATGGCACCGAGCGCCACCATGGTCAGGTAATCCGGCACCACTGCCGGCGGCGGCAGGTGCGCCATCTTCTCAAGCAGCGGCGTGCCGGCCTTGTGCACCGATAGCGCGGCATACAGGCCAATGGCCAGCAGTGCCGTCAGCTTCAACAGCGATTCCAGGCCCAGCGCGACCACGATGCCGCGGTTGTGCTCGGTCGCCGACGCCTTGCGTGCACCGAACAGGGTGGTGAACGCCGCCATCGTCAGCGCGAACCAGAACGACACGTCCAGCTGCCAGCCAACGGGTGCGAACTGGTCACCGAGCAGGGCGGCAAGGCCCTGGCTGACCGCTTTGAGCTGCAGCGCGATGTAGGGAATGATGCCGAACAGCGCGACCAGGGTGATGGTGATGCCCAGCCCTTGGTCGGCGCGCAGGCGCGCGACCACCAGGTCGGCAATGGTGGCACTGTTGTGCTGCTTGGCCAGCCGCCCCAGCCGCACCAGGAACGGCAGGCCGAAGGCAAAAATGAGGGCCATGCCGATCAGTGTCGGCGGAATCGGGAAGCCCCATTGCACGCCCTGCGAGGCAGCCCCGTAGTAGGTCCACGCCGTGCAGTGCACGCCCAGTGACAGCGCGTAGATGGCTGGCCATACCTTTGACAGCCGATGCCCTTGGCGTTCCCCCCACAGGGCGACGCCGAACAGCAGCACGGTCCACGCGATGCAGGCGAACAGGACGATGGAGGGCGTCAACATCGCTCCAGTGTAGAGAGAACCGCGGCCGGCGGGCAGCCGGCCCGCCCCGCGCGGGAGGACGGTGCGGCGCTAGTCGGCGAGCACGATCAGCGACAACTGTTCGGCGACCACGGCTGTCTCGCCGGCGGGAACCACTTCCACGGTCTTGTGCTGGGTCAGCAGCCACTGCCCGGGCCTGCGCGCTTCCAAGGACATCAGCTGCGAGCGTACCCGTACCTCGGAACCGCTCGGCACCGGCGCCAGGAAGCGGACCTTGTTCAAGCCGTAGTTCAGTACGTGGGCGATGCCGGGAAAACCGGCCAGGGCCGCCACGTCGTCCTCTACGGTAAGCGAGAGCAGAAGGAACCCATGGGCGATGGTCTGCCCGCCCGGCAGGCCGGTCTGTGCGCGGGCGGGATCGGTGTGGATCCAATTGTGGTCACCGGTGGCCTCGGCGAAAGCACTGATGCGCGACTGCGCGATGCGCGTGCTGCCGCTCAGCCGCTCGCTTGCCGCCCATTGGTGCAGGGCCTGCAGGGCGGCAGGCAGCGCATCCCTCGACACGCCGGAACTCATCGTACGCGCTCCAGCAATGCCAGGATCGCGTCACGCGCCTCGGGCTCGGACAGCATCGGCGCATGGCCTACCTCCGGTACCTCAACGAGGCGGGCGTTGGACGACGTGGCGGCCATCTGCTGCGCGACATCGGCAGGCAGGATGTCCGACAGCGCTCCGCGGACCACCAGCACTGGCACGCGTGCGGTCAGCCCACGCACCGCGCGCCACAGCACCGGGCGCAGCAGCCACAGCACCCACGGCCGGGTGGTGCGGATCACCGCCGGGTCGTAGTCCAGTTCCAGCAGGCCATCGCTGCGCTGGCGGAACGTGCGTACGGCCATCGCCCGCCAATCGTCGCTGGTGAAGCGCGGAAACGCGGCCTTGCCGATGGATTCCACATAGGTCGTGGCCTGTGCCAGGTCCATCGGTGGCACGGGCTTGCCGGCGTACTTGCCGATCCGCGCCAGCGCTTCGCGCGGCACCTTGGGGCCGGCATCGTTCAGAACTGCCGCGGCGATCAGCCCGGGCGCACGCGAGGCCAGGGTGATGGTGACCAGCACCCCCAGCGAGGTGCCGACGAATACCGCCTTGTCGATGTTCTGTGACCGCAGCAGCGCCACCATGTCGTCGGCATAGGTGCGCGGGTTGTAGCTGGACGGGTCCGATGCGCGTTCCGAACCTGCGCGTCCTCGCAGGTCAACCGCGATCACCCGCCAACCCGCAGCAGTCAGCGATGCGGCCAGCGCATCGAAGTCGGCGCCATTGCGGGTCAGGCCGGGGATGCAGACCACGGTGCCGCGCGCCGGCTGCGCGCCTGCAGGAGCATGGTCACGCGCATGCAGGCGCAGGCCATCGTCACTTTTCCAGTACAGATCATCGTAAGACGGTGTCATGCAGAAGCTTCCTAGAAATCGTAACGTACGCTGAGACTATATTGGCGCGGCGGCCCATAGAAACCAATCAGCGTGCCGACCGCCGGAATGTTGTAACCGGTGGTGCGGTACTCCTTGTCGGCCAGGTTGGTGCCCTGCAGCGAGAAGGTCCAGGCGTCGTCAAGCTTCCAGGTCACGCCGGCATTGACCAGCCCGTAGCCGTCCTGGCGGATCACCGGGCTCAGATCGGTGGTCGGCCACACTTCACTCTGGTAGCTGTAGCTCACCCGTGCGGACAGGTTGCTGCCATTGGCCAGGTCGGTGCGGTACTCCACGTTCAACGCGCCCGAGAAGTCCGGTGCGTTGGTGAACTTCATCTGCTTGGCCACGTTGACGCCGCGGTCCATGTACTCGTCATACTTGGCATCCAGCCAGGCCAGGTTGCCGGAGATCAGCCAGTGCTGGCTGGGCAGGTACTGGTACTCGATTTCCAGGCCGTTGATGGTGCCGGCGCCAGCATTGGTGAAATCGCCGAAGAAGGCATCGTCGATACCGTCGCCGTTGGTATCGATGCCGGTGAACACCGACAGCTGGATGTCCTTGTACTTGTTGTGGAACGCCGACAGGTTCAGGAACAGGCGCTGGTCGAGGAAGGCCATCTTGCTGCCGATCTCGAAGCTGTCGACCGTCTCGTCATCGAACGGCTCGGCCGAGCGTGGCACGGCAACGGCATTGGCGCGGATGTTGTAGCCGCCGGACTTGAAGCCACGCGTAGCCAGGCCGTAGACCATGATGTCCGGGGTGATCTGGTAGTCCAGCGACACCTTGGGCGAGACGTTCTTGAAATTGGTCTTCTTGTCGAAATCGGCGGCGACCGCAATCGGACGGGTGAACGTCGCATCGGAGTAGAAGCGGTTGAGCACGATCGCGCGCTTGTCCTCGTCGGTGTAGCGGGCGCCGACGTCCAGCTTCAGCTTGCTGGTCAGGTCGAACGTCCAATCGGCATACAGCGCGATGCTGTCGGTGAGCACCTTGCCACGGGTGTCGCCGAACTGCAGGTTGAAGAAGTTGTTGCGGATCTGTCCACCGGCCTCGCCACTGAACTGGTACAGGCCCACCACGCCGCGCACGCGGCCGCCGGCATCGTAGTTCAGCTGCACCTCGTTGCTGACCTGGTCGTCATGGTAAGTGCCACCTACATCGGCCAGCTTGACCGGCGTGCTGTCGAAGTCGATGTTCGCGTCGCTGTCCGACTCGCGCTTGGCCACCACGTACTTCAATGCAACGTCTTCGCTGGGCCGCCAGTTCACCGTGGCCGAGGCGCCCTTGGTCTCCACGCTGTTGAGGTTGCGCATGCCCGAGCGGATGTCGTAGCGGTCATCCATCGGTGGGTAGGCGCGCACGAACGGGTTGGGTGCCAGCATCTTCGAGCCACGCATGCCGGACTGGTCGTCGATCCAGTCCAGGGCGAACTGCACGTCGAAGTCGTCGCCCGCATACGCACCCAGGTTGAAGCGTGCAGCATTGATTTGCTTGTCACTGACCGGCTGGTTGGTGAAGGTGTTCTCGCCGAAGCCGTCACGATTCATGCTGGCCACCGCCACGCGCGCGCGCAGGCCGCTGTCGGCCCCGCCGATCGGGCCGCCGATCGCCGCCTTGGCGTCCAACTGGCTGTAGTTGCCGACGGTGATCTGGGCGAAGCCTTCGGTCTGGGTGGGCAGGCCGCGCGAGATGTACTTGATGGCACCGCCAATGGTGTTCTTGCCGTACAGCGTGCCCTGCGGACCGCGCAGCACCTCGATGCGCGAGACGTCGAACACGTCCAGCAACGCACCCTGCGGACGGGCGATGTAGACGTCGTCCAGGTAGATGCCCACGCCCGGGTCAGCGCCCCAGGTAGGGTCGGACTGGCCAACACCGCGGATGTAGGCGGTGACCGTGCTGCTGGCGCCGCGCGCCGCGTAGATGGTCAGGTTGGGGACCTGTCCATCAAGGTCGCTGATGTCCTGGACGTTCATCTTGTCCAGGGCTTCGGACGTAAAGGCGGTGACGGCAACCGGCACCTCCTGCAGGGTCTCCTCGCGCTTGCGTGCGGTCACCGTGATGCTGTCCAGGTTGGTGGCCGAAGCGGTGCGGGCGGCTGCCGGCGCGCCCTGCGGTGCGTCCTGCGCCAGAACCGGCCCGGTGGCCAGCAGTGTGCCGATCATCAGGCTCAAGCAATTCCGTTTCATTCGGTCCTCCCCCAAGGCATGTACGCGGCGAATGGCCCATTGCCACCCATGGACGCTAGGCTAGCGGCGCGGTTGCGCACCGGCGAGTGGACCTAGGTCCAGTCGGCAGCGGTCGCCAGATCCGGATACTGGGCGCGTCCCCACCCGGAAGCGCCGTATGTCGTTACTGATCGTACTTGCAGCGCTGGCCTTCCTCATCCTGGTGGCCTACCGCGGTTACAGCGTGATCCTGTTCGCGCCCATCGCCGCGCTTGGCGCAGTGCTGCTCACCGATCCCTCGCTGGTGGCACCGATGTTCACCGGCTTGTTCATGGACAAGATGGTTGGCTTCCTCAAGCTCTACTTTCCGGTGTTCCTGCTGGGCGCGGTGTTCGGCAAGCTGATTGAACTGTCCGGCTTCTCCCGCTCGATCGTGGGTGCGGCGATCCGCTTGTTCGGACCGCAGCGGGCGATGCTGTCGATCGTGCTGGTGTCGGGCCTGCTCACCTACGGCGGCGTGTCATTGTTCGTGGTGGTGTTCGCGGTCTATCCGTTCGCGGCCGAGATGTTCCGCCAGAGCAACATCCCCAAGCGCCTGATTCCGGCCACGCTGGGGGTGGGCGGCTTCAGCTTCACCATGGACGCATTGCCGGGCACGCCGCAGATCCAGAACATCATCCCGACCACGTTCTTCGGCACCGATACCTGGGCGGCTCCGGTGCTGGGTACGCTGGGCAGTGTGTTCGTGCTTGCGGTGGGCATGGCCTACCTGGAGTGGCGCCGCCGCGCGGCGGTGCGTAGTGGCGAGGGCTACGGAGACCCGGCCACGCTGGTGAACGAGCCGGCGCCGTTCGCAGGCACCCATCTGGCCCACGCGGGCATTGCCGTGCTGCCGCTGCTGCTGGTGTTTGTGTCCAACAAGCTGTTCACCCTGGGCATACCGCACTGGTACGGTGCGGAGCACAGCTTCGTCCCGTCGATCATGGGCAGCGCCGCGCCGGTGGTGCAGGGCGTGGCGAAGATCACCGCAATCTGGGCCGTGCTGGGGGCGCTGCTGGTTGGCATCCTGTCGGTGCTGGCGCTGGCCTGGCGCCCGGTGGTCACCCAGTTTGCCGAAGGCACCAAGGCGGCGATCGGGGGTGCCGTGCTGGCAGCCATGAACACCGCCTCGGAATATGGCTTCGGCGCGGTCATCGCCGCGTTGCCCGGCTTCATGGTGGTGGCCAACGCGCTGGGGGCGATCAAGGACCCCCTGCTGCATGAAGCGGTCACCGTAACCGGTCTGGCCGGTGTCACCGGCTCCGCATCGGGCGGCATGAGCATCGCCCTGGCGGCGATGTCGGAGACCTTCATCGCCAACGCACAGGCTGCCGGCATCCCGATGGAGGTGCTGCATCGCGTTGCCGCGATGGCATCGGGCGGCATGGACAGCCTGCCGCACAACGGTGCGGTCATCACCCTGCTGATGGTCACCGGGCTGACCCATCGGCAGGCCTACAAGGACATTTTCGCAGTGACCATCATCAAGACCCTCGCGGTGTTCGTGGTGATCGGCATCTACTACGCCACCGGCTGGGTTTGACAGCGGCGTCGCAGCACCCTCTGGAAGGTCGGTCCACGAGGATTTCCGGTACCACTTCGTCCACGACTCACGCATGAGGATCTGGTCATGAAATCTGGAATCGATTCAATCAAGGCGCTGATGCTGCTGCTGTGCACCTGGCTGGCGACCACGGGCGCCGCCTCTGCGGCAGACCCACCCGGGCATTGGGATGTTGGCCTGTACGGCAATCTGTTCGGTGCCCGCGAATACCAGGTGTGGGTGCCGGCCGGCTACGACGAAACGCGGCCATTGCCCCTGTTGCTGGTGCTGCACGGCTGCGTGACCGGGCCGAACCTTATGGGCGAGGCCTCCGGCTTCAACGAGGTGGCCGACACCGAAGGCTTCATCGTGGTCTACCCGCGGCAGAACGTAACCTCCAACCCCGCACGCTGCTGGAACTGGCAGCTGCCGATCAACCAGGCACGCGACAGTGGCGAAGCCTCCATCCTGGCCGGCATCGTGGACAAGGTGAAGGCGGGCTACAACATCGATCCGCACCGGGTGTACGTCACCGGCATTTCCGCCGGCGGGGCGATGACTTCGATCATGCTGGCCTGTTATTCGGATGTGTTCGCGGCGGGCGCGATCCACTCCGGCGGCATGTACAAGGGCGCGACCACGATTTCCGGCAGTGCCTATGCGCTGTTGGCCGGCAGCATCTACTCACCGGACAGCAACGGGCGGCTGGCGTGGCAGTGCTCGGGCTCGCCGTCGCCGCGGCCGATCCCGGTGCTGGTCTTCCATGGCACCGCCGACGCCACGGTGAACCCGATCAACGGGCAGCAGGCCGTGCGCCAGTTCCTGCAGACCAATGACCTGGCCGACGATGGCCTGGACAACGACTCGGTGAAGTACGTGCCGACCAGCACCTTCCACGGCCAGGTGCCGGGTGGGCGTGCCTACACGGTTGACTCTTACACCTATGGCGGCAGGACGCTGGTGCAGCATTACGTGGTGCAGGGGATGGGGCATGCCTGGAGCGGCAGCCAGTCCGGGTTGCCGTTCACCGACCCCAAGGGCCCGGATGCCACGTTGATTACCTGGCTGTTCCTGAAGGATCAGCAGCGCTGAGTTTCGGGCGCAGGAGTAGGGGAGGCGGCGCCAGTGTGGGAGCGGTGGGCTCCCGCACTGGCGCGCGGCCTTGGCCTCATCCATCCAAACGTGTCCGCCCGCATGCGCACTCGTGCTCAGCCGCGGGCCAGAATCTCGTCGCGGATGATCTGTGCACCTGCGCTGAGCGCGCGCAGCTTGCCTCGTGCTACGTCACGCGACAGCGGCGCCATGCCGCAGTTGGTGCTGGGGTAGAGCTTGTCAGCATCCACGAACTGCAGGGCCTTGCGCAGCGTGTTGGCCACTTCTTCCGGCGTCTCGACCGTGCTGGAAGCCACATCGATGGCACCGACCATCACCTTCTTGCCGCGCACCAGCTCGATCAGGTCAATCGGCACGTGCGAGTTGTGGCATTCCAGCGAGATGATGTCGATGCTGGACGTCTGCAGCTTCGGGAACGATTCTTCATACTGGCGCCATTCCGAACCCAGCGTCTGCTTCCAGTCGGTGTTGGCCTTGATGCCGTAGCCATAGCAGATATGCACCGCGGTTTCGCACTTGAGCCCTTCGACCGCGCGCTCCAGTGCGGCGACACCCCAATCGTTCACTTCGTCGAAGAACACGTTGAAGGCAGGCTCGTCGAACTGGATGATGTCGACGCCGGCCGCCTCCAGTTCCCTGGCTTCCTGGTTGAGGATCCCGGCGAACTCCCATGCCAGCTTTTCGCGGCTCTTGTAGTGCGCATCGTAGAGCGTGTCGATCATGGTCATCGGGCCCGGCAGCGCCCACTTGATCGGCTGCGTGGTGTGCCTGCGCAGGAACTTCGCGTCCTCCACGAACACCGACTTCGGACGACTCACCGCACCCACCACGGTGGGCACGCTGGCGTCGTAGCGGTCGCGGATGCGGACGGTTTCACGCTTCTGGAAATCGACGCCACTGAGGTGTTCGATGAAGGTGGTGACGAAATGCTGCCGTGTCTGTTCGCCGTCACTGACGATGTCGATGCCGGCGTGCTGCTGTTCCTGCAGGGACAGGCGCAGGGCATCCTGCTTGCCTTCAATCAGGCCGTCATTCTGCAGCTTCCAGGGCGACCAGAGCTTTTCGGGCTCGGCCAGCCAGGAGGGCTTGGGCAGGCTGCCTGCGGTGGAGGTGGGGAGCAGTTTCTTCGTCGACATTGCGTCTTGTGTCCTGAGGGGCGAATGGAAAAGCGGTGGATCAGCGGGCGGCCCACTGCTCAAGCACGGCGCGGTACGGCTTGATGAAGTGTTCTTCGGTGAACCGGCCTTGCTTGACCGCCAGCTGGCTGCGTTCTTCG
>Ga0153974_1000253_pt1 | contig 12683 bp, 15 predicted proteins | sample TSGA058MetaG_FD_104741 | JGI IMG/M metagenome (GOLD analysis project Ga0153974, IMG submission 104741) | Attine ant fungus gardens microbial communities from Georgia, USA - TSGA058 MetaG | ecosystem: Host-associated > Fungi > Mycelium > Unclassified | place: USA: Georgia, Yuchi Wildlife... | reverse complement strand
TTATTTTTTATTACAGCTTTCTCTCGATATGACACCTTCAAGACTTAGGATGAGGTACAGTTATCTATACCTTTTATTCATTTGTATATGTAAAACAATAAGGTTTTTTATGATAATAAAAAAACTCAATCTCTTAACAATTATTAAGTTTTAAGTTATTTATGACCTAGTCAAACTATACAAAGGACCAAATATCAACAATGGGCATGATTGAACAAAGAGCTTTAGATGATATAGGCAACCTATAGGTGTCGCATGATTTTTATAGTACTAATTCAACGACAACTAACATACTCTAGAATATGGACCATTCTTTACGTTTCTAAATATCATGTACGAAATTAGAACATTTAGGTGATATAAGCTCCCTATTGTTGTCGTATGATTTTTATAGTGCCAAAAATCAACGACAACTAACAGAACAGAAAAAATCCTCGTAAATATAATCTGAGTTTATACGCGAATTAGTATCATAATTCCCTTTCGACAATTAAAAAAAAACCTCCTAAATGATTTACACTATCTTTTTAGTGTTTAATTTAGGAGGTTTGTTTCAAACTGTATTTTCTTCTTAAAACTGAGTTTTTATAATTCAATGACACCCAATTTTAGAAGTTCAATGATTGCTTGTGAGCGACCTTTGACATTTAATTTCAAAATAACATTGGAAATATGATTTCTCACTGTTTTTTCGCTAATGTTTAGCTCTGCTGCAATTTCACTTGTCGTCAGGTTATGAACGAGCAAGTCAAAAATCTCTTTTTCGCGTTTGGTTAAAATTGACTGACCTTTATTCAACTGTTCTACCCCCATTCTTTTGAGGTAGTCACTATCCTCATTGATACAACGCTCTGGGCCTTGTCGTATCTAATATATATTATGTAGAAGAAAATGAATAGTGCAAAACAATCACGTTTTTAAGGACAATTCTTCCTTAATAAATTGCCTGATTCTTTGGATAACTGCCGGGCTAAATCCCAGAGTTTGATATTCTGAATCTGTGGCTTCCAACATCCGCTCTAAAGAGCCAAAATTTTGAATAAGACGTCGTTTTCGCTTCGGCCCAACTCCTGGAATCTCATCTAATATGGAAGTTAATTGACGTTTTTGACCTGATTGATGATGAAAGCTTAACACAAAACGATGGACTTCATCTTGAATGCGTGTTAGCAACATAAATTCGTGACTAGATTTATCTAATTTCACTTCTCTAAAATCGCGACCATCTAATAAAAATGAAGTTCGATGTTTCTCATCTTTAACCAACCCAACGACAGTAATTTGAAAGTTTAATGAATTCAATACTTCCTTCACAACATTTACCTGCCCTTTTCCACCATCAATAACAATTAAATCTGCAGGTGGTAACCCTTCATTTAACACTTTAAAATACCTTCGATAAATGACTTCTCTCATTGCTTGATAATCGTCACCATCTGTAGTCGTCTTAATTTTAAATTTTCGATAACCTTTCTTATCAGGCCGACCATCTGTAAAGACTACCATGGCTGACACAGCATCCATACCTTGATGATGGGAATTATCATAAGCTTCGATTCGATGTGGCGTTGGAATATTTAATAACTTACCTATATTTTCCACAGACTTTAACGTACGCTCTTCTTGTTTTTCAATAAGCTGTTGCTTCTCGTTTAAGGCAATTCCTGCATTTTTTATGGCTAAGTCTACAAGCTTCTTTTTATCTCCTACTTTAGGAACTATAACTTTAGCAGTTAATAATTGTGCTAGTAATTCTTGATCTAAAGTTTTAGGAATTAAAATCTCCTTAGGTTGTATATGTGAACCTTGATAAAAGCGTCCAATAAAAGTTAAAACAGCCTCTTCAACTTCTCCCATCTCATCAAAAATAGAGACTTCTCGCTCAATTACTTTTCCCTGACGAATAAAGAACACTTGGACACAAATGAAACCATTAAGCACCTGGTAACCAAAAACATCTCGATCGATTAAATCGTTAAGGGTCATATTTTGCTTTTCAACAGTAGATTCAATATGATGAATTAAATCCCGATACTCTTTTGCTCTTTCAAATTCTAGTGATTCAGCAGCTTGCTCCATTTTTTTTACTAATTCATTTTTAACTTCAGTATAGTCTCCCTTTAAAAAACGACTAATTTTTTCAATATAGCCCCTATATTGGCTTTCTTCTATACTATACTCGCATGGGCCTAAGCATTGATGAATATGATAATAAAGGCAAATCTTTTGTGGTAAAATATGACATTTTCTTAAAGGATATAGTTTATTTAGTAAGCGAATGGTTTCATTTGCTGATTTAGAATTTGGATAAGGTCCAAAATATTTGCCTTTATCCTTCTTAATTTTTCTTGCAATAATCAGCCGTGGATGACGTTCATTAGTAATTTTAATATAAGGATAATGTTTATCATCCGTTAACATGATATTGTATTTGGGATCATATTTTTTAATTAGATTCAGTTCCAAAATAAGTGCCTCTAATTCACTAGACGTCACAATGTATTCAAAATCTACAATTTCGCGAACAAGCCTGGCTGTTTTTCCATTATGAGCTCCAATAAAATAGGATTTAACACGATTTTTTAGCTTTTTTGCTTTTCCTACGTAAATAATCTGCCCTTTATGATCCTTCATTAAATAGCAACCAGGCTCTAAAGGAAGAAGTGCTAATTTATCTTTTAGTAATTGAGTCATCATTTCACCTCTAAACTTTAATATTAAAAAAATTCATTCTCTAATTATTTAATAGGTTTTAAAATACTTAATACTAGCTTCTTAAGAAGGAAGACGTAAAATTTTTATAAGAAAAAAACCTGAATAATACATCTCTTTTAGTTGATGCATTGAACCAGGATTTTTAAGAATAGCTTTTTTATGCTCTAAGGCTCAACCTCTATAGGTAGTGACTTCAAGAGTATCTATCATATAAATAGTAACCTCAGTTAACACGTAGCTTAACTAATCCTTATAGGGCCCCTACACTGATAAGTTTCTCTTAATTTTTATTATAGCTTTTTATGAACTTGTTAAGCTGTACCACAAGAAAGATGTTTCTTGGTTTTCGCTAACGAGGTAAAATTGAATATTATTTCCTTTTAGGACGCGAATAAGTGAATCGTATTGTTTGATTCGGTATTCTTTATGGCCTTGTTCATTTTGAACTATATCGTAGTAAAATAGAATAACCCCATCTTGAAAATGTAATTCATATTCCTCATGATCACGAGTAGCTGGATTACTTACAACGTAAATTGAATCTTCTATTCCTCGTTCTACATTTTCAAAAAATCGCTGTAAAAGGATGAGATTTAAAATTTGATCTTGATGTTGAATAACATAACCCTGTTCAACAGCCTCATCAAAATCATATACTTCATTTGCAGATGAATAGAAACTATTTGAGGCAAAGAAACTCCCAAAGCCTAATAAAATAACAGTAAGAGTCGTAAATATTAGTTTATTTTTCAACATAATCCCCCCATCTCTGAACTCCTATTTTATCACTTTTTAGGAATACTTGACAAGCGTTCAACAGCCTTTTAGTCCACTATCTATAATTTTTCGACATTTTTCTACAAACAATACCCCTTAATATAAATAAAAACAATCTTTATAACCTGTTTTGTCAAATTATCTTTCAATTTCCAATAGGCAATTAACTCATACTAATTTGCTTTTAAAATCATAGTATATTCACGAGGATTATTTTGTATTGTTACGTATATGAGTCGTCGTTTATTTTTGGCCTTTTAAAAATCATACGTTACCTATAGTCTGCATAGGTAACCTAAGTGCTTTAACTTTAAGGATGACAACGAAACATAAAGCATGATCATTTTCAGGGCAACAGGTTGTGTAACGAGAAAAATCTGTGCTGATATGAGAGTTTAAGTAAGCGAGTTATCATGATGGCTAGGTTTCGATCTCCAGTTAAGATAAAAAATAACGATCTTAAAGAGGTCGAATTTTTATAAAATCAAAACCAGATACTGTGCTCATACAGTTAAGTGATAATTCCCCGAGTCAGAAATACCTTGAAGCAAGGTCAACCTCTGCTGCTCCCACTTGTAAACTGAAGGCCTATTGTCAAATAAGCTTACCAAAGGCGTGAATTTGACATAATTTCCTTTATTAAAATAAAAAAAGGTTTGAATAATAAATTTTAGTCAAACAAAATTCCTACTTAAGGGCTATCCCTGGAATGTAAAAAAGCCTTTGAATGAGAGAACCCCAAACATCGTCATATCATTTTTAAAATTATCTATATAAAATCTTATACACAGCGGAATATAGGATACTCCATTACTTTTGTTATTAATAAATATTTTTTACTCACGATCTTAATCTTTTATTTTTAAAAAAACCTACAGGGTAGACTTTTTTCTTTGTCTACTCTACAGGTCCGGTTTAGCGTAATAACGATTAATTTTTTGTTTCTCTCCACCTAATAAATCTATGTCATCATTTAATACTGGTTTTAAAAATTAACTGTTGTCTCCATGCACTTTAGATTCTATGTTTATATGATTCAACAAATAAGCTAAACCTTTAATGACCTCACCAACAATAAAATCTAAATAATCACAGTGCTATTTGTAACTGAGATAAGTCTATGCAATACATCTTTCGTGCTCGACTCTTAAAATCCAATAAATAAGGTTTATGTTTTATGGTTATCCACTATTCAACAACCTTTTACTCTTCCTTAAAGCCCACTTCTTTTAATTTTAAAACACGATCAAATACCTACTCTCGATAAGGAGTTGCTGGATTCGTACACCTTCTATCAATCGCTTCTTTTCGCTATCCATCAACGGAATCCACAATTTTTTTCTCGAACTCTTAACAACCCTCCAGCCCACATTTCGAAAGCCTCTATCACCTTAAGAATCCTTATGATTCATCCATATAACCCCATTAAATTAGAACGACAATTGCACAAAAAAAGAAGGAATCAGCTGTTGTCTAAGAAGACAAAATAACTGATTCCTGAGATTACATTTTAATTAAGGAAATTTCTTTACTCACAGCACTTGACAAAGAGTCGATTAAAGATATTTATTTTTTACATTTTTCCTTCACGGCGTAAATCAGCTAACATCGTATCGATTTTATTTCCATATTCAATTGATTGATCAATTTCAAAAATTAATTCTGGAACTTTCCGAATCGATAAACGTTTACTTAATTCACTACGAATAAATCCTTTTGCGCGAATTAAAGCTTTCTTAGCTGCCTCTTCGCGTTTTTCACCACCTAGGACTGAGTAGTATATTTTACAAAATGACATATCATTGGTAACTTCGGCACCTGTTACAGTAATAAATCCGATTTTATTATCCTTCATGTCTTTCATAATGATGTCTACTACATCCCGCTCAATTTGTTTTTCAATTCTTTGTACACGAATTCGCGACATCATAATCACCTCTTGTCTTATTTTGCTAAAATCGAAGGGCGCTATGACGTAGACTACTTCTACCATAGGCCCTTTTGATTAACTCTTGTTTATATTTAAAATTTCGTTATTAGAATGGCTTAATTTCTTCCATAATATACGCCTCAATGATATCTCCTTCTTTAATATCATTATAACGTTCTACAGTAACACCACATTCATAACCATAGTTTACTTCTTTCACTTCATCTTTAAATCGTTTTAATGATCCTAATTCACCTTCAAAGACCACAATACCGTCACGGATAACACGCACACCAGAATTACGGGCAACAGAACCTTCAGTTACATAACATCCAGCAATCGTTCCAACTTTTGAAACTTTAAATGTTTGACGTACTTCTAATTGTCCCGTTACTTTTTCTTGGAAAACTGGATCTAATAATCCTTTCATCGCTGCTTCAATTTCATCAATTACCTTATAAATAATTGAATGCAAGCGAATATCTACACCTTCATTAGCTGCTTGGTTTCGAACTGTTGATGATGGTCGAACATTAAATCCAATAATAATAGCTCCTGATGCTGCCGCGAACGTAACATCAGTTTCTGTGATGGTTCCAACTGAAGCACGGATAATATTGATTTTAACTCCCTCAACATCAATTTTTTGTAAGGAACCTGTCAAAGCCTCTACAGATCCTTGTACATCTCCTTTGATAATTAAGTTTAATTCTTTCAGTTCTCCTTCTTGGATATGAGAGAATAGTTCATCTAATGACACTGCTTTTCCTGCTTTATTTCCTAATTCGCGGGTATTTACTAAGCGCTGTTCAGCAATTTGACGAGCTTCTTTTTCACTTGGGAAAACCATAAAGCGATCTCCTGCTAATGGAACATCGTTTAATCCTGTAATTTCAACTGGCATTGAAGGACCTGCCGCTTCAATTCGTTGATTTAAATCATTAATCATCGCACGAACGCGACCAAAAGTATTCCCCACTACAATTGAGTCTCCAATACGTAGTGTACCATTTTCAACTAGTAAAGTTGCAACAGATCCGCGTCCTTTGTCAAGTTTCGCTTCAATTACAGTACCTGTTGATAAACGCTTCGGGTTCGCATTTAAATCAGCCATTTCAGAAACTAAGTTAATCATTTCTAGTAATTCGTCAATTCCTTCACCTTCGCGTGCAGAGATTTTAACATAAATCGTATCTCCACCCCACTCTTCTGGAACTAAAGAGTACTCTAATAATTCTTGCATAACTCGATCTGGGTTGGCCTCAGGTTTATCCATTTTGTTAACGGCAACGATAATTGGAACATTTGCTGCTCTTGCATGATCAACTGCTTCTCTTGTCTGTGGCATAACACCATCGTCAGCAGCAACGACTAAAATACAGATATCAGTTACTTGAGCTCCACGTGCTCGCATAGATGTAAAGGCAGCATGGCCTGGTGTATCTAAAAACGTAATATCTTGTCCATTATGGTTGACTTGGTAAGCACCAATATGCTGTGTAATTCCTCCAGCTTCACCAGAAACAACGCGAGATTTACGAATCATATCAAGAAGTGTTGTTTTACCGTGGTCAACGTGCCCCATGATTGTCACAACTGGCGGACGCTTTTCTAAGTTAGCTTCTGTATCTTCAATAATTATTTTTTCAAATTCAATAACATCGGTAAATACTTTATCTTTAACTTCAAATCCTACTTCAGTAGCAATTAATTCAACGGTTTCACGGTCTAAAGTTTGATTAACTGTAGCCATCATTCCAAGCATTAATAATTGTTTAATAATATCTGCTGTTGATTTACCAATAATGTCAGCTAGTTCTCCTACTGTTAAATCTTCACTGTAGTAAACCACATTTTCTTCTTTTTCCTCTTTAACAGGAACATTGGTCATACGATCAGTTTTTTCATTTTTTACTTTCTTTTGGTTCGCACCTTTTTTCTTTTTAGAGATTTTAGGGCGATTAACCTCTAGGTAATCGTCATATTTAAATAAATCCTCAGTCTCTACTGTAACATCTGATTCTATTTGATTTTCACTCACTGCTTTATTATTTTTAAATACTTTATCTAAATTATCGATAACATCGTCTCCTAACACAGACATGTGGCTTTTTACTGAAACCTCTTTGTCTTTTAAAAAGTCTAAAATTTCTTTACTAGAAAGATTTAGTTGCTTGGCGTACTCGTGAACTCTCATCTTGTCACCTCTACTTATTTATTTTATTTTTTAGTGCATCTGCGAATTTTCTATCAGTAATTCCAATTACTTTTCGAAAGCTTTTTCCTAGTGCATGTCCTAATTGGTCACTGGTAGCTTTTTGAATACATTCAACATTGTAATGGCGACATTTATCTGTTACTTTCTTAAATGTATGATGTGAAATATCTTCTGCAAGAATAACTAAGTAAACCTTTTGATTTCTTACTGCTTGCACAACCATTTCTTCTCCCGTGATGACCACTCCTGCACTAAGCGCTAGTCCTAAAAAATTCAACCAATTTTGATTCATTTTTTCACCTACATTGACTTCTCATTTGTTTTTTTAGCTAATTCAAGTAATTCCTCATAAATAGAGTCTGGAATCTCTACTTCTAAGTGACGACCTAGAGTATTTTTCTTTTTCGCTAATGCAACGACTTCTGGAGTTAAATGTAGATACGCACCACGACCATTTTTTTTCCCTGTTAAATCAACAGCTACTTCTGATTCTGCGCTACGTACAATACGAATTAATTCTTTTTTAGGTTTTTTTTCACCTGTAATGACACATTTACGCATTGGAATTTTTTTTTGTTTCATACAAATAACCTCCTTATTTAAAGGCTACACACCATTTTATCAGGTTATACTCTCTAAGATAGTACTAGGTCCCACCCATTCCAATTTTCCAGCTAGTGAAGCTTGAATAAGTTGACATAAATATCTATTAGTAGCCATGATTTAAATTGCTTAAAATAAAACCAGAGGCTAATTTTTACTCAAACCCCAATTTTCCAGCTTCCGATTCAGGTTTAATATCGATTTTCCATCCCGTTAATTGAGCGGCTAATCTTGCATTTTGACCACGTTTTCCAATAGCCAAGGATAGTTGAGAATCTGGTACTAGAACAGTTGTTGCTTTTTGAGCTTCATCTACGGCAACTTTTGTAACTTGCGCTGGGCTTAAGGCGTTGGCTACAAGGATTTCTGGATCTTTTGAGAATTGGATAATGTCAATTTTTTCACCGTTTAATTCTTCCACAATATTTTGGACACGTTGCCCCGATGGTCCAACACATGCTCCCACAGGATCAACATTCTCATCTTCAGAGAAAACACAGATTTTAGTTCGATCACCAGCATCTCGTGCTACTGACATGATTTCAACAGTTCCATCATAGATTTCTGGAACTTCTAATTCAAATAGACGTTTAATTAAATTTGGATCTTTACGTGATACGTACACGATAGGTCCTTTATTTTTTGCTTCAATTTTACTAATATAAACTTTGATACGTGAATTAGGTTTGATTTCTTCCGGATTAATGACTTCGCGAATGGGTAATAAGCCTTCGACTTTACCAAGGTCTATAAAAACATGTTTTCCATCATCTTTAACGACAATTCCTGTTACAATTTCACCTTCACGATCTTTTAACTCTTGCAGCAAGTTATCGCGCTCTGCCTGACGAATCCGTTGTTTAACTACTTGTTTTGCTGTTTGTGTTGCAATGCGACCGAAATCTTTCGGTGTAACCTCGAAATTAACGATATCCCCTTCTTCGTAGTTAGGATTAATTTTTCTCGCTTCTTCTAAGGTTATTTCTTCTTGGGGTCTGGTTACTTCTTCTGTTACCACTTTTTGTTGATATAGTCTAATTGTTCCTGTCGCCTCAACAATTTCTACTTTCACATTTGTTGCTTGATTAAAGTTTTTCTTGTACGCGCTAATTAGTGCATGTTCAAATGTCTCGATAATAATACTTTTTGGAATCCCTTTTTCTTTCTCTAATAAATCTAGCGCTGCAAAAAATTCTTTCGTATTCATTTTTGCTTATCCTCCTTAAAACTTAATGGCTAATCTAATTTTAGCAGCCTTCTCATAAGGGATTTCGACTACCTTTTGGCGCGTCTTAATTAAAATTTCTAAAGTTAAAATATCATTTTCAAAATTTCTTAAATATCCCTCGAATTCTTTCTGACCTTCTATTGCCTGATAAGTTCTTACATTGATATATGAATTCATCTCATTAGCGACTTGCTCTTTCGTTTTCAAAGGACGTTCTGCTCCTGGCGATGAAACTTCTAGTACATACTCATCTTCAATAAAATCATGCTGATCTAGTTGATCACTTAATTTTTCAGCAATTTCAGCACATTGGTCAATATCAATCCCTTCAGGTGTATCTACATAGATACGCAAAAAGAAATTTTGGCCTTCTTTTACATATTCAACATCAACGATATCAACATTAGCAGCTACACAAATAGGTTTTACTAATTCTTCAGTTCTAGTTACAATATCTGACACTAGACGTTCACCTCTTTCAAATAATCCGGCCATAATATAAACAAAAGAGTGGGCAGACCCACTCTAACACGAGATACTATGTGAAATAATTTTAACACAATTTAGCATATACGTAAAGCATATCCTTCCTAATTATCTCATTTCACTAGTAATATAAGCCTACTGCTCTTATTATTGGCGAAATTTTTTCGTAATACACAATATCTCGACCTTTTAAGAAGAATTATTAAAAGATTTAAAAGACAAAATATCACGACTGAATTTGATGAAATTGATGCATAATAATACTTCCAGCAATTGAAACATTTAAAGACTCCACACTTGCAGTCATTTCTATGTAAATATTTTGATCCGTGGCTGTTAACAGCTTTGTCCCAACTCCATTGCCTTCATTTCCAATAATGAATGCCATCTGTTCAAAGGTTGGAATGGTTTGAAGTGGGACTCCATTTTGAAGACTAGTTCCCATTACGACGATCCCTTCTGATTTAAGCTCAGCTACACAAGACAACAATTCTTGCTGTTTAATGGGAATTTTAAAAATGGCACCTTGAGTTGAACGAATCACTTTTTCGTTATATAAATCCACACAACCATGACCTACAATAATGCCATCAAAACCAAATGCAACTGCACTTCTAATTAAAGTTCCCATATTACCAGGATCTTGAATTTGATCCAATATTAATAAGCGATTTTTCCTTTCAATGATTTGCTGCTCCATTGTACAAATGGCCATGACCGGTTGGGGGCTTTGAGTGGTTGCTAACTTATTAAAAAGATTTTCCTTAATCGTAAAGAGATTAGAATGATTTGTAATTCCTTCATTTAAGTTAGCTTCAGCGCCTTCACGAATTAAAACGTCTTTAACCCTATTTGAAGCTAATGCCTCAAGAACTAGATGCTCTCCTTCAACAAGAAAAACTTGTTCTTGATTACGATACTTTTTTTGTTTTAATTTAGACCAATTTTTAAGCTTTGAATTTTGATTCGATTCAATTAACATTTAATCACCTGCAGCCTTTTACTCTTATTTCTTATTTATTAATATACACTATTTGAAAAGAATATTCTTCATATTTATGCAGATTTCTAACTAGAAAACCTTCAAAAGTCAGTCAAACTCATAATTTTTTAAAATATTTTTGAATTATCGTGTATTAATTTGTCGAATTAGAACAAAATATAAATGTCAGGAGGTGAAAACAATGCCAAACAATAATAATTTAGTTGTTCCTGGTGCCCAGCAAGCACTTGATCAAATGAAAACAGAAATTGCTAATGAATTTGGAGTTCAATTAGGTCCAGATACAACTTCTCGTCAAAATGGTTCTGTTGGTGGTGAAATTACGAAACGCTTAGTAGCACAAGCCCAACAACAATTAGCTTCTAAATAGTCTTATTTTTATTAAAAGACTTTCCAATTTACTTCTTTAGGAGTAAGCGTAATGTCAGGAGGTCCACTATGTCACGAAACAAGTTAATTGTTCCTGGTGCAGAAAAGGCACTCGATGAAATGAAAGCTGAAATTGCCAATGAATTAGGTATAGATTTAGGTCCAAATTCTACTGCAAAAGAAAACGGCACCGTTGGTGGTGAAATGGGTGGACAAATCACTAAAAACCTTGTTGCTTTAGCGCTACAACAATTTGGAAATAAATAACGAATTTTTGGTGATCAGTATTAAACTTACTTAAATCTAATTTGTCAGGAGGTCATGATTATGTCACGTAGTAATAATTTAGTTGTTCCTGGTGCTCAACAAGCACTTGATCAAATGAAAACTGAGATTGCTAACGAATTTGGAGTTCATTTAGGACCAGACACGACGTCTCGTCAAAATGGATCTGTCGGTGGAGAAATCACGAAACGCTTAGTTAAACAAGCTCAACAACAACTAGCATCTAAATAATAGATTCTAATTTAAGGTATGGATTTAACCTAAATAACAAAAACTTGTCAGGAGGTCATTATTATGCCACGTCGTAATAAATTAGTCGTTCCTGGTGCTCAGCAAGCACTTGATCAAATGAAAACTGAAATTGCTAATGAATTTGGAGTTGTATTAGGGCCAGACACAACTGCTCGTCAAAATGGATCTGTCGGTGGAGAAATCACAAAGCGTTTAGTTAAACAAGCTCAACAACAATTAGCTTCTAAATAAATTAGATACTAGTTGAATGGATTGACTCTAACTATCGATAACTCGACAGGAGGGTATTATTATGCCACGTCGTAATAAATTAGTCGTTCCTGGTGCCCAACAAGCACTTGATCAAATGAAAACTGAAATTGCTGCTGAATTTGGAGTTGTATTAGGGCCAGACACAACTGCTCGTCAAAATGGATCTGTCGGTGGAGAAATTACGAAGCGTTTAGTTGCCATGGCACAACAACAATTAGCAGATAAGTAATATATGACCCATAATATTATGATACCCTTGTCAATTATGACAAGGGTGTTTTTTTACATATTTAAATTATGATTTCTTTAATAACCATTTCGTTAATGATAGCATAAAATATATTCTTTTCGTCACATAGCATTTTCCTTTTTTTATAGATTTTGGCTGCCTCGACTCCAGATAGACACGCATATATAACTCCCCTATGTAATCGTGTTTAAAAAATCCCTACAAATACATCTTTGTTATTATAAGCATAAAAGTCGACTTGTTGTGTTAGCTTTTCTAGGAATATATCCATGGAGTATCTCTGTTAGTCATAATAGTTTATATGGATTTAATCCT
>Ga0153974_1000251_pt1 | contig 12730 bp, 12 predicted proteins | sample TSGA058MetaG_FD_104741 | JGI IMG/M metagenome (GOLD analysis project Ga0153974, IMG submission 104741) | Attine ant fungus gardens microbial communities from Georgia, USA - TSGA058 MetaG | ecosystem: Host-associated > Fungi > Mycelium > Unclassified | place: USA: Georgia, Yuchi Wildlife... | reverse complement strand
GTTGACAGCGGCTATTAGAAAAGTGTGAATACGATGGGATGATATGAAGGCCACAAAGTTGACGCACTGCGATACTGGCCATGGTACCATCTTCTATCCACTGCGTTGCGACAATCGCATTAGCAATGAGGATCCAGAAAAGAGAAACCACGAGTCCAGCATGGATGGCGGTGAAAACAACAAGAGACATGGAACCCTGGGGCAAGAGGGACGTATTGGTGATGAGTTGTAGGGGGAGAGTGAGCAGGTACACGATGAGAAAGGTTCTGAGCTCCCAGCGGCCTACAAAATAGGGATTTGAGTAAGAATTTCACTGATCGCAGAGCGATCAAGACTCACCAACAGCAGCTTTTCGACGGTTGCAAAGAAAGATAAGGAGAGCAACGATGAGAATACTCACACCGCATGCAGCGATGTTGGCAACATTTGAGATAGACCCATTATGTCCTATTCGAGGGATTCCACATTGAGGATTGACACCAACAGGTGCTGACTCTGGATCTCTTGAAGATCCTTGAAGAGATTCTGGTGAGTGATCAAGAAGCTGACAAGACAAGACTTAGCAACAAGAAATTGAAATGCCATGAAAAACAAACTTGACGGAAGAAAAGGTTACACCAAGGATAACTGGGTGTCCAAGTGCAGATAGGTTGAAAGTCGCCAAAGTGAGCCATTGTAACAAAGAAGGACGCGAAATTCAACCTGCCATCAAAACATGAACCAAACATTGCATCAACACTACTTCTCCCACAATAGCACCGAAAACAAAAGCTGTGGAGCCAATCACCCCAATACAAAGTATTTCCTACATTATGAGATTCTAGAGTTGTGGTATATATCTACTGATGGGGTTTAACGACGTTCCGATGAAGCCGCGGACTGTGTACGTACACCGCGTTATAAATTGTTGAATTCAAAAAGACGTATATCTGAAGCGCTGCAAATATTGGACGAAATCTCATGAGTATAGGATGATCTGTCCTCTATCAATCCGCGTCTGATCACTGTCAAGTTGTTCATAGATCAACCACCTTGTCAGTGCCTACACCAGTCTTCCTTCCCAACAAGAATAAGGGTAGAGTCAAGAATATCTTTTCCTAAGAGCAAAGCACATTGATTCTATCCGTAGTTTGACAGTATCCTTGAGGGTCCATTCTGCTCCTGACTCAAGGGTAAGGGTAGAGTCAAGGGTAGGCTTTGGCTACCATCACCTTGCCCTTGTTGATACTCTGAATATATATCCCACCCCTAGTGGGTCCTGATTATATGGGTTGATTCAAACATAGGACTTATCAGGCTATATTATCAAGACAGTCAAGCACTTTGAATGGCTATCAATCTCAGGACATGTGCAGTACAATTTTGTACATCATGAATGGAAAACAACAGCCATATTGACTACATCATTTCTCCTTTGGTTAGCAATCTAAAGACACTGGTAATAGTAATCTTTAAAAGTGGTGATGGAGTCATCATCAAGTCTTCTAGGAAAACTTACAAAAAAACAGCTTACCATTGAGTTCGGTACAATGATATGGCGAGACACAGCCAGTAGCACCTGTCCAACCAATTCCACCGCATTGACCATATTCGGGTACAGTTCCAGCTGGGGTAGAGGTAGAGGTAGTAGGTGGTGACGACATCGTCGGCGTTGAAGTATGCGGGGCTGAAGTCGTACCGGGAGGATTTGTCTGTCAAAGATGAGCGAAACGGTTCAGCTTTTATCACAAGGTGATGGCACGCTTACAGAACTGCTCGAGCCGTAGAGAGGTGGTCCAGGAATTATGTACGTAGTACTGGCCTTGTTTCAGAGTCATATTTTCTTTGTTCATCTAGATCTGATACATACTCAGTCTGAGCCTCTTGTGAATAGAGATTGACGGTCACTGAATGACAAATATTATATCAGGCTCTTGATTCCAATACAGACCCTCAAAATAAAACTCACGGCCAGGGTCACTATTAGAATAGCCACCAGGCAACCTAACCAATTCCGCCGAAGTAGGCTGTCTGCTGCCACCATTCGTAATTTGGATCTGAGCACACTCGGGGTAGAGTTGCTTTATATAACGATGCTAGTTTTGTGTCCATCATTTAACAGAAACGACGTACAGCAGGGAGAGAGTGCAGAGCAATAGTCTCAAAACGGATCAAGTATTGGCCGCTGGGGACTGAAGAGGGAATGGTAGTCGTCCAACTACTATTATCAGCGATCATTTTGCCAGAGCCCCAGGTTCCGTTTCCGACAGTACCAGACAAAAGACCCGCTTCATCTATCTTGAACTACAGAAATTCAGATCAACATATCAGGATCAATTCGAATATATATTACCCATTCGAGTGTTTGCGCATTAGCGGCGTCACAAGTGGTGCCCGGACATTGCGCAAGGTAGGTAAGCTGGACCCGGTATCCATCAACATAACACATCCCAGACCATTTTTTCTTTTCATAAGCTCACCATAGGTCCGTAAGGGTGAGGCCAAACCTGATTCCAGTACGCGGTTATAGCAGTACCAGCAGAAGCTGTGGCGGTCAACTGCAAGGCGCCAGCCGTACCGTCATCATTGCAGGCAACAGTGGAAGCGGTAGCATCCGTGATAGGGTCGCTTATTTATCATGGAATAAGAACTTATACTCTGATGAAAAAAACCAAAAAAAACTGACTAAGTAGCCCAAGGGCGCTGAATGGTGGTCTGGCCAACAGGCGTATTATAAGGGTGCCATCCATCATACCACTGGCCATCCCAAGAATAAGAAAGGACACCACCATGTGCCTGAACCTTGGAAATGAAGAGCGTCAAAGCAACAGAAGCGAGAGCCAACATTTGAAGAGAGCGTTTGTGGATAACAAACTATTGTGCGTATCCAAGCCGAATTTATATACTTGAAGGCCTTATATACATTTCAAGTATGTCTGACACTTGCTGGGAGTGCCGCTCGAGGTCTCTACGGAATATTCACCCATGTGCTTTTTGAATTTCTACCATCGGTGAAATCATGCAGAACGGCCTAAAATAGCTTTTGATGGAGGCGAGATTGATTTATACCTCTGAATAGTCAGAAATGGATGGCCTACATGACAAGGCCGATAAGTCATCTACATCTCAATCACGACAAACAAAAAAAAGAGGAGGAGTGGGGGGAGGGGGTGAATCTACACACTAGCGAAAACAAGTGTCGCAATCCTGAACCACCTCCACTTGTGTTATTTTCATTCCTCATTCTCATATCGTAGAGGAAATGACGTCAACGAGACCGGTATGCGGTTTCATGGAACCAGAACATTCACCCGAAGTTTTACGATTGACTTTCTTAATCACACACACGCAGAGGGAGGCCAACCACATTAAAAAAAGAAAAAGGGAAAAGGTCACACGAATGGATCAACTTCGCCCTCTTATCCAAAGTTTACGCGACACAATCAGCATCAATCATCCCGAGGCTTACGCACAGCTAGGAAACACGAGTCCCCCCCAAAAAAAACGTTCAGGTAAAACTCAAATTTTGAGCAAGATTCGTCAACGCATTACAAATCAGAGGGTACATTGAAAAAAAAAACGGGTCTTTTAACCTTGCGATTTTCGGAGTTGTTGGGGAAAGATATCAAATAAAGGTTAACCAACACCAAGAATAGATCATGGAGAATCCAGATCACCATCAAGAAGAAAGGGGAAAGAGGAAGGGGAAAATCTCTGGTATGTCATCGGAAGGATAGATAGATAACCGATCAATCGTCCACAAGCCATCAAAAAAAGAAAGAGCCATACATGACCCATTTGTTGACTTCCCCGCATAAGACATGACAGCAACTTCCTCCCACATACTGGGAGAGAAAAAAAAAAGTCTTCCGCATTCCATGAACCGACACTACAAATCGTACACACTTCTTCCATACAACTACACTTCAAAAAAACAAAAAAGCGACAAGCATCACAGAGCAAACACCTCCGTATGAATATCAAGATCCCCCATTTCCATTCCTCTCCGCGTGAGCCTAAGACGAGCCACCGCATTCAAAGTTTCACGTACCAACCCAGCAGGCCCACTCGTACAAACACCCATACCACCACCCGTTCCCAACCAAGGTAACTTGTTCGATGCTCGAGGATCCAACTCGTCCGTCGTCACTGACGCCGTACCATCTTCACGTCCCATCACAAGCCCATTCTGCTGATCGCCCGTCGTGTTTGTTTCCAGAGACGAAGAAAGGTTTTTATCTCGACAGGTGCAAGTTGGCGTGACGAGGTCGTCCAATATACGGTAAACATCCGGTCGTATCATCGTCACATCGCAATTAGGTATCTGAGGCACGACCTCAGGATCACAAAGACACGTCACATAGACCGAAATATGCAGGGACACAGGAACCGCCGAACTATCAGAAGAAGCCGCAGTGCGCGCTATCTCCCCAAGAGCCGGGGCGAACCATTCAAGCATACCTAAACCAATCCATCTCGTATCAGGGTGAAGAAAAAATTCAACGCCCTTTACTCACCAAACGATTTGATACACCACACAAACTCTATCCGTCTCGTCTTTTCATTCGACCGTCGTCCCAATCTCACACATCGGCCTACAACATCATCCAACATCCCAAGCGTAAACGTCACACCCGCACCTCCTGCTATCAACAACACCGTCTCATATCGCCCAAGATCGAGGGTACACCCGCCATAAGGCCCGTCCATCATGACTTGCACTGGCGTCATTAGCGCATCCGTGCTTTGTTCATCGTCTGCTTTCGATGGCTCCTCGAGATATCCTTTGTTGCGCGCGAACCGGTTGAGAGCACGGGACCAGTCTCCTGTCACACGGACACTGAGGGTGATCCCCGGTGTGTAGACATCGGTCAAACATGAGATGGACGGAGGCGCATTCATGATCGAGAGCGGATGTGATTCGAAAATACGTCCTTCAAAGAAAACACGAAGTCGGATGTGTTGACCAGCCGTCCAACCGTCTGTACAGAACGGAATATTAATCTGGGGCAACAAGCGGGTCAGCGGTCGTCAAGGCCACGGTATTGAAATATAGATACCATGGTAACATGAGTGGAGACGGGAGTAAGCGTAGCATCCTTGATACGGTAGCGGAGGAAACGGAGCAGCATATCCAATCCATACAGAGCCAGCGGTGGATATATCCACGGAGGAGCGTAGACCGTGTGGTAACAAATTGTGACAAAAAAGGCGACGAAAGCCAAAGTACTAGCCACGTTCAATTTCGGCAGAGGGTGTTGAACGACTCAAAAACTCACTGAACGACGTAGAAAAACTCGTAGAAAGCCGTCCTCACGGGCCTCGCAGACGTGATCACGATCACACAGAGCAGACCGAGAGCAGCGACACCAGACGTCTCTTTCTGCTGCCCAATGATCGGGAACCCCCAGGTCAGGTGATTCTTGATCCAGAGGGAGCCATGAATGAGAGCCGTGAGAGACAACCCACGGCCGGCCCAACGATGGACAAAATTGAGTCTTTCGTAACCGTTCCCAGGGCCCAAGAGGAGGGAAAGGAGGGAGTTTTTGGTGGCAAAGAGGAAGACGACAGGGAGTTGAGCCAAGGTGATGAAGCCTGCGCGGTTCGAGTTGTCGAGTAGTGGGGCATGCAGGGTTGTGCAAAGAATGACGGTCAGCAAGTAGCCAACGATGATGAGGACTGGAGAAAGGGTGAGTCCCGATGGTATGATAGGAAGGATGAAACCCACGCTGGCAGAGATTGAGGTCGAGCCAAGGAAGGGTCCAAAGAAGGACAGCGCCTATCTTGCTTGTCCAGTTCATTCTGCGGTCCACTCTTTGGACATTTTGCATTGGCAGAGATACCTTGTCCTGATCATAGAGCGCAATAAATGCGCCGACGTTTTCCCTGACGCCAAAAAAGTCATGAAGAACTCTTCCCGCACGTAAGCCACGGACAAAGTGGGGAAGAAAGAGGAGAATGAACAAGGCGACGGCAGCGACCCAGACGAGCGAAAAGTTGAGCTGCCATCCTGGGGCTTCGAGGTAGGAGCTGAGCGATGGTCAGACGGTGAGCAGAGTGAAATTGGCAGGCATACTCGTATTGACTAAACTCGGGGGGGACTACAGGCGGAGAGCCAGTGTCAGTCATAGTAGAGTACAATGTATATTATCACATGACTAGACAAATCTGCCAAACAAGGTCTCGCCGACTCCGAAGCCAATAGCAATTGCGAGGATGATGCTGACATTGAATGTCCTGATACGAGGTCAGATGGAATATGGTGGTCCGAGGTGCTTACATGACAGCGAGCATGAACGCCAGACTCAGGAGAGACTGAGCTCCCTGGAGACAACCGCGTGGGATTTGAGCGCTGGTGAAGCTCAATGGCAGACGAGGAACGTGCCACGCAGTCTCTGCGACCGATCGCATGGCATCGAGCCATCGACTGAAGATGGCGAGTAAGAAAAGGCCTATGCAAGCGCCTGCTGTTGCGGCTGTGGACTGGAGCACCCAGCCTTGGAACCAGAGGGTGTCTGCAGCGTGGACATGAAGAAAAGGTAGCATCTGGCCGTGAGCGAGGAGCATGTCGGAGTCCATGTCCATGTCCATGCCATGGCTTATCTGATCCATGGGTGCGGAGGGTGAGGTTTGTATGGCTGTGTTTGGGTGGTCTGTTTGTGTCTGAAATGCGGAATAATTGTCTGTAAAATGCCACCAGCGCTGTACTTGTACCCGCTCAACCAGTCCTTCGAGCCCAAGCACATTTCCGTCGCAGGCGGCCAGCGCGTCAAGATTGGCCGCCAGACAAACCCAAAGACGGCGCCTGCAGAAAAGAACGGCTTTTTTGACTCCAAGGTCCTCAGCAGGCAGCATGCAGAAGTCTGGGAGGAAGCCCACAAAGTTCTCCAGCTCTTTTCCCTCAGTTTCTCTTCTCACTCCTTTCAGATCTTCATCCGCGACATAAAGTCCAGTAATGGCACCTTTATCAACGGCGAGCGACTCAGTCCAGAAGGCGTCGAGTCTGACCCTTATCCCCTCAAAAGCGACGACATTGTCGTATGTCTCTTCCCCTCCTCTCCACCCCGACCTTGAGCTCTCTCCAGGAATTCGGCATCGACATCGTCGGCGAGGACAACACCACCATCATCCACCACAAGGTCGCTGCCCGTGCCGTCTGTGTTTTTTCAGACCACGACGCCCAGATTGCTGCCCGAGCAGAGCAGCACCACCAACAACAGCACCACCACCAACAACAGCAGCAGCAACAGCAGCAACAGCAACAGCACTATGCCCAGCAGCAACACTACGCCCAGCAGCAGCACCCCAACGGCCTCCCACCCTCCCAGTTCCACCTGCCTCAACGACGACCCCCAGGACAGGGTCTCGCCGGCATGGGCGGCATGGGCGCCAGCATGCGCAATCCCGGCAAGTCCGGCCTTTCCTTTGAACACATCCTCACCCGCCTCCAGGGCGAACTTCAAAAAAGCCGCGAAACTGGCTCAGAGCTCCACTCTCTCAACGCTTCCATGGCAGACATGCACCAGGTCTTTGTTGGAAACATCGTCCGTCTTTTTTTTCCCTTGTCTTGTTTTTTTTCCCTGACCTCTACAAAGCCACAAAATTATAATCTCCCCCTCCCTCCAACTCGCCCTCCCCGCAGCTCCCCTGATCATCCCCTCTTCACTCACCTCCAATCCCAGGTCCACAATGCCCAGTCCTCTCTCGCTGAATATGCAACAAAGGTCCGTCTCCTCGAATCTGCCGTCGCCGACCACGACAACATCAAAAGAGACCTCCACGATCTCCGCCAGCTCCTCCAGTCTCGTCAGCAGGAAATCGTCCTCCCCCAAGACGACGACCAAGACCCCCTCCTCGAACCTAGAGGTGGCTTTGACCATGACGACGACGACGACATCCAGCATATCCGCATGTTGGACGAGGTTGATGATGTCGACGACATCGATGACGACGACGACGATGATGATAGACGCAGCCTCGCAACCATCATCCCCCATGAGCTCGAGCGCGTCGAAGAAGAGGACGAGGAACAGCTCGCTGCAGCTGATCACGATCAAATTGACGAACTCGGCAGTGCCGACCACGACAGAGCAGACCCCATCGACCCTCAACGTGAACGCGAGGCCTCTCAAGACTCCCACAGAGAAGCCATCAGAAAACAGGAGGACCTCACCGTTGGAAGGCCCAGAACCCCTGAACCTTCCTTTGATCTCCGAGTCGATACTGACCTTTCCAAAGATGCTCCTTCTTCCGCTGTTTCTCCCCGTACCCGTTCAGGTACTCTTGTAGCCCCCGCCTCCCATCCTTCCCCTTCATCTCCCGTCAACGACCTCTCCAAGGACTCCATGGCAGAGCAGCTTCTTCAGCTCAGCATGCAGGTCTCTGTCATGGCCCGTTTGACCAGCACCATCGAGTCTCAACATGCTGCTGCCCAGGATACAATTAGACTACTCGAGGCCAAGGTTGCCGAGCTTGAAAAGGCCGTCAGGCACCAACCACCCTCTGTCGAACACGACCTTATTTCCTCTCAGTGGAACCAAGTCCGCGATGAATGGACGGGTGAACGTGACCGTCTCCGCCGAACCGCCGAAGATTGGGAGTCACGCATTCTCAACATTGATACCTCACTTGAAAGAATTTCTCATTTGCAAAATACCACCACTGCCACTCTTGTCAAAGAGTCCAGTCTCCACAAGCAGGAGATGGCAAAAGTTCAGAAAGAGTTGAGAGAGCTTCAGTTGGCTGGTCTAGGAGCCGCTACTACTGCGGTTGGTGTCGTCAATGGAGATCTCGTTAATAGAGGCAACAGCGGGCTTGTTACGCCTCCCAGTCCGAGGAGCCAGAGTTCAGATTCTGGCCAGAGTGCAAGAGCTGCGAGGAGGCGGAGGAGGAGGAAGAGGGGCAGCTTGAGTGCTCCTCCCATTGGTGGACCCAGAGCGAGAGCTGTTGGTTCATTGAGAGAGGTCGACAATGAAGAGGATGAGGTGTTGAGTGAGAGCGAGAGCGATGTCCCCGACGTTGTTAGTGATAATGGAGGGGCTAGTGCTAGTGGGGTCGTAGATGCGGTCAAAGTGACTGAGAGTCCTTGCACGACGTTTACGATTGAGGAACAACAAGAACAAGAACAAGGGATCGCGGCAACGACTCGTACGTACCCCTTTTCTCATTATGCTCTCCCCGTCCACGCTCATCCGAAAGAATGCTATCCGGTGTTGTCTTTGTCCTCGTCTTCGCATCATGATGATGGCACAGGATCGTCTTATTCGTCGTCGCAGTTTGCGAGTGAGGAAGAGGTTGAGGAGGGGAAGAAGGTGCCTGGACGGCCGATACGGGTGAAGATTCCTGGTGGTGCGACGACGATGGCGACGACGATGACGACGGCGGCAGTGGCGGCGGCGGAGGGGGTTGTGCAAAAGACGAGGGATGGTGGTGATGATGTCAAGGTGACAGAGTCGACAGAGACGACTCGTCTGCGACCGCCTTTGGTGAGTTCAATGAAAGGTTGAAAAAAAAAAGCTACTGCTGATGTGTGGATGTGTGTGTGTAGGTGAACTTTCAGACTGCAGGAGCGGTGGTGGTGTTGGCTGTCACTGCAGCTGCTGTTATTTGGAAGGTGAGATCGGAGTAGGGATGAAAAGGAGAGAGAGAGAGGAAGAAGGTGAGTGTGAAAAGGAGGTGTTCTTGGGTTTTTTTGGGTTTTTTTTTTTATTTATGTTACATTCAGATGAGTATGATCGTTCTTTCCTTTCCTTGCCCTTTTTTTTTGGTGTATGTGTGTTTGTTATGTGTATTGTTATTCGTATGCCCACCCCTCCCTTTCCTTCCCCCCTTTTTCCTTTTTTGTTGTGGTGTAGGTGTGTGTGTAGTGGTGGTAGTGGGTGGTACGAAGTTTAAATTAATGGGTTTATGGTATCGTATGGTATGGTTTATGCAGACAATGGCAGATTATGATATTTATTTTTTTATATGAATGATAATGATGATTGGTGATTGGTGAGTTGGTGAGCACAGTTGTTCATGTTGAGTTTGTGAATGAGGAATGTTTTTTGTGTAAAACCCGCTGTGCGTGGGTGTGTGAGGTGACCTATCCACCTGTTGCCTGTGGGGAGTAGATATAGCCTTGGTTGAGACTTTCTTGATGCAAACATGACTAGGTTATACTCTCTCCTACCCTCTGTTAACCTTAATACAGGAATGAACTCTCCTGGGTGTTTTATCATAATGAAAAATAGTTGTCAAGATATCAACTTGGCCTGAGTTGTGCAAAACTGAATTATTCCAAGATATGAACTATTTTTTTTTTTTTACAAATGGTCTCATGAAAAGAAGAATATCCACCTTCTCCAACTTACTGAGCATGTTTGGGGGGAAAAAATCATCATTGGTGTATTGCAAATGGCCATTTATTTGATTTGTGATTGATGAAGGTAGATTTATGTAGAGTTTAGATGGTGATGAAAGATGTTGTTTGGTAAGTCTGAGGTCTCAATCTTCAGACTGAAAGTTCTTATATATGTGAAAGTAATAGTCTGTGTTAAGACTCTAGACTTCAAGAAAGAATATGTGTTTTAACCTTAAGCCTATGTCAACACTTGATATCTCTTCACCCCTATACAAAGGGTCCAGTTAAAGGTTTTTAGAGGAGTTGTTATATATTGAAAGTAAAGAGTATCAAGACTTTGAGTCATACCCTTCAAGGTTGTCCAAAGACAGGATAGAGTATAGGATCTCAAGGGAAGTACAGAAAGATTACAGAGAGATCACAGAAAGAGAGAACTTGCTGTTCCCTTCTCTTTTTGGCCTGTATTTATCCTAACTAGTAATGTGATGAGTGTTACTACATGTCAAGATAACTTGTAACTATGAGTGACTAGTTAGGTAACAGTCTAGTAGCAGAAGGGACAAGTTGTCTATAAATAGGTTAGTCCAGTGTTCTCCTATTTGGTTAGAGTCTATAAATAGTCATAAGGTTTATCCAATGTTTCTCTAAAAGTCCAATGTCTGTCCATAATTCTAAACCTTTAATAATATACTGCTACATCATTATTTCCTTTGTTCATAACTGCCAACATCTCTTCTACTAACCACTTATTATTAGACCAGGGCTGATAATAGTTGTAATCTCATTGTAAGTTTATAACAGTCTATGTACTAGAACAGACTATCACATGTTATTATCTATTGTTCTATATATGGTAGTGCCTTTGTATTTGAAATAGAGATAGCTTAACTATCATGGAACTATTCTTTGTTTTATTCAAAGGACAGATAAGTATTTATGAGTAATTAATAAAGTACTATATATAAATATTAAGGACCTTCTATCTTCATTATACTGCCTTAGGGCTGTTGTGGGGTTATTCTAAGCATAACAAGAAGTGCTTCTGATGTCCTTCAAAGTAAGATGTTGATCATGGCAGTTCCTAAGATATCAGTGATTTTATATATGGTATTATAGAGATTAATTACTAATTGCCTAATAGCTTGGTGAATACTGATTGTGTTGAGATACTTTGGACACTATTCAAAAGATCTTCTTGAGAGCTTTTGAGACCATAGAAATTGACAAAGTATCAACAGAGATAAGTCTAAATGAAGTTTGTGACTATCACAAATGGTCACTTACTAATTTGTGATAGGGTGCTTTGATACTTAAAAGGTTCAAAAATGCAAAGTTTAGACAGTGACAAAAGATGTTGTTAAGTCTAAGGTTTAATTCCCAGACAGAAAGTCTGTATATACATAATTGTAATTGTTATGACTTGGCAAAATGGCTAAGTCATTATTTATATTTCTTTTCTTTTCTTTGGACTTACTATATAAGGGAAAGTACAGGAAAATATCACAGGACCAAGGTCACAGGTCATAGTCACAGGTCACAGTCACAACATATGATGTTACAGGATGTAGTCACATGATGACTGTGGGAAAGTAGTGCACAGACCATGTAGTAGTTGTATAAGTAGTATACAGAAAATAATAGAAATTCTATCAAGTTCTCTTTGTTAACTCAGACTTGGAGTAGATTTAAGTTATCTTGGCTAAAGTCTTACACTAGAACTTGATTCCACTACCTGAGTACTGTCCACCTTGGACCTTACTTATCTTATTTTCATCTTTATCAATCCTTAGCCAGTGATCATCACAATCACTAGCCACCTCCATATATAGCTGGGCCCTTGGCTTAAGAGAACTTTGCAGTCAGTTAGGGACTGCAGGTGGAGACATGGTACCAAGCTCAGGCACTGTGTCCAAGACCTAACCTTACAATTGAATTATGTTGAGTAGAATAGCCTTTTTAGTAAAAACCTTATGCTACACTGTTACGCTGCTAGAGAATTTTCTGCAGAAATGTAGCATGGAATACACATTATACCCCTGGATTTTACTATCGGGATCTACTCTAGAGACCTCCTACAAGCCCCAGACGTAATCTAGACCCAAGATTGGGTACTTCTATTAGGTAGTGACCAAGCTACCACATGCTAAAATAGTAGATACCTCGGGAGGCAAGACTGATGAGCTAGCATCAGGTTTTTCAGATACAGACTATCAATGTTGAAGCTCTAGAAATCAGAAACTTGAAGATATCTTTAGAATGCGAGATAATTTCAATCTAGAACAGACTTAGACTAATATGACACCAAGATGGCAGATTAAAAGTCTATCAGTGACTAGTGATCCCATCACTGCTGGACTCAGTCAAGAAATGGACATACTATCAGATGACGATTGTATTGCTGATGCTCAG
>Ga0153974_1000250_pt1 | contig 12761 bp, 13 predicted proteins | sample TSGA058MetaG_FD_104741 | JGI IMG/M metagenome (GOLD analysis project Ga0153974, IMG submission 104741) | Attine ant fungus gardens microbial communities from Georgia, USA - TSGA058 MetaG | ecosystem: Host-associated > Fungi > Mycelium > Unclassified | place: USA: Georgia, Yuchi Wildlife... | reverse complement strand
GGATCAAACTCGATTTACCCGCACCACTGGGAGCGGAAACAATAAATAACGTACCTTGGGCCATAGTCTTCTTGGATTAGATAAAGAGCGGGGACAATATCTGAGCCATTATACACAGCCTTTGCTAATGAAGCAGTATTTTGTCTAAAAAAGCAGAGAAAAAGGGGGCAATTTTAGACAACTAAGCGTTTTTTCTTATTGATCAGAAGAAGGAAGGAGGGGGACTCTCTCAATAAGGATGAGGGAGCAGGGCAATGCGTGACGAGGGTTTTAATAATTAAAACTTAGTTAAATATAGCGTCAACACACCTGAGAAATCGCTTGAGATAAACTGCTGCCACGATATGAATAGGAGAGGATTATATCAACAAGGATGAGATAATAATGCGTAAGATTAATCGTGTAGTTATGGTTTTAATCGGGAGTAATCTGATCGGTAGTGCTTATGCCGATGATCAGTACCGCGCCTCTTGGGAAGATGTATCGGTGGAGGTTGGGATGGGAATGCTTTCCGTCACCACCAAAGAACGTGTTTACGACCCGAACAATAATCATAAAGTCAGTCAATTAAATTGGAATGCACACAATACGCCAATCTTACGTACCATGCTGGAATGGCGTGTGATACCCGAACTTTCGTTAGGGCTTGCAGGATGGAGCACCGTCGCTAAACGTGGCGGTGTGATGGACGATTATGACTGGGAAGACGAAAACCAAAAAGGTTGGACATCAAAAAGTCACCATCCCAGAAGCCAGTTAAATCGCGCTAATCAATTTGATCTCAGCGTAAAATATTGGTTGCTATCAAATGAGGATACCCGTATCGGGATTGTTAGTGGCTACCAACAGACGCGGTATCGTTTTAACGCTTACGGTGGGCAATATAACTACGATAACGGTCAAAATATCGGTACTCTACCAGATAGCCTCCTCGGTATTTCCTATCGGCAAACGTTTAAAACACCTTATATTGGACTGCTAGCTTCTTACCGCTATCAGCGTTGGGAAGTCGGGGGAGAAGTCAAATACAGTGCATGGGGACGGGCTTCTGATGTCGATGAGCACTATCTCACCGATACCACATTCTGGGCATCCGTTAATAAACAGAAGTTTGCAGCCTTATCGGTAAACGCTGGTTATTACCTTACCGATCATGCCAAGGTTTATTTCGAAGGAACTTGGGGAGCTACCTTTAATCAAAAAGGTCGTCTTAGTTATTATGATCGTGAAGAAGATATCGCAGGTTCACTGTCTCGCGGTGCAGGGATAGAAAATACTGTACTAATGGGCAGCGTTGGTCTTCGCTATAATTTTTGAGCGACTTTAAAGAAGAACACCCGTTGGCTATGAGTTTCGATGACCTATATCAACTCAAGCTATCGGGTATGTTATATTATTATCTTTGGCCTCGGGGTGCGTAAAGTGGACCGGGATCAATGTTTTTATTTTGCTTTGCTTCTTTTTATTCATCATCCAGAGGTTGCTATGATCAAAAAAATCGGTGTATTGACCAGTGGGGGAGACGCCCCAGGCATGAATGCTGCGATACGTGGTGTTGTGCGCGCTGGTCTTGCGGAAGGTTTAGAATTATTTGGCATTTACGACGGCTACCTCGGTTTGTATGAAGATAGGATGTTGAGCTTAGATCGCTACAGCGTTTCGGATGTTATTAATCGCGGCGGAACGTTCTTGGGTTCTGCGCGCTTCCCTGAGTTCAAGGAAGAGGCTGTTCGCCAAATTGCCATTGAGAATATGCGCAAACGTGGCTTAGATGCTTTAGTCGTTATCGGCGGCGATGGTTCTTATATGGGTGCGAAGCGCCTGACTGAGATGGGGTTTCCTTGTATTGGATTACCTGGCACCATCGATAATGACGTCGCGGGCACTGATTACACTATCGGTTACCAGACAGCCCTAGAAACAGTCGTAGAGGCGATTGATCGTCTGCGCGATACCTCTTCCTCGCATCAACGTATCTCTATTGTGGAAGTCATGGGGCGCCATTGTGGGGATCTTACCCTGTCGGCCGCGATTGCAGGAGGGTGTGAGTATGTGGTGTTACCGGAAATCCCTTATACCCGTGAAGAGCTAGTTGCGGAAATTCGCGCCGGTCTGAAAAAAGGCAAGAAACATGCGATTGTAGCGATTACAGAATTGATCTGCGACTGTGCTGAGCTTGCCCAATATATTGAAAAAGAGACAGGAAGAGAAACACGAGCCACGGTATTAGGCCATATTCAGCGTGGCGGCGCGCCTTGTGCTTTTGACCGTATCCTCGCTTCGCGAATGGGCGCTTATGCGGTAGATTTGTTACTTCAAGGCTTCGGTGGTCGTTGTGTTGGGGTCCAAAACGATCGCATGGTCCATCACGATATTATTGATGCCATCGAAAATATGCGTAGACCTTTCCGGGGCGACTTAATGGCGACGGCTAAGCGTCTCTATTAACGTTATATCGCTATATGCTTTTGAGATATAAAAATACACTTTTTATTCTTTAAATTCTGCAACATCTCATGTCACTCTACGAGCAATAAACGATAAGGGGTGACTATGAAAAAGTGGCAACTCGGCGTAGGACTACTGATGGTCTCTGCTAGCGTGCTAGCGAAAGATTATCAGTTGTTAAATGTTTCTTACGATCCTACCAGAGAGTTTTATGAGCAATACAATAAAGCTTTCTCGGCATACTATAAGCAGCAGACGGGTGACAACGTGATCATCCGTCAGTCACACGGTGGGTCGGGTAAACAAGCCACTTCAGTTATTAATGGTATCAGAGCTGATGTTGTTACGCTTGCTTTACAGTCTGACGTTGATGCTATTGCGCAACGGGGCCGGATCGATAAGCAGTGGCAAAAAAGGTTACCGGATAACTCAGCGCCCTACACCTCCACCATTGTTTTCCTTGTCCGTAAAGGTAATCCAAAAGGGATCCACGACTGGAATGATTTAATTAAGCCAGGCGTCAATGTCATCACCCCTAATCCTAAAACCTCGGGCGGGGCACGCTGGAATTACCTTGCGGCATGGGGTTATGCTCTAGATAGCCATCATGGCGATGCTAAGCAAGCCGAGGCTTTTGTGAGAGCATTGTATAAAAATGTTCAGGTGCAGGACTCCGGCGCTCGGGGTGCAACCAATACCTTTGTTGAACGTGGTATCGGTGATGTCTTGATTGCTTGGGAAAATGAGGCCTATTTAGCGGTAAACAAACTGAAAAAAGATCAGTTTGAAATTATCACCCCTAAAGAATCTATTCTTGCAGAACCGACGGTTTCCCTAGTGGACAAAGTTGTAGACGAGAAAGGTACTCGCTCTGTGGCAGAAGCCTATCTTAAATATCTCTACTCTCCACAGGGGCAACAAATCGTTGCGCAAAACTATTATCGGCCTCGTGATAAAGCGGTCGAGAAACAGTATTCGACGGTCTTTAAACCCCTTCATCTCTTTACGGTTGATGAGAAATTTGGCGGATGGACGAACGCACAAAAAACTCATTTCAGTGATGGTGGGACCTACGATCAAATTATGAAGCCCCAATAGTCGCTGACATTTCGCCGAGAAGTCGTAAACTGGAGTTACGATTCTCGGCGGAATGATTAAAATGAATTGGCTAGCTGTAAAAAAAGTCTGCATTGCCAGTATGTTGGGTATTACGGTTTATGGTGCGTGGCATGGCTACGCGCTTCACCACAACAGTGACGCGCTATGGAATATAGTCAGTCGTCAGTGTGTCCCTCACTACCAACAACAACACTCGCCAACCCCTTGCCAACAGGTTGACCTTGCTCAGGGTTATGCTCTGCTAAAAGATAAAGTAGGAGTTGCTCAATATCTATTGATCCCTACCGAGCAAGTCTCGGGCATTGAGAGTGAAAAGTTATTAGCCTCTACTACGCCCAATTATTTCTCTCTAGCCTGGTCACTGATGCCACAAGTTAGCCAACGCTTGGCAAAGCCTATTCCTAGTACCTTACTTTCTTTGGCGATTAATTCGAAATGGGGTAGGTCGCAAAATCAACTACATATTCATCTGTCTTGTCTGCGAGGAGATGTTCGCCAACGCTTAGCACAAAAGCAGTCGACGTTGAGCGATCAGTGGCAACAGCTCTCATTACTTAATCATCCCTATTGGGTACGTACCCTCACGCTTGAGCAACTAAACGCTCGTTCTTTATTTCAGCGTGTTTTTACCGAATTACCTGATATCGATCCGAGCAGCGGTAAAGAGGGGATAGCCGTCACAATGCTTGCTGATGGAAGATTAGTGGTTTTAGTTTTACGCACGGATTGGGTAAAGGGAATATTGGGCTCAGCGGAAGAGTTGCAAGATCATCAGTGTCGCGCAATCTAAAATAAGTATCGCAGCTGAGCTGCGATACTTAGAGCTATTATGCTTTTGCTGTCGCGGCAGCTTTCACGATAACACTAAAAGCATCCGCTTTCAGGGAAGCACCACCGACCAGCGCGCCGTCGATATCGGGCTGTCCGAATAGTTCGGCCGCGTTTTTATCGTTGACTGAACCACCGTATTGAATAATGACTTGTTCAGCCACATCACGACTTTGTTTAGCAATATGATCACGAATAAATTTATGAACGGCCTGTGCTTGCGCAGGCGTCGCCGATTTGCCGGTGCCAATGGCCCATACGGGTTCATAAGCGATGACAGCATTAGTGAACGCTTCAACACCTTGAGCTTTGATGACCGCATCAATTTGACGTGAACAGACTTCTTCTGTTTTACCCGCTTCGTTCTCGGCTTCTGTTTCGCCAATACATAGCACTGGGATCAGACCTTGCTGTTTAACAATCGCAAATTTCTCAGCGACCAGTTCATCGGTCTCATTATGGTAAGTACGACGTTCTGAGTGGCCTAGGATGACATAGCGTACCCCAGTATCTTTCAGCATTTCAGCGGAGGTTTCACCCGTAAATGCACCTGAAAGATTCACATCGATATTTTGTGCCCCGACGCCGATATCGCTGCCTTCGACGGCAGTAACGGCTTGCGCCAGATACAGGGCCGGTGGCGCGATAACGACTTTACATCCCTGCACTTCTGCAAGAGCTGTGCGCAGACCACTAATTAAGTCTGCTGTCAGTTGTTTACTACCATTAAGCTTCCAATTACCCATTACTAATGGATGTCGCATGCTTCCTCCGCATTACGCGCTTGAGTAAAATGCTATTACGCAGAAGTAATAGCGTCTAAGTTCACTATAAACTGTGTCGAAGCCCCCGATTTGCGTAGGATCACAAACTGGTGGATCATTTGGTCTCACTGAGTATCAATTTAACGGGTTCTGCAGCAAAGGTCATACCCCCTTCACCTTTGTCAGATAAAATATACCGCACTGCGCCTTCATTCGATAGCGTATAGGCTTTACCTTTTCCCACTGTCAATAATTGCTCGAGGTGTTCACGGCACTGCTTAGTGGTCAGCTGTGGCGAAAAAAAACGAATAATATTAGTGATATAGCTCATCGCTTGCTGGCGAGACTCCCTGGCCTGATTACCTGGTACGGGAAGCCAAGTGAGCTGTATCGACTTTATTTTTGCTGTCCCCACCTCTAGGACGGTCGAGGCATAAACTGTTTCACTGATTTTGGTCGCCGCTATCGTCACTAATTTCTGCATCGGTCCCGTTTTTATCGCCCGAAATTCTTGCAGAGGGGTGGCAGGAAACTGTTGGCTAAATTGTTGGCGGAACTGAGTAATTGTCAGTTCAAAAATCGGCGCATCGGGTGATAAGTAAGGAGCCGTCTCGGGTAACGGCATCGATATCGGATGAGCATCAACCTGAGTGGTTAACCCGCAGGTAAGGAGTATCAGCGAAAAATAAGCAGCGTGTCGCATACTAGTCCCTTACCAATAATGTTCACTGGTAATGTGACCGGGTTTTCTACGCAGATGCTTACGCAGTCCGCGTTGCTCTTTAAGATACTTTTGTGTTTCTCTCACCATTTCTGGATTACCACAGATCATAATGTGGCTACTTTCAGCTGAGATTACAGTTCCTACTGCATCCTCTAAGCTACCATCATCCAATAGTGCTGGGACGCGGCCCCGTAGACTGCCCGCAGAGTCTTCTCGACTAACGACGGTTTGTATACGCAGCTTATCGCCATAGCGTTGCTGGAGTTGATTAAATAAGGGGATATAACTGAGGTCGGCAGCATAACGGGCGGCATGAACCAGAATAATCTTCTCAAAACGCTCTAGATCGTCACCTTGCGCTAAAATAGAAAGATAGGGACCGATAGCTGTCCCCGTCGCGATCATCCACAGTTCTTTAGCGTCAGGCACTTCTTCTAATACAAAATATCCGGCAGCCTCTTCTGTGACCAAAACTTCGTCACCGGGTTTCAGTGATAACAGCGCTGGGCTTAGTCGCCCTTCGGGGACATGGACCAGATAAAACTCTAGGGGAGTTTGACTTGGTGCGTTGACATAGGAATAAGCCCGCTGCACCGTCTCACCTTCGAGGGTTAAGCTGAGTTTAGCAAATTGTCCAGCAGTAAAGGGCGCGATGGGCGCATCGACAATTAAACTAAACAGGGTGTCGGTCCAGGCCTTAACCTCGATAATTTTTCCTGTACACCATACCGCCATTATTGCCTCCAATAAGTAAATATATGCGTTGTTATCGGATTAAAGGGCTAACCGTTTTGATCCATTGTTGAGTCTGAGATTGACCCTCTATGAGTAAACTATGCGTCGTTATTGATGAATCAGACATCTCAACACCTTTCAGCAAATCACCCTCAGTAATTCCCGTTGCGCAGAATAGTACATTATCGCTTTTAGCAAGATCCTCCAGCCGGAGTACTTGCCCCAGCGTGAGTCCCATTGCTTGGCAACGGGTTATCTCCTCGCGACTTGCGAGGCTATGTTCAGCACTATTGCCTTTAACCTGTTCGCGGGTGAGTAAGCGAGCATGCATATCGCCCCCCAATGCCCGGATGGCTGCAGCAGAAATAACGCCCTCAGGTGCGCCACCGATACCGTACATGACATCTATCGGTTGGTCGGGGAAGCAAGTTAAAAGTGATGCAGAGACATCGCCGTCGGGAAAAGTGAAGACGCGAACCCCTAACTGATAAAGGGCGCTGATAACCGGAGCATGTCGTGGCTTGTCGAGGATCGAAACCGTCAAGTCAGAGAGGTTTTTTTGTAGCACCTGACTAATACGTCGCAGGTTCTCTTCGAGAGGGCGATGCAGATCAATCACCCCTTTTGCCGCAGGGCCAACAATCAATTTTTCCATATACATGTCTGGGGCATGTAGTAGTGCTCCCGCTTCGGCGACCGCCATCACCGATAAAGCATTACCTTGACCAAACGCCGTCATCCTCGTGCCTTCTATCGGGTCGACCGCGATATCGATTCGCTGGCCAGATGATTGTCCGACTTTTTCACCGATAAAAAGCATAGGGGCGTCGTCAATTTCGCCTTCGCCAATCACAATAGTTCCGTCAATAGGCATAGCATTGAGTTGCTGACGCATCGCAGCAACCGCTGCACCGTCTGCTAGATTTTTATCACCCCGACCTAGCCACTTAAAACCGGCGATCGCTGCAGCTTCGGTTACGCGATTAAATTGTTGTGTGAACGTGTGTTTCATACTGAGTCATTGGTTTAGTCAGAGAAAACAGGAACTCAGTGTATCATAGCGAGGAAAGGGGAGGGATGCCCCCTGCAAAGCGCAGGAGGCCGTGAGTGCTATTGCTTAGCACTCTGTGTGCTATTCATCTTTTTCCCAACCCCTGACGCGTGAGACTGCCTTTTTCCATCCGGCATAGCGATAATTACGTTCGGTAGTTTCAATGGAAGGGCGGAATTCTTTCTCCACAACGGATTTGGCGCGCACTTCTTCCAAATCATTCCAGAATCCTACCGCAAGGCCTGCTAAGTAGGCTGCGCCTAAAGCTGTAACCTCTTTGACTTCGGGACGTTCTACATGCGCGCCTAAAATATCGGCTTGGAATTGCATAAGGAAGTTATTGGCAACCGCGCCGCCGTCTACTCGTAGTGTCTGTAAACGAGTATTCGCATCGTGCTGCATCGCTTCCAATACGTCACGAGTTTGGAAAGCAATAGACTCTAACGTTGCACGAATGATGTGGTTGGCATTCGCGCCGCGGGTGAGGCCGAAGATGGCACCCCGCGCATAAGGGTCCCAATAAGGTGCACCTAGGCCGGTAAAGGCAGGCACCATGTAAACGCCATTAGAATCTTTTACTTTATTAGCAAAGTATTCTGAATCATCGGCATCGTTAAAGAGTTTTAGCTCATCACGCAACCATTGAATCGATGCTCCGCCAATAAAAACCGCACCTTCTAACGCATAATTCACTTCCCCACGAGGTCCACATGCAATGGTCGTTAACAATCCATTTTTTGAGGTGATCGCTTCTTTACCGGTATTCATTAGCATAAAGCAGCCAGTACCATAGGTGTTTTTTGCCATACCAGGTTGGACACAAAGTTGCCCGTAAAGCGCTGCCTGTTGGTCGCCCGCTATCCCTGCGATAGGAATACGCGTCCCCCCCTTACCGCCAATATTGGTTTGGCCGTATATTTCTGAAGACGCTTTAACTTCCGGTAAAATTTCACGCGGGATATCGAGTAAATCCAACATCTTCTGATCCCACTCTAAGGTATGGATGTTGAAGAGCATGGTGCGTGAGGCATTAGTGTAATCAGTAATATGGACTCGGCCCTGGGTCATTTTCCAGACTAGCCAAGTATCGACTGTACCAAATAGGAGCTCTCCGCGTTTTGCTCGTTCGCGAGACCCTTCTACGTGGTCGAGAATCCACTTAACTTTAGTGCCTGAGAAGTAAGGGTTGATAACGAGACCGGTGGTATCACGGATGTAATCTTCATACCCTTCATCTTTTAACCCTGAGCAGTAATCGGCTGTACGAGGATCTTGCCACACGATCGCGTTATAAATCGGTTTGCCTGTCTCTTTATCCCATACAATGGTAGTTTCACGCTGGTTGGTAATGCCGATAGCCGCGACTTCATCTGAACTAATATCAGCATGGGCTAAGACTTCGACTAGCGTCGAGCTTTGTGTCGCCCAAATATCCATAGGGTCATGTTCTACCCAACCGGTTTTCGGATAGATTTGCTCGAACTCACGCTGTGAAACGGCGACGATATTCGCATCGTGGTCAAGAATGACGGCACGAGAGCTAGTGGTTCCTTGATCGAGTGCGACGATATATTTTTTTTCTTTGATAGACATAGTGAGTTCCTATTCGCCGTGAATATTATACTTTACGTTCTTGAACAGTAGCCTTTTCAGCAGCGACTTACTCAGGTTCAACTTGTACTGCTAAAGGAAGATGGCGGCCAATCATGGTGCGGTATAGCAGTGCACCAACAAGTGCGCCGACAATGGGGGCAAAGACAGGGACTAAGAAGTAAGGAATATCTTTACCACCGGTTAAGGCTAAATGTCCCCATCCCGCTAAATCTGCAAATAATTTAGGACCGAAGTCACGCGCAGGGTTTAAGGCAAAACCGGTCAAAGGCCCGAACGCAGCACCGATAGCGGCAACGAGTAAACCAATTAACAGCGGAGCTAAAGGCCCACGGGGGATGCCGTTACCATCATCGGTCAGGCCCATAATGACACCCATTAATACCGCGGTGATGGTCATCTCAATTAAAAACGCTTGCGCCATGGAGAGATGCGCGTCTGGGTAGGTGGAGAAAATCCCTGCCATAGGTAAGCTGTCTAGCGTGCCACGAACAATATGATGAGTCTGTTCATAGTCGATAAATAAGCTTTGGTACAACCCGTAGACTAGGGCCGCAGAACAGAAGGCTCCCGCCGTTTGCGCGAAGATATAGGGGAATAGCTTACGGGCTTCGAAGTTACCAAATACGCATAATGCAATGCTGACGGCGGGGTTGAGGTGAGCACCTGATACGCCCGCGCTAACATAAGCACCCATCGCGACAGCAAGACCCCATACGATGCTGATTTCCCATTGACCAAAATTCGCACCGGCCAATTTCAGCGCAGAAACACAACCGACGCCGAAGAAGATAATTAAGCCAGTGCCAATAAATTCTGCAATACACTGGCCAGTAAGCGTGTTGGTTGATTTACTCATAGGGTATTCCTTCACGAAGAGAAAGACAGTATTTGAGTTTTGAAAAATACTCAAATGTATTTTTCTTGTGAATTTATCGTTAACGAAAAAAAACGCAAAATACCGCACTCAAAAAATGTGTACTTGGTCAAAAAAAATGCGCGTTTTCGCGTATTCTCTTTTTCTTTTATCTTTTTTAAGGTCAAAAAAAGGGACAGACTACTCTTGAAGTTGTTTCCCCTCTGGACTTGCACCGCTGCCCTCCATACAATCGGATTATCAGCGCAGCTTTGTAATGTACTATTGCGATACATTAAAGGATGCGGTTATCAACGCCTGGCGTTAATTGGAGAGAGTAACAATGTCATTTGAAATGTTTGAGAAGTTGGAAGCGAAAGTACAGCAGGCGATTGACACCATTACCCTGCTACAAATGGAAATCGAAGAATTAAAAGAGCAAAACAGCGCACTTAAGCAAGATGCTCAACAAGCGGTCGGCAACCACGAGTCACTTACTCGCGAAAACCAGCAGTTAAAAGAAGAACAAACGCAATGGCAAGAGCGTCTACGTGCTCTGCTAGGCAAGATGGAAGAAGTGTAAGAAAGCAGGCGGGCAGGGTAACTGTCCGCCGTTACGAGCATTACTCGTCTTCGGTTAGTGGCGTATCAGAGAGGATGATGCCGGTATTATCGGCATAGACGTAATCACCTGAAAAAAAGGTAACTCCCCCGAAATTGACTCGAATGTCGCTCTCGCCTACACCATCACCCGAGGCCCCCGCTGGAATCGCGGCAATGGCTTGAATGCCAATATCTAACTCTGACAGCTCATCGACTTGGCGTACCGAGCCATAAAGGATGATTCCTTCCCAATGGTTATCTACTGCCAGTTGAGCAAGTTGGGCGTCGACTAACCCGCGTCTCACTGAGCCACCACCATCTACAAGTAAAACTTTTCCTGAGCCATCTTCTTCAAGCAGATCATAGAGTAGCCCATTATCTTCGAAACATTTTACTGTTGTGATCTGTCCACCGAACGAGGTACGCCCCCCAAAATTAGAGAAAAGGGGTTCAACCACGTTAACTTCTTCATGGTAGATATCACAGAGTTCGGAAGTATCATATTTCATAGTCGTTTCATCTGGTTGCCAGAGGTAGACTAAGTATATCTCTTTCTCCGTGTTGCGGCAAAGTTCTTCGGGCGAGGGGTGGGCGTAAAGTGAGCGTTACCCAGAGCTGACTGCTCTGGGTAAATGGGGGAGTTTAGAGGATGAATCGGCTCAAATCTTCGTCTGCAACCAGTACATCTAGGTGCTTGCTAACGTAGTCCGCATCAATCGTGACGGTTTCACCGGAACGATCGCTCGCTTCGAAGGAGATATCTTCAACCAGCTTCTCTAATACGGTATAGAGTCGACGCGCACCGATATTTTCGGTGGTTTCGTTGACCTGCCATGCAGCTTCAGCAATTCTGCGGATCCCATCTTCGGTGAAATCGATATTCACTCCTTCGGTTTCCATTAATGCCTTATACTGTACCGTTACGGAGGCTGTCGGTTCCGTCAGGATCCGTTCGAAATCATTAACCGTTAGGGCCTGTAATTCGACACGAATCGGTAGACGCCCTTGTAGTTCCGGGATGAGATCAGAAGGACTCGCTACTTGGAAGGCCCCTGAAGCGATAAACAAGATATGGTCGGTTTTTACCGTACCATGCTTAGTCGAGACAGTGCAGCCTTCAACCAGCGGCAGTAAGTCACGTTGTACACCTTCGCGGGATACGTCAGGACCTGAGGATTGTCCGCCACGCTTACAGATTTTATCAATTTCATCGATAAATACGATACCGTGCTGTTCAACCGCTTCGATGGCTTGCTGTTTAAGCTCTTCAGGATTCACTAGGCGCGCAGCTTCTTCCTCAATCAGCAACTTCATCGCATCTTTGATTTTCAGTTTACGCGATTTTTGCTTCTGGTTACCCATATTTTGGAACATGGATTGCAGCTGATTCGTCATCTCTTCCATACCTGGAGGTGCCATGATTTCGACATCCATCGGCGAGGCGGCTAAATCGATCTCGATTTCTTTATCGTCCAACTGCCCTTCGCGTAGTTTCTTACGGAAAGATTGGCGGGTTGATGACTCTTCTTGCGAGCCTTCAGCTTGTCCCCAGTTATTTTTCGCAGGGGGGATCAGGACATCGAGGATACGGTCTTCAGCATGTTCGACTGCACGAGCTTTGTTCTTCTCAATGGCCTGTGAACGCACCATTTTTACAGCTGCTTCAGTTAAGTCGCGGATAATGGAGTCGACTTCTTTGCCGACATAACCCACTTCAGTAAATTTAGTCGCTTCCACTTTAATAAATGGTGCATTAGCAAGCTTAGCTAGGCGGCGTGCAATCTCTGTTTTACCTACACCGGTTGGGCCGATCATTAAGATATTTTTAGGTGTGACTTCGTGGCGCAGCTCATCGTTAAGCTGCATACGACGCCAGCGGTTACGGAGTGCGATCGAGACCGCGCGCTTAGCGTTATCTTGGCCAATAATGAACCGATTTAGTTCACTGACGATTTCGCGAGGAGTCATTTCAGACATAACTTACTCCTTATCCCCTGAGTTGAGTTCTTCGATCGTGAGATT
>Ga0153974_1000249_pt1 | contig 12795 bp, 11 predicted proteins | sample TSGA058MetaG_FD_104741 | JGI IMG/M metagenome (GOLD analysis project Ga0153974, IMG submission 104741) | Attine ant fungus gardens microbial communities from Georgia, USA - TSGA058 MetaG | ecosystem: Host-associated > Fungi > Mycelium > Unclassified | place: USA: Georgia, Yuchi Wildlife... | reverse complement strand
TTTTTAAACTAAAAAATGTTTTCAGATATAAATTTGACTGGAAAGAAATAGTATTTTATAAAAAAAGTGAAAGTATTGTTTTTTTAAAATGTTGATGATATAATGAAAGCGTAATATATTACAAAAAAGACGTGTTACTGATGCGATCAGGCACCACTATATTAAGGTGGGTGACATATGCTGAGAGTAGTAAAGGCTCTTAATAACAATATTGTTTTAGCTATAGATAGAGACAATCAAGAAATAGTTGCTTTTGGGACTGGAATTGGATTTAAAAAAAGAAAAGGTGACTCTATAGAAGAAGATAATATTACAAAAAGATTCTACTCAACTCAAAATTCATCCATAGAAAAACAAATCTTGGCTATCTCGCCTAAAGTTCTTGGATTAACTGAAAAAATTATTACCTATGGAGAAAGTAAGTTAAATAAAAAATTGAGTTCAGTATTGCTTTTTTCACTGGCTGATCATCTGGAGTTTGCTTTAAAAAATTATCAATATGAGAATCATAATCCACTTAAATGGGAAATTCCCCATCTGTATTTTCAAGAATATACGATTGGAAAGAAAGCCTTGGATTTTATTGAAGAAGAGATGAAAATTAGATTGCTCGATGAAGAAGCTTCTTTTATTGCCTTACATTTCGTCACTGCACAAATTGATGGACAAGATATGTCCGACACCATTCAAATCACTCAACTAACAAAAGAAATTGTAAAAATAATTCAAACCATTTTTGAACTTACATTAGATAAAACAACTATTAACTATTCTAGATTTATTACACATTTAAGATATTTTATTATTAGACAAAAGAGGAAACAAGCTGTTTCTGAAATGGACGTTTCATTACGAGAAATCATTAAGTCTCGTTATATGAAAAGCTACGCTTGTGTTTTAATAATTAAAGATATGTTGAAAAGAGAGTTTAACTGGAGTATTTTAGAAGATGAACTAGTTTATTTAATCATTCATATTGAACGAATTACTAGTGACCAAACAATTAAATAATTCGTCTAGGTGTGTTATCTAAATAGAGCATTAACCTAAACAAAGTTTGGAAATTTATCTTTCCATTAATTTTGTTTAGGTTTTTTTTGTACAAATTTTTAAAGGGGGAACTTGAATTGGAAAAAAAAGTTCTAGCAAAAGATATTGTTGAACAACTAGGTGGACCTGAAAATATTACTGAAAGTTGGCATTGTATTACCCGTCTACGCTTTAATTTAATCAATGAGAATCTCGTAGATTTAGATAAAATTAGCCAGTTAGATGGGGTCTTAGGTGCACAATTCCAAAGTGGACAATACCAAATAATCATTGGTGCTGAAGTAACAGAGGTATTCGATGAAGTTAGTAAACAATTAAAGGGAAAAATATCAACAAATGACTCCAAGAGAAAAATGAAACCTTTAGATTTAATCTTTGATGTAATTAGCAGTATTTTTACACCTATCTTACCCGCCATTGTAGGCTCAGGGGTTATTAAAGGATTTATGGCATTATTTGTTGCATTAGGCTGGATGCCAGAAGACAGTTCAACATATTTAGTTTTGAATATTTTTTCTGATGCTGCGTTTTACTTCTTACCATTCTTAATTGCTATGACAGCAGCCAAAAAATTTAAAGCTCGTGAATCACTTGCCTTAACTTTAGCAGCAATCTTACTATATCCCACTCTATTGAATGGAGCAGTTGAGGGAGTGGAGGCTTTAAAATACTTTGGTCTATCTATACCTTTATATGACTATACATCATCAGTACTACCTATTATTCTAGGCGTATTATTATTAAGTTATGTTGATAAATGGGTTAATAAGCTAATACCAAAATCAGTGAGTATTGTGTTTACGCCATTATTAAGTATTTTGATTACAGCTCCATTGCTATTAGTTTTTATCGCTCCATTAGGTAACCTTTTAGGAGTATATTTGGAAAGCATTTTTACTGTATTATTTGAAGTTGCTGGACCAGTTGCTGGACTATTATTGGGTGGTTCCATGCCGATAATTGTTATTACAGGTATGCATTATGCATTTTTCCCAAGTACATTTGCTAGCTTTGATAAATTTGGGTATGACATGATGTTGTTACCAATGAATTTAGTAGCAAACATGGCCCAAACAGGTGCTGTACTTGGAGTATTACTTCGTTCCAAAAAGAGTGAAACTAAATCTTTAGCTGCTTCTACAATAATTCCAACCATTTTTGGAATTACTGAACCTGCTATTTATGGCGTTACATTACGGTTAAAAAAACCATTTTATGCCGCATTACTGGGAGGGGCTGTAGGAGGTTGCTTTTATGGAGTATTTACAGTTAAAACAACGGCATTTTCTATTCCAGGAATACTTTCACTACCATCTTACATGATTCCAGGAACAAATAATTTTATTTATGCAATCATTGGTTTTAGTTTAAGTATCTTAGTTTCTTTCCTTACAACGATGATATTAGGATTTGATGAAGAGGTTTCGGTAACTACAGCTAACACAAAAAGTAAAGAAAATTTATCATTAAAAAGACATTCATCTTTAAATAGTGATGTCAAAAGTGGTGCCATCAATTTATTTGCACCTATTACTGGTGAAGTAGTTAATCCAGAAGAGGTGGATAGCAGTAAACTTTATCAGGAGGTAATGGGAAAATCCATTGCTATTGTATCTGAAAGTGATATTGTCTATGCTCCTTGTGATGGTGTTATTTTAAGTCATTCACCAACAAGGAGTTATAATGGAGGATTAGAATATTTACATCATAAATTAGCTATTAACTCAAATAAAGGAGTTGAACTTTTGATTCAGATTGAGCTAGCTTCCGATTCTTTTGATGAAATATCAGGTGAAGTATTAGTTACAGAAGGGCAAGAAGTTAGTATAGGACAAAAATTACTTGAATTTAAAATTGAAGAAATTGAAACTAATCTAAACACGTGGATAACGGTAACCAATAGTACAAGTTACTTAGATATCATCCAAACACCTGAAAAATATGTCATTGGTGGAAAAACTAAGATGCTAATATGTATCAACTAATAATATCTATTGTAAACGATATAAAAGAAAGGAAGATAATATGACTAAATTAACTGGATTTAAAGAAAGTTTTTTATGGGGAGGAGCTACTGCTGCTAACCAAATTGAAGGAGCATATTTAGAAGGAGGAAAGGGTTTATCTACATCAGACTTTGCAGCCTACAAGGATCCATATGCAACTGGAAAAGTAGATAACTTTACCTTTAATGTTAACTCAAAAGAGCTAGAGGAGTATTTAGCATATCCAGATAAATATAGATTTCCTAAGCGTTGGGGAATTGATTTTTACCATCGTTATAAAGAAGATATTAAACTATTTGCAGAAATGGGATTCAAGTGTTTTCGTTTATCTATTTCTTGGGCTCGCATTTTCCCGACTGGCTTAGAAGAAATGCCTAATGAAGAAGGTTTAGCTTTTTATGATAAAGTATTTAATGAATGTGCAAAATACGGTATTGAACCTTTAGTTACCATGTCTCATTATGAAATGCCAATTACATTAACTCAAAAGTATAATGGTTGGGTAAGCCGTGAATTAGTTCATTTATTTGTAAAGTATGCACGTGTTATATTGACTCGATATCGAAATAAAGTTAAGTACTGGATAACATTTAATGAAATGAATATGAATTTGAATAGTTTATATACTGGTGCAGGTGTATTGGAAGATTTAATTGAAAATAAATTGTTGACCGCTTACCAAGCATCTCACAATCAATTTTTAGCTAGTGCTTTAGCAGTTAAAATGGCAAAAGAGATAATTCCAGATGTACAAATTGGTTGCATGATTAACCAAATTGAAGCTTACGCGCTTACAACAAAACCAGAGGATCAATTACAAGCTCTTAAGTCAAATCAATTAAATATGTTCTATCCTGATGTTCAAGTTCGAGGTGAGTATCCAAGTTATATGACCCGTTATTTCAAAGATAATAATATTAATTTAGATATAAAACCAGGTGATGAAAAAATTCTAATAGAAGGAACAGTAGATTTTGTAGCGATTAGCTACTATATGTCCCACGTTGCAGAGGCTAGAGAAGATGCTTCAAAATTAGCGGGAACATTTGATAGTCCAATAAAAAATGAATATCTTGAGTTATCACAATGGGATTGGCCAATTGATCCAATTGGTTTACGCATTTCACTAATTAAATTATATGATAGATTTCAAAAACCATTATTTGTGTGTGAAAATGGATTAGGCGCAAAAGACATGTTAACAGCAAATAAAGAAATACACGATGACTATCGTATTGATTATTTAAGTAAGCATATTTATCAAATGCGTGAAGCTGTAAAAGATGGTGTTGATTTAATGGGATACACACCATGGGGATGTATTGATCTCATTAGTTGTGGGACTTCCCAAATGAGTAAACGTTATGGATTTATTTATGTAGATCAAGACGATGTAGGAAATGGAAGCTTAGAACGTATTCCCAAAGACTCATTTTATTGGTATAAAAAAGTTATTGCAACAAATGGTGAGTCAGTTTAAAAAAGAGAATGGATTAACAACGTAATAAATTGGGAACAAAATGAGATTAAGAAAGACAGTTTGGTATTCTGTCTTTCTTTTTTTAAATTTTAACTTCTAAGTTTACATAATATATATTATAGGAAGTTCTCTGAAAGTTTATCAGATAATTTTGAATGACCCTGCCCATGACAGTCGAAATACCAAGTTGACACATTTTCCCGTTTTCCTTCGGGATTTTGGCTTGTAATGCGGGTTTAGATTTATATTTTGACGACTAAATCTGATGGCGTGTTTCATTTCCATACTTTTGGATGTATTATGCCAGTTAATGGACAGTAACTCGATCCACTCCGCCAACTCCTTTATTCCGAAAAACTTGAAGGTACTCTTATCATTAACACATTCTAATTCATTGCTTATGCATTCATGGTGTCGAAACACTATTAATTGTTCAACCCTTCATGCTTTTTTTAGCACTACTATGGCTTCTGCTAACACTCACAGTAAACCTTATTCGACCATTTCTTCATAGGGTTCTCCTGCAACTGTCTGTGAGATCTCCCGGGTAAGACAACACTCTTTCCTCGTTTACCGCCTGATTTACCCTATAATAAGCAAATAAGGCTCCAATCCAAGTCAAAGTCTCATATAGAGCCTTGGTATCAGATTTCAGAACGCCCTTCCACGATTTTTTTTCACCTCCCTTTAGTCAACACCTCACAGTGTACACCCTGGGCTTTCCTAATGGTTGGTTTTGATGTATCCTCCCAGAGTAGACTTTCACCACCTAGATTGTTACCATGCCCTGCACACATCAAAACCGCAGGCAATCTGCATGCAAAATAACAAATTATAAATGACTTTAGTATTTTCTTAGTAATACTGCAAATGGTGAGATTTTACAAAGAATTGAGTAACAGCTTTCGATAATCCTCATCTTTTACTTTTTGAAATCCATTAGCTACTAACACTTTTATCGATGGGATGTTTTCAGCACTAGGGTCAGCTAAAAGCATTTTTCCACCCATTTCTTTTGTTATAACTTCTAATTTTTTAATGATAATTTTACCAAATCCTTTATTTAAGAATGTTTCCTCTCCAATTAAGTAATTGAATTTTAGTATCCTCTTGCAATTAATTTACTCACTTCTTCTTCATCAAATTTAATTAATTTTTCCTAAATAATTGCATTGATAATTCTCCGTTCATTTTTCTTTAAATAATCAATATCATCAATATATTTTTGTAAATGACCCTCATTAATATTTTTTTGAAAATCCATATTTCCTGCTAGTGCTTCAGATTTCATAAAATTCACTAAACTCTGAAGGCGATCAATTAAAACATTAACAAGTAACTCTTTTGATGCATCTATCATCTCATAAGCATCAAGAAACAATTTAATTTTTCTCATATTTTCAGCAAAATTTTCTTCACCCTCTTCAATAAACGAAACCCAGCGATAGATAGCATAGGAAACATCCCAAATTTTCGGTCCAGGATGAATGGTGTCAAAGTCAATAAGTGCTGTAGCTTTTTCATCAACGATAACAGTGTTATAAGGTGCAAAATCACCGTGACAAATCACTTCAATTGGGTGAACAGGACTCAACATCCATTTACTTTTTTTATCAATATTTTTTATATATAGTTTGCTTAATTCATGAAATCTTGACAATAATTTTGCTGCTGAAATAATCATGACATCTTCTGTAAATATTTTAGGAAGTGGATCATTATACACGTCACCCTGAATAAACGAAACAAACTCTTTATCCTCTTCAATCCCATAAGGAATAGGAACAAAATCCGCACCCATATCATTTAAAAATTTTAAAAAATGATGAACTGTTGGTGTCCATGAATTGGTAGGTCGACATACTCGATCTCTTACCCTACTAATTTTACCAATTCTTCCACCTATTAATTGGATATTTTGTTCCTCTATCAAATCAATCCTCTCCATTTCTTTTGTAATTTAACAATAATTTGCTTGATATTATAATATTTAACGCACCTAAGAAAACGTTATCAAATCCTCTTAACAATTTGATTAACTATATCTAACATATTCTTATGAGTGTTACTAAATGAATAACTCGTGATTGTCATTTGTCTTCCCCTCTTTAGGAACTACTAGAAGGTTTCAAAGTCATTTTAAAAGATATGAACATAACGTATCCTCCATATTATACGTTACTTTTTATCTTGATTCAACCAGCTGCTGTAAGAACCCATTTTCAATTACAACAGCTACCAACCCAACATTCCTACGTTTATTTTCTTTTGCTAATATTCTTAATTTAAGTTCATTTGGAAATCCCCATTTAAAAAATCTGCTTAAAAATCAAAATACCCGTCACTTTTAACTAGTTACGGGCGTAATTTCAAATGTAATCATAAATTAATTCAAAATTCTGACAAAAGATAATCTTTTTTCTCAATGTCCTTGACACGAGGTCCACTTTAAGCCATGCAAAGGCAGTCTCAAAATTAAATTCTAAATGGTGCTCCATCATGTATTATATTAGTGACGTTGCACTCCTATTAAAATTTTTCTTATTTGCTTTCTTATTTTTAGTAAATTTTAAAAATTAACTCATTTCCACATGAACCAATCCCTCTCTAACTAGTTGTCAAGACATGTTTCAAGTAAATAGAACAAATGTTTTGTAAGTAGCCTATTGAATTGATCTCAAGATGCTATATTCAAAGCCCTCCCCTACTCTACCTCCTCTAAATACTAAAACGACTAAGCTTCACGACCATATAAAATGTAATATTAAATGATCAATTTTGACAGTGACTTCATCATTTTTGTTCTACTATCAGCTTAATTAGCTATTACTTATTAAAGATACTCAATTTAAAAAATAACTTATATTGATAATTACAAATTAAGTGATACTGATTAATAAAGGTTAAAAGTAATCCTCTGATTTAGTTAAGAAAAGAGCATTATCCTATTTTCGTTGAGGATAATGCTTTTTACTAAGTCTTGGTTATATTCTAATCATATTTATTAATATAAATTAAATTCAACAACTAAATCATGCAGCACGTTTAACTTTGCTTTTCTAACCCGGTATTTATCAGGCTCATTAAACGAAAAGGGCTCTAAATGAATATTAAACTCTTGATTAGATTGTGGTGAAATCAAACTTATTTTACTCATTCGAAAAGTGTTCATTAATAATTTCTTTTTCCTTTAACAAGTCAAGAATTTTTACTTTATCATTTAACATATAGTAAGATTGTGGGGCTGTAAATTCTGGGATTTCTCTCATTAATTCATCTAAATGAATTGGGGTAAAATGATAAATTGCTTTTATTGGTATAGCAACCCCCTTCCCACCACTCAAATATTCATCCATCGCCTTATAGGTCCCTGGCTGTTCACTTTCGCAAAGCTTAGCTATCTCAGCAGTTGTTCCAAATATCGGCTGACCAAATTCAATCAAAGCTCCTATACTCATCTTAGTTTTGGAAATATAGATAAATGCTTTTGTAGGAACTTTACGATATCTTTTTCGATATTCATATCGCTTTATACCTGATAACATTTCTTCAAAATATTCCTCCCATAAACTCATCAGGACAATTTCATCATGAGTATTTATTAAATTTGAAACCTTTCGCATTATTCTCCACCTCCTTTATGATGATATTTCCGATCTTTGATTTCCAAATTTATTATATCTTACCCTACCTCATACAAAAAATCAACTTCATCTAATATAGGAATACTCTTTTATTAGAACACAAAATGAGTGATTTAATTTAATTAAATCACTCATTTTGTGTTCTGTTTATTCTTCTATTAATTTTCTAACACCATACTAACGATAGAATGAGCCATATTTAAATTACGAGCACTCCCACTTTGATTTGTTAATAAAATAACTGTAAATTCATTATCTTGATGGTGTAATAAAGCGCTATGCCAACCTAGCAAATCCCCATTATGAGAAATGACCCCTTCTTGGTTTCGAGAGTTAATAAACCAACCATAGCCATACCCAGTTCCATTAATTGTTGAATGAGCTGTTGTCATTAATTCATAACTTTCAGTACTAAGTAAGATATCATGGTAGAGAGCTTGACTAAATTTAAATAAATCCAACGCTGTTGAATGAAGTCCTCCTGAAGAATAACCAAAAGAGGGATGAAAAACTCTAGCTGGTTCTCCTTGAGTAATATGTCCTGCATAAGCTGTAGCTAAATTTTCCAATTCTATCCCAGCTGTGTTAAGCCCAGAGGCATTCATATTTACTCTATTTAAAATATTATTTTGAATATATTCTTCATAAGTCAAGTTTGTTACTTTCTCTATAATGACACCAAGCAAATCATATCCTAAATTAGAGTAAATAAAAGTACCCGGTTCTTGGTGATAATGAATATTCTTAAAAGCATCTGCGATTAATTCATCTGTTGTCGTAAAAAGACTATAATTATTTAGATTATCTCCACAATTAAGCCCTGAAGCATGAGTAAGTAACTGATGTATGGTAATCTCACTTCCTCTTTCTAAATCAGGAAAAAAGTAATCGATTGTCTGTTCTAAATCCAATATTCCCGCTTCTACTAACTGTAAAATACTTATTGCTAGAAAAGGCTTAGAGACAGATCCAATTTGGAATTGGGTATCCACAGTTAAAGGTCTTTCTTCCTCAACATTAGCTAGTCCATATGCATTTAAAATAATAATTTCGTCCTCTACTGCTACTAACACTACTCCGTTAAATTGTTGATTTTCTAAAAAAGAATCTACTCTGGTGGCTAATTGATCATGATCATCTGATTTAACAGCGGAGGTAATTTCAGCATTTGTGTACCAAAATATTTCTTCGGGAGTCTCCTTTTCACTTACATCGTTTAATTCAAAATTAGTAGCTGCAACCTTATCCCTCGAAGGAATCGCTATCTCATCTTCCCTCTTCTGACAACCTATTAGGATTAGAAAAATAAGTAATAAAAATAATTTACGCATAAAACCTCCCTAGAACAACATTTAATAATTTTATTCAGTCCCTATATTTATCATTACAATTGGGATATAAAATAAATACTGGCTATCTATATCTAATATTCTCTTTGTTCCACCCTGTCTTGCTAGAAAATATTATCTATATTTATCATTAAAATTAATTTTCATTAATAAGAATCATAATCAATACTTCAATAATATAAGCCTTTCCCGAGACTGTTTTTGACAAAATTGGACATTATTTGATTATAACATAAGTCATGTTAAAATGCAGTTTACACTAGTAAAATAATCTGTGAAAGTTTCTAATAAAAAAATCATCAATACTCTTTGAAATTGGAGATTTTGAAAATATTTTATCTCAATTTTCAATGCAGACAAATAAGGTTACACCTAAAGTTGAAATTCCATTTTCTATATCGAAAATGTTTTGCATAATTCTCAAATTATACACTTCAGGCTGTACTAGGTTCATCATCTCCCTTAATAAAATAAATATTCTTAAATCACAGGTTCTTCCTTCACTAACGTACACTCTTCATGCCGTAATTCGTCTTACATTTTTTGTCTCTTACCTAATACTCGTCACAACTTTAGCTTTGGTTCAGTTTTTTTAATAATTTTTTTCAACTTATTCCAACCTGAACCCGTTCCTTTCTAATTAATTGCCAACATATCATCCAAAAAAGTTCTATTATTAAATTTATCAAGAACATCTAACATTGGAAACATTCTCTACTCTAAAGATTAAACCCACTAAGCTTCAACGCAATACAAATCTAATATTAAATTAGGCAAGGTTACCATTGTTTTTTATTAAACTACCGAGCTGTGCTTGATTAGCTGTTATCTATTAATTAAACTACCTCTTTAGAAAAAAGACAAAACTTCCAACTAATACTATAAGACTAGTGAGTCCCCCCAAAGTAATAAATTTTACTTAATATAGGTCTTTATAAGCAATCAAACTCCCCTGATAAACATTCACCCTTAACGGTAATCCCTCATTTTTTTAACTAGTTCGCCTAACTTCTGTGTATTTTATAGCATTAAAAAACATGATGTTTTTACACCATGTTTCTTAAGTCATGACATTTTTAAAATTGGAGTTTTGTTCTAACTTCTCCATAAAAAGTTGGAATAGCTCCCTAGATTTTTCACTTTGCCCCATTCTATTATAGGTATTGGCTAGATAAAATAAAGTTAAGGTGTTACTGGGTTCTTCTTCTAAAGCTTTTTCTAAAACCATTATATTTCGAAGATATTTTTCTTTTTCATGGAGGACTTTATCTAGATAACCTGTGTGATAGAAATTCACTTCAATTTCCTTAAATTTACACTCCTCACCCATGATCTTAACTTGTTCATGAAGAGCTCGATAATAGCGAAAATTCTGATGATTTTTAAAGATACGAGGAATGATGACCACATCAGTTGGGTTGTTTTGGTCGTCTCCCCTAAAGTTGAGTTGCTTAATCAAATACCCATCATATGTATAATCATTTAACGCTTCAATAAGTGCTTCTTGAGTTTTAAAATCTAACACCTCATCTGCATCAATGACCATAATCCAATCTTTCGTAGCTAAAGATAAGGACTTATTACGTGCTTCACTAAAATTGTCATTCCACTTAAAATGGTCGATTTTGGCATGATAGGCTTTAGCAATGTCTAGCGTGCTATCTGTAGAACCTGTATCTACAATAATGATTTCATCAACGATAGATTTGACGCTCTCTAAGCAAGCCTCTAAACAATTTTCCTCGTTTTTGACAATCATACATAAACTCACTGTATGTTTTCGTTCCATTAAGACTCCTCCCAACTAATTTCTAGACTCTTAAAATTAAAAACTACCACATGGCGATGCCACCAGAGAAATATGAAGTGCTTATGGTACTAGTCGTAGACGCTGAATCATTAGTATGACCACAAACAATGGCAACTTTTGAACCTGCTGGAATTGAGACCGGAATTTTTTCATTATTATTAGAATAAAGAGTATTGGCAATAAAATTCGTTTCCGTTGCTAACGGTATTATTGTTTCTGGAAGAATAGAAAATGTACTACTCCATGAATTAGCCACAGCAAGCGCTACATAAGGAGAAATATTATAGGAATTAGAAAGAGCTATGGAGCTCAAAAATTCTCCATAAATACTAACACTAGAAATATCTGATGCAACGGCAAATGCATAGTTTCCATTACTCATTAACGTAAAGGTTCTAGTAGTAAAATCTGCTTCATAACCTAAAGGATAGGCTCCATTCTTCCCAAAACCACAAGCTGCAACAGTAGAGCCACTTCTATTACCTGGAACATATACTGTCGTTGTTGTACTGGTCCCTGTTGAAAAAGGAACGACCATAGATGGTAGAATAGCTGCAGTTGTCACTGAAATAGGCTGTTCAAACACTTCAATTCTATTAGGCATCGTTAACTCCTCCTTTTTACACTAGCCTCTTTTAAAAAAGAGAGCTCCATTATAATTAAATGCTTGAGTTGACGTATCTACTCCACAAACAATAGCAACTCGAGTTCCTGCTGGAATAAATATGTTTAAATTGGGTTGAAAATTCGAGCTAGTTCCTCCTGCTACTACACTCTCTGAAAAAGATGCCTCTACTTTCGTTTTGGAATTAATGGTAAAGTTAAAGCTCCCAGTTGTGGCTGTTGCTATGGCTACGTAGGGATTCACAGTCCCTGTAAAAGCCGAATTACTTACAGCAGACATGGCAATACTCTGTAAAGTTCCATGACATGGCATAATAAATGACAGGTACTGGGAAGCGGTTTGTGTAAAAGTGTTATCACTAAGCGCTGCCGTACTACTAGGCATGGCAAAAGATGAAAGGATAATATTACTTGAGGATACTCCTATATTATTTAACCCCCCTGTGGAAAAGGGAATGAGGATCCCTGAAGTGGGGTAAGTCGTTGTAATAGGCTTAAGACTGCCATCCGTATTTTCTTCTAAACCTGTAATTTGAATCGGTTGATTAAAGATGATTTGACGATTTCTATTAATCATCTACAACATCCCTTTCTTTAATAATTAACAACTAAGTTAGAAATACCACACCTGAATGGGTGACTGCAGTAATAGATAGTGGAGTTCCTATACGATCTGTTTGAAAAATTCCACAAACAATGGCAACCAAGGTTCCTGCTGCTAAAGGAACTGAAAACCCGGCTTGTTCACCTGAATAACTAGTGGAGACTGGTGCCTGAGCACTATAAATAAATGGGCGTCTAGCAATGGTTTGGGTTTGGGTAATTATTTGAA
>Ga0153974_1000247_pt1 | contig 12881 bp, 10 predicted proteins | sample TSGA058MetaG_FD_104741 | JGI IMG/M metagenome (GOLD analysis project Ga0153974, IMG submission 104741) | Attine ant fungus gardens microbial communities from Georgia, USA - TSGA058 MetaG | ecosystem: Host-associated > Fungi > Mycelium > Unclassified | place: USA: Georgia, Yuchi Wildlife... | reverse complement strand
TGAGGAATCTCCTGGAGGTAGGTTGTAACTATATTCCATAAATTATAATTCTCTGAGGAATCTCCTGGAGCTTTACTCCGGTCGCCCTTACAATATATGGAGCTCTATCCATGCTCATTTGGCCATGCTCTGTTACTTACCCTATGCTATCTCTTTTTTTTTTGTGTCATGAGTTACCTTGACCATAACTAAAAGAATATAACATAGACTGGAGTTGAACTAATGACTGATAGATACTTGTAGATTAATTGTAAACAAATAGTATAACTTGTATATATAGTGTAGCACAATGTAAGACTCTAGCCACAATGACTTAAGTCCACTCCAAGTCAGAGTTGACAAGAAGAACTCAATAGAGTTCTCATTTGATTTTGTACACTACTTATACATTTTACTACTATAGCTGTGCAACATCCTCCCATGGTCCTTATGTTATTCCTGTCATGTGTCTACCTCCTCACATGTTGTGACTGTGACTGTGACATGACCAAATATATGACTGACATGTGACCTGATGTCATGCTTTGTGACTATGTGACTATTACATGATGCTTTCCCACGCTTCACCTTAGTCATGATCTAAATAAAACAAAACAAAACAAAAGAAAAATAGAAAATAACTTAGCTGTTTTGCCAAGTCATGACACTATCCCTCTCTTAAGTTTTCTCATCTCAAGGATTTTCTTTACAATTTGTAGTATAGGTCAACTATGTTACCCATTTCATCATCTTTGTCTGTCTACTCTCTTATCCTCGAATTTCCTTGCCCAATTTCTTCCTCTTCCTCAATCGTTTCCAGTATAGTTCTTCTTTTACCTGGTCGACTCTTCTTCCATTGACTTTCTTTCCATCTATTCCAATTTCTCTCTAACCTTCTCCAATATTCCTGGTCATATCTCTTATCCATCCATCCAAATAATTTCTTTGCTGTGAATCTTCCTAGCAATTCTCCTCTTCTAAATGTTCCTTCTTCTCTTTTCTGTTTCCTTACATCCTCTATATTCCATCTGTATTCTTTCTCAAATTCCTTAATTGCCTCCTTAGTATTTCCTAAATTTTCTCTTTCTTCCCAAGTATCTGATTCCACTGTAAATCCTTTCTACTATACCAGATATTTATCCTTCCCCCTGATCTTCTGCTTATTCAATATTCTTTCTACTTCCCACTCTTCTTCTCCTTTGATTATTACTGAAGCTGGTTGCTCCTTTCTCTGTCCTTTTACTTGCCCTATATAACATCGTATTCTACTAACATTTACTACCAGATGAATTTTTACTGTACTGGGTAGTTCTAATTTTACTGCATTCAACAACACTATCTTTTGTACTTTGTAAGGGCCTACAAACCTCTCTGTCAACTTCTCTGTCCTCCTTCCAACCATCTGATATTTTAGATTCTTAGTGCTAAGCATTACCAAGTCTTCTACTTTATATTCATTGACTTCTGATCTCCTCCTATCAGCATATTTCTTCATGTTTTCCTGTGTCTTTCCTAGCACTGCTTTTGCCTTCTCTTGTATTTCTTTCATTTTCTCTACAAAATTTTCTGCTCCCACATATTTTCCTTTCTTTTTTCCCTCAAATTCCATCCTTGGATCCTGTCCATAATTTGCCTTCAAAGGCAACATCCAAGTACTTGAGTGTGCTTTATTGTTGTATGTGAACTCTGCTGTTCCCAACCATTCTGGCCATTGTTCCTGCCTATGATCAATAAACATTCTCAAGTATTGTTCTAATTCTTGATTCACCCTTTTTGTTTGTCTATCTGTTTGAGGGTGGAATGCTGTTGATAATTTACTTTCAATCCCCAATATCTTGTTCAACTCTTGCATAATTCCTGCCACAAACTGGGGTCCCCAATCTGAAATGATGCTTTCAGGTAACCTATGTAACTTCCACACATTGTCTCTAAACAACTGTGCTAACCCTTCTACTGATGTTCTTTTCATAGTAGGAATAAAGTGTACCATTTTTGTTAATCTATCAACTACTACTAAGATTGAATCATATCTCTGAGCCAAAGGCAGCTTGGTGATAAAATCTACCAATATATGTGTTCAAGGCTTTTCCAGAATTAAATTTGGCATTAGTTTTCCTGCTGGTTGCTCTGTGCGATTCTTGTTTCTCTGGTAGGCATTACATTCTTTCAGATATTGTTTTACTTCCTTTGTAATTCCTGGCCACCAGAAGTTTCTGGTTACCAGCTCTACTATCTTTCACTGTCCTCTATGATCTCCTACTGGTGTATCATGATGCAGCCTAATGATTTCTGTTCTAAGCTGATTGTTCTTAGGTACATAGACCTTTTCTTCCTTGTTAGGGTGTAGTCACTCAAAGGCAGCTAACCCTAAAGCTAGGTAAGAGTCCCGGAAGCTAAGGTGATATTCAAGTAAAGCTAGATCTAACTACACAAGCAGTCTTATATACTAAAACTGATGGTCCATGTGCCACAGTCACATGAGCACTAACTATTAATACCACTGTCCTATTTATAGATCAATAGGTACATCAAGGTGGACTTAGGAGAGAAGGCAAGGAGAGTATGGGAGAGTATCTTATGAATACTTAGAATAGCCCCTTAGATGGGAGCCTTACTCATGATCTAGGCTGTTCCCTAGGATATCCCCTTACATTCCTTGTACATTACACTGTCAACTTCTCTCCATTCTTCATCTCTTAACATTTTGACTCCAGCTTGTTTCATCTCTTCTACCACCCTGACGACTTCGTCATCTTTTACTTTTGATTGCTTTACTTTTTCCAATAGGTCTACTCCTTCAACTACGATTTCTATCATTTCTGTTTTCCTTACTTCCAGCCATTCTGGTTTTACCAACGTCTTATTCTTGTTATCTCTTTTTACTCCCACCTTCCAATCTGGCCTTTTACTCAGACTATCTGTCTTTTCCATTTTACTCCCCAGAACATGCTTCAACATAAAATCAAATCTAGATAGGTATAGTACCTACCTTGCTTGCCTTCAATTCAATTTTTGTGCTTTTATAAAGTATTCAAGATTTTTATGGTCTGTCCAGATCTCAAATTTAACTACTGTTTCTTCTAGGAAGTGCCTCCATGCTTCTAAGTATATGACTACTGCTAACATTTCCTTATTGTGTATCTCATAGTTTCTCTCTGTATTACTCAACAATTTGGAAATAAAAGCTACCGGTCTCTATAACTCATTGGAACACTTCATTGAGAGTACTCCTCCTGTCGCATAATTTGAGACATCTGCCTCTATCCTAAACTCTTTGTCTAAGTCTGGGAATGCTAATACAGGTTTTGTTATAAAAATCTTTTTAAGCTCATCAAAGGCCTGTTGCTGCTTCTGCTCCCACTGCTACTTCACATCTTTTTTCGTCAATATGTTCATTGGCCTGGCTACTCGCACAAAGTCCTTAATAAACCTCCTGTAATAGTTTACAAGGCCCAAAACTTTCCTAACATTTTTCACATTCTTTGGCTCTGGCCAACTTAGCACTCCATCCATCTTTTCTTTCTCCATTTCTATTCTATCAGGTCCTATGATGACTCTGAGGAATCCTATCTTCTTCACTTTCCACATGCATTTTTCTGGCTTGACATACAAGTCGTTTTCTTCTAGTCTCCTCAATATTTCTTCCACTATTTCGTCATGCCCCTCTTCTGTTTCTGTTCCTACTAGTACATCATCTACAAACACTGCAACTTTTCCTTTGTTTATTAAGTCCCTTAGTATTTCATTCATCATTACCTGGAACATTGCTGGTGAATTTGTCATCCCAAAGAACATAACTGTTGGCTCAAAGGAGCTCATATGTATTGTAAATGCTCCCTTCCACTCATCGCCCTCTTTGATCCTCACGTTATTGAACCCCCACCTGAGATCCATTTTAGTGAATACTTTCTTGCCACTCATATTGTTGATTAACTCTGTGATTAATGGTAGCAGGTAATTATTCTTTATTGTCTAGCTATTCAAGTTGCGATAGTCCATAACCATCTTCTTCTTTCTATCCTTCTTGCCTACAAAAAATAATAGTGACATTTGAGGGGATTTTGTTGGCCTAATATACCTCTTCCTTAACTGGTCTTCCACAAAATTCTGGACCTCTTCTTTTTCATTTTTGGATAGTGGGTAAATCCTTCCCTTTTGTGGTGCAAACGTTTCTTTGAGATCTATGGCATGATCCCAAATTTTTCTCATTGGCATTCTTTCTGACTCTACTTTCCCAAATACTTTTCTCCACTTCAAGAATTTTTCTGGGGCCATTTCTTTAATTTTCCTATGATTCTCTTCTTTTTCTTCTTCTTTTTCCCAATTCTCTTTATCGTCTATCGCCTATCTAATAATCTTTTCTTCTTCCAATGTTACTACTCTCCTTCTCTCTTTCTTCCTTTCTTTTATCTTTACTCTGCCACATAGAGATGGGCATCTTGTCATCTTTACCTCTTCTGTTTCCCAATTGATCTCTAGGTTATGTGCTGCTAACCAGGGCATTCCCAGAATTACTTCTGTTTTTCCTAAGTCATATATGTCTATCCTCATTCTTTCAACATGGCTCTTATAGTACACATTTACTTCTATTTGATGCATAATGGCCCCTCTACTATTGTACGTCCCATTGACATTTTTGACTCTTACTGGCCTCTCTAACTTTTGCAGCCTAAATCTATGTTTGGCTGCAGTCTTCTTGTTCATAAACATCCCTGTTGTGTTACTATCTAAGAGCGCCTTTATTGTGACCCCTTTATAAGTGTTTGTTCTTTCAATTCCAATATCCAACCACACTTCTTTCAGCATTTTAAAAGTTCTTTGAACTTTCCTTTGACTACCCCCCTTTTTGGCTATGCCTTCTGGGTTTCTTGCCTATGCACTGCATTGCTGCACTTTTCCCTCAGTAGAGCACACTGCCTTTTCTCTTCCTTTCTCCGAACATTCTCTACATTTCTTCAATTCTTCCCACTCTTTTCCTTTGACTACTCCTTACCCTCTATCTTCCATTACATGATGGCCTTTCTTTCCACAATCTTCACACGTCAAATATGAGACTACTACTTTCCCATTACTCCGTCCCAACTCAAACAAATCCACTTCTTTCAGTACTCCCTCTCCACAATACTTGAATGCTCTTTGTCGTAGAGCATTTTCTGAACTTCTTCTCTATGCCTTCTGCTGTACCTTTTGTGGGATTACCACATACGCTGCCTTCTCTCTTTCTAATCTTCTATTTGGACAATCTTTATATCAATGTCCTACCCCCTCATACTCAAAACACTTTATCTCGTTCTTCTGTGCATTTCTTCTTATAGAGCATACTGGCTTCTTCTTTGGTTGTACCTTTGGTGGTGCTGCTATCTGCACTACTCTTCCTCTTCTGTCCTCTTCCTGCCTTCTTATTTCCACCCCACACCTCATTACCCTACTCGACAATGCCTCAAATCTATTTTGAGGAACTAACATCCTCTTTTTTCCTTCCCTCTTATTCCTGCAGTTACAGGCCAGATACCCAAACTTCTTATATTCAAAACATATCTTTCCCTGTCTTCCTTCCAATTCTGTCCTTTATTTAGCAAAGGCACACTTCTCTTTGAGCAAGTTGCTCATTAATGAATCATATTGGGTTTGAGACATCTTGTTAACATATCAATGGTATGGAATTAATATTTGATCTCACTAAAATTATGTCTGTTGAGGCACAAGATCTTCACCCAACCAGACATCTACTGCCTTATCGACTACTGCCCTAATACTATGGTTAGACTATCACCTCATGGGGAGGATCCCTAATATAAATGGCCTTCTAGAAGTAACCGTCACTCCTCTGTGTGTACCAACTTACAATAGAGCATAGTACAAGGTTTATACTAAGAAAAGAACAAGTATGCTACTAAACACCACTTATTTACAAGGTCAGGTCTTAGAAATGATACCTGAGTTTGGTACCACTCTTCCACCTGCAGTCCCTAACTGACTGCAAAGTCCCCTTAAGCCAAGGGCCCAGCTATATATGGAGATGGCTGGTGTTTGCCATGAACACTAGCTAAGAGTTGAGTTTGGATGAGAATAAGTATGAGCAAGGTCCAAGGTAGATGGTGCTTAAAGTGAAATTGAGTTCTAGTGTAAGACTCTAGCCATGATGACTTAAGTCCACTCTAAGTCAGAGTTGACAAGGAGAACTCAATAGAGTTCCCATTTGATTTTGTATACTACTTATATATTTTACTACTATGGCTGTGCAATATCCTCCTGTAGTCCTTATTTTATTCCTGTCATGTGTCTACCTTCTTACATGTTGTGACTGTGACTGTGACTTTGTGATATGACAAATGTGTGACCAATGTTATGCTTTGTGACTTCATGACTGTCATATAATGCTTTCCTATGCTCCACCTTAGTAATGATCTAACTAAATAAAACAAAACAAAACAAAACAAAAATAGAAAATAACTTAGCTGTTTTACCAAGTCATAACACATAATTGATCAAGAACTCTATTGAGTTTTCTTCTAACTCTAAAGTACTCTGATCCTAAGTTACCTCAACTTAGGGTTAAGTGTTAGTTACTAACACCTTATATTTTTCTATTTTCTTTACTTCTGTTTTGTTCTATATTTGCCTCTTTTATTTGAATTAATTTGTACATTGATTAGAGGCACAGAGCCTTTGTAGTTACTAGACTACTGCAGACTATGTATGTATACTATATTATAAATTGTTGAATTAAAATTAAAAATTTAGATCAATATGATAAGTATCATGCATAATACTAGTATAGCCAGTCAATCTAACAAATTACTTGATACCAAACTTTGTGACTCCATTTGACAGTTGTTTGCCTATAGTATAAGATAGTTCAACTATTATTATTGACCTTATATTATGCAGATATTCACCATAAGTATAACATATGGTGTCAAAGAAAAGGTATGGTTGCAATTTTTATAAAGAGTTTAAGGCTAAGGTAAACAGAATTATTACTATGCTATTTAATATTATTTAGTATTATGTAATATTATGGTTATTTTATCTGATGTCCTCTGATACATGGTCTATTTCTCTTATTGACATTTTCTTAATTGTATAGTAGCTTAGTTAGTGCCTTATTTGTGAGGGTGACCAGAGTAGACTCCAGAAGATTCCTCAGTTAAATTATAGTATAGGATATGTTACAACTCACCTCCAGGAGATTCCTCAGAGAATTAGATAAGGCTCCTGGAGGGAATAATCTACAATATATACTAAAATGCCCTTGTATTCCATTCTTTGGTAACCAGGGGCTGCACAATGAAATTATGTTGGGAGGCAACAGGGGGCCGCTCCGGGGTCATGTGTGAGGGGTCTCCTTACATTATTGCTAGGGCATACTCTTTACTCAGCAGACCTCATGTCTGATGAATGACCATTAATTAGTCATCAATGATATATATGATATGGCAATATCTATATACTGATCAGTATATTGTAATCTACATTTTATAGTTAGAATAGGAATCTACTAGAGTATAAAAGAGTAGTAGTAGTAGTTTACAGCAATATAGTGAATAAATCTCATAATTTATTTGGATATCCTACCTTCTAGATAAGTTCCTAGGGCACATCTGCTGCATCAAACAATGCCTACTCATCAATGTCTGCCATGTACTCTTTGTTGGGGAATCAAGCTGATGCTGTGATCCAGTAGAAGCTTCTGGAATATTTCATTAGTATACAAGTTTGTAATTAGTTGTTATCTACTCATTGGTTTTGCAATGGAATATGCTTTATTCCAAGTCAAACCAATATACGACTAGGTTTCTGCTTCACTCTTCTCATTTCTATCATAGATATATATAATAGTAGATACTCACCTGTATTCCCTATACTTTACCAATTGCTTTCCTTTCTTTACTCTTAACTTGCCCTCAAGTCTTTATTAAGTGCTGTAACATCAACAGTGATATAAGCTTCTTTGATGAAGCATCATTGTTTTATTGACATGGCAGATAATCAGCTGTCCAATTGCTGGCCACATGATGCTGTTAACTGATCTATCACTTGGTTGTCCACTAAATCTGGATGTCACAGATGTCTGGAGACCTGCTATTATATATGCTTTAGATAAATGCAGAAAAATGCCTATAAGTCTAAAATAACATAAAGGGGCCCTTGTATGGCCAAGTGACTAAGCTTAACTAGAGGATTATTGTCTCACAGATACACTCTGGACAAAGGCTATCTCTTTTAGCTGGCTGGCTGCTTTCAGGGCATGCCCCCTACACTATTTTAGACTAGTATTGGCATTTTTCTTATCTAAAGCTTATATAATAGCAAATCTCCAGACATCTGTGACATCCACATTTAGTGGACAGCCAAGTGATAGATCAGTTAACAGCATCATGTGGCCAGCAATTGGACAGCTGATTATCTGCCATGTCAATAAAACAATGATGCTTCATCAAAGAAGCTTATATCACTTTTAAAAAGTGATGAAGCTAGGACAATCGACTGTGAATCCACACTCTAAGGAGTCTTCTCTTATTTTATGAGAATGAAATTGACGTGTGAAGCAAGAGACCTTTCTAGAGTGTATGTTGAGACAGATGGCAGGCTCTATGATGCGACTCATCAAACTGTCTTCTAAAGATGAAGGACGGGAGCTCCACTTGATTTATTGTCTGGTGAGCGTTATGTTGGCTGTATCATTAGAATGTACTGATTCGTTCAAGATCCACTTGGATTTGTATCCTTGGATGTATATCTGGATAATCCTTTTCATAAATAATGGTGCTATAATGGTGCTCACCGTGCACTTCTGGACAACAGCCCCATCCTTTTCTCTATCATCCGGAAAATCCCAGCAGCCAAATGTGTACGCGTATTCATTGATGTGGCACTATCTGATACATTTGTCTTGGCGCAAGCCGCGAGTGGCAGATATCAATCAATCAATCCATCTATTACGAGCAAGAAAATCTCACCATCTCTAAGAATTCTATTCAGAACTGTTTGAGACGCATGGTTCGAACACTCAGACACCTGTGCGAGTACTCCCTGCATCCAGCCTGCATTCATTCAGATGCAGACTCCTCACCCCACTAAGAACTATTCTCACATTTTAGCGGGCACCTTCAATGCGTTGTGTGGTTTGTTCTGGACCACAGCTTACGTTCTTTATGTCTTCCAAGCACGTCTGGACTCGTCATATGGCATGCCAGTCGTTGCACTGATCATGAACCTCGCCTGGGAGATTGTCCACACCTTCATTTATCCAGTACATGGAATTGGGCGGATCTTTCACTTCCCTTGGGTATTGGTAGACTGGTGTGTAACAACTACCTGATTGACAATTATCTTACTGGATACATAGCCTTCTTCTTTTTGAAACACTGAGGTACGGTCCCCGACAATGGCATGTAGTTCCATTGGTGGCCGATAACTTTGCTTCCCTTGTTGTTTTTGGACTGGTGCTAGGCATCTCTGGCCAGTGGGCCTTTACATCTCAATTTTCAACCTCAAATTCGAGTTTCTGGTCTGCATATGTCTGCCAGAACGTGAGCTATTTCCCCATTGTTTAGTCTCTTCATTGATACCTGTTTAAGATGGTATCTTGGGGTTCGCTCTGGATGCTCCTGAGCAGAGGTAATACTTCAGGCCATTCGATGTATATTTGGTGCGTCATGTCTATTTATTTCATCAATGGGCACCAGAGTTGATCATCTTTCAGGTCTTTCAGATTTCTGGGAAGTCTAGCAGCCAATTTAAGATATGCCTATCGTGAACGGTTTTGGCCATCAAAGTACGGCTTCATCAGTGCTCCGTTTTCGAGGTGGATCTTGTGGATGCCGTTTTTGGCAGATCTCATTTATCCACTTGTATTCAGGTGCATCTGGGAGAGGGAGATTGCCCTTCAACAATGAACTTGTGGAATTTTGTTAGAGGTGGATCATTTGCATAGCAATTAATCATTACCTATAGTTTTCTAAGGTATGAAATGAGTAGTTGCTACAGCAGCAAGTGGCAGTAGCTGAGTCATTGGCACTATATCCAGTATATTGATAACCAATATTATCCATGTGTGATGCTCCTTATAAAGTTGCAAGAAGTGTCTTCTCTTCTTTATCTAAGCTGGCATTGTCCAAAGAAAGGTATAACTGTTAGAAAATATGCATGAGTTTTGAGCAATAACCAGACTAAGCTAATGTCATGACTTGGCCACATAGCTAAGTCAATATTCTTTTTTCTTTTTCTTTTTCTTTTCTTTTCTTTTCTTTTTGGACATGCAAGAAAGTGATTCTAAAAGAGATGCATAGGAAGTTAAAAACATGTACAAATAGATAAGATGAATAAGTAGTGTAGCTCAGGGACTCTAATGAGTTCTCTTTGTCTACTCTAACATTGAGTGTAACCCAAGTTTATCTCAAGTGTCAAATCATTACACTAGAACTCATTTTCTATATCCAGTGACTGCTTACTATCACAATAGTAAGTTTATTTATCTCAGACATCAACTAGTGGGTTGATGGCTCTACCTATCACAATAGTAAGTTTATTTATCTTAGACAGTATCTAATGAGTGATCATTATTTTATTTTATACTAAAGTCTCACCTCAGACATCAACTAGTGGGTCAACAGCTGAGATGCCTTCTATTCCATGAGGGTTCCTATACCTTTCTCTTTGATTGCTTGGTAATCCAGTTACCAGTTTTATCTGCTGCAGTTTGGTTATTGTCAGGTCTACAGTAGGTTGTCAAGGACTGTGCAGAGTAAGAGCGGAGTGATCCAGAGTGGACACAGAGTTACTCCAGAATGGAAGGGAGTTGACAACAAAAGTGAGGAACAACCTTAGCCTCAGCTTGTGCACTGTGCCCCAATCTGTTGTCGCATGTGTGGTTGCATATTTTAGGAGAATGGAATTGTTGCCAGGAGTTCAGGAGAGGAGTGGTATATTGCTAAGAGAGAGGATAGAACACATAAAAGACATTATAGACATTAATCTATGAACTAAGGAACTAGGATGTAACTAATGAAGTACTTATACTAAGTCCAGAATAGGAGGAGTACAAGTAACTAGTCTAAATCATGATCCTATAGGAGTAAACAACAGGAGTTCAGGAGCAGAATTTAGTAATACTATAGAATATAAAAGAAATTATTATTATTAAATGATTATTTTCTGTCATATGACATAGGTATAGCAAAAGATTGGTCACAAACAGTAGTGGATGTAGATAGGGATCAGTAGTATTTGGTGGAAGTAATTGAAGTTAGAGCAGTGGTACTAGATAGTGATTGATGGCCTTAGTATTTTATCTTGGGTACCATCCCCTGTATATTAGAGGAGTGATGACCTAAGTCTAATATAGGATTTAAAAGAGTAGAATAAAAAAGAAGATTTAAAGTTGTTACTAATATTACTTTATAGTGAAGATCTCAATCTGAGTTTCTAGACTACTATCCTAGCTCTTTTTCTGAGTTCTGCCTACCTGTTATCACCCTATTTGCCTGACCAAAGTTGTTCTCACAGTAGTACTCTTAACTATGTAATCAGATATTTGACTTTGAGTCTTCCTTATATAACTTAACTTCTTAGTTTAGTCTAACTCTGTCTTAGAGTGCCTATGATATTATCTCTGTTGTTTAGCTACCTATGACCTGTAGTCTCTCTAATTTGACTCAGTCTAGAGTCAAAGTAACTTAATCATTGATTTAATTGCTTTTAAATTAGATTTCTACTTTAAAAAATCCAATAGAGGAGAGGCAATGGAAAATTGCTTGTGCTCTTTCTACTAATTCAGGTTTTTATATGTTTTGAGAGATACAAAAGAAATACTAGAAAAATGAAAAAAGTAATAAACCCAGTTGTTTAGCTAATTAAAGATACAACAATCATTCTGGTAGTAATAAAGAATCCCATGTTTTCTAGTCTTTTGATTACTTTTGATGAGATGAGCCAAGTCTGCTCTATTGCTATAATGAGCAAAAAAAACTGTTTGCATACTTAGTACTTTGATGTTAATCATAAAATAACTTAATAAGAAAATTAGTAGAAATTTTGAAAATCTTATGCAATTCAAAAGAAATCATGTGACTTGGTAGAAAAATGGCCAAACAGTAAGCTAAACAAAATGATATAGCATTTAAGCAGTTTCTTTGCTAATTGTTTGGATATCAGAGATTATATATTATTACCTCAATTTTTAACCATCATTATCTCCCCTCTTAAGGCCATGATAGCTCCTGGGGGACCCCTATTCTACTAAACCTCTACTACTAATATTGCCATGATTTTACCTTTCATCTTTATATCTACTTTGTTTGTTTATTCATGTTTGACTTGTGATCATTGTAATATGTGATAGACACATTGTACTAGTTGAGGCTCTTGTTGGTGGAGCTTTTCTTGCTTTAGTCTCCTAGAGAGCAGCATCCAAAACACAGATAGTAGTCCAAAAGAATTATACTAAGTTAACACCACTATCTAGGTAGTTTTGTAATCCCCTAATCAAAAACCCAATGGTAGAGCCCCAATGTTCAAAACATGGGTGGGCTACCTTTGCTTCACCTTTACCATTGCAGAAAGTCATATAGATTGGACTTTAATAAAGAATAGAGAACATACTGTTGATAGAATAAACTGATACAGGTTCTTCTTATAGAGCTTTGGCTCACTGAGAAGTCACCAGTACTTACCTGAAAAGGGATCTTGTTTCAGAATGACCAGTGAGCATAGCATAGTGGTAAAGGCACTAGCTAACTCACCTGTTAGTTGTACGAGAGAAGTGATAATAGAGTAGAGGTAAAAGCAATCTATTCTCACTAGGTATAAGATGTGTTTCTTATATACTAGTCTATTAATATATGATATTAATAGAGACTATCCATTAATGGGTTGTTGCTATTTTAACAGATCTGACT
>Ga0153974_1000246_pt1 | contig 12884 bp, 10 predicted proteins | sample TSGA058MetaG_FD_104741 | JGI IMG/M metagenome (GOLD analysis project Ga0153974, IMG submission 104741) | Attine ant fungus gardens microbial communities from Georgia, USA - TSGA058 MetaG | ecosystem: Host-associated > Fungi > Mycelium > Unclassified | place: USA: Georgia, Yuchi Wildlife... | reverse complement strand
CGTAGTTCCTTTCAACAAGATAGAATCCCCTCCCCGCGGATATGACTGACTTATCTGAAAAGAGACAACATCTCTACCACTCGACATCTCTTTAATCTGAGCGTCGACGAGAGGTATCGGCTATGTTTTTGAAATAAAAAGACTTTTGAGTGATTCGGAGGTTCGGGGAGCGTGGTAGAGAGAAGCCTACCATTCGATACAATGACTTCATCGTCTCATCAGTCAGCACAAGGATATCACTACATAGAAACGCATATATCCTTCTCCCACTCTTCGTTTTCAAGAGTATACCTTCTTTCAGCAACTTTCGAGTACCCATGTGCCTCGTTGGAGCGGTAAGATCAAGCCGTCTACTTATCTATTCAGGTTGATGGAACGCAGAGAAAGATGGGGAAAAAACGCACCCCTGACCAATCCACAGATTTTCAGAAATTGCTCTCAGTTTTTCCTGCCCTTCCTGGTCACGTATCGTCTCATTGATATGATTCAGAAGCTTTTCAGCAGCTCCCTGCGATGACTTGATCGCCCGGTGTTCTTCACCTGCTTCCGTGTATTGAAGGATCTAAATCCAAAGGACACCATGAGTTCAGGGACAGAGGTAGAAGTGTCTATTCACACCTGTTTGATGAGCAACGGGTAACGTGTTATTCGTTGCACTGTTTGATTTGATTTGAGTTGCATGATATCGAGGGTGGATACAATATACGCCTTACTCGGAGCGAGTAGATAACTCGATAAATCAAGATTCCTCACAGATGGTTCTAAATCTCTTAACCGCTGCATCATCAACAGTCAAAGAACTGACATTTCACACAACGAGTTGGAGAAGGATAACCATACCTGAAGGTGACTATCGAGCTCAGGTTTAGCATCTCTCAACGACCTGAGGACCTTGCCAGCTGTTGACTGATTTACGCAATAACCCTAAAACAAAAGGTTGTCAGCTTTTAAGAATTTGATCCGGAAACACAACTCACCAAGTAAACATTCATACTTGGTATATGTTTCAGTAAAATATCCCCAATCTTGTCTATATACAATCGACAGTCCTTTTGTCTCTCCTCTAGTGAACTCACAAACGCAGTGTTGGTCAAGAGAATATCCTCAATATTAGCAAAGATCACGGTAATTTCTTTGAGAGAGAGTAACTGAAGCATGCTTGAATAAAAAACCTGCAGCGTCGTGATGAGTGCACTAACGAGAAGAAGAATATTTGATAGACATACCTCAACAATCAGTTGCAAATCTCGAACATAGGCCGCTTCCGTGTTGATCAGCTCAAAGATGGCCTATTTGAAAGCAACAAAAGTAGGCTTAAGCTTCTGAACACCAAAGCCACTCATTCTTACCTCTTGCCTCTTACGTTCATTATCCGGTATTCCCTCTAATGCTGTCTTGTCAACTAAACTGGCCCAAGACTACCCCCAAAAGATCAGAAACATGGTTTTCCACGAAAAGTACTTCACCACTTACTGAACCAAATGCAGGGCTATCTGATCTCGCATTTCCTCCATCCAACGACCCATCTCCTTCTCCACTCATATTATTCACTGCCATTGGACCAGAGATAGTGACTTTCCTCCCTGCACCACTTTCATGTTCCGGTGTTTTCGCTCTCCCTATACTTAAAAACTGCAGCAATTGACTATACCTACTCCCTCCAGGAGGTGACATTCCCGTTGGGCTCTCCTCGCTCTTTCCCTGCGAAATATGTGAATGTAAACCATAAGGAAGAGCAGAAAGGTTGGCCGAAAACCGATGATGACGGTGAGGACGCGGATGTTGTTGATGGGGAAGGTTGCCTAGCTCGAACTCTTTACTGGACGTAGGTGCCATCACACTAGCTCCCGGCATCGTCGGCGATAGAGGAGGATAGACCAAATTCGAATCTGCCGACGTCGCAGAAATCACCGACAATCGATTATTATTATAATTTGCAGCAAGATGAGCCTTCTTGAACGATTCATAACGTTCAAATGCATCGTCCAATCGTTTGGCATGTTCATCAGGGTCAAAAGTCCTCTTTGATATCGTGAGCGTGGGAGGCGATGATGACGACGACCACGATGATGACGTTGATAGTTTTGATATTCGCCTGTTGATATCATCCTCACCATCCTCATCATCATCGCACGAAGGAATGGGTGGTAAATCCTTGGCAGAAATGGCATTCGAGACCATCCTCTTGAGTCTCCGACGATTTTGAGGCATTGTCGATACTGTGGAGTCCGAATCAACAATACTAGACTCGTCCGAGGGGTCGATATCAGAAACTGCAACCTGAGATTGCTGACCTCGAGTCAACGATAAGGCTCTGGGTCCAACAGGTACAGCAGGTAGTGACCGTCTCCTCCTCCTCCTCCTCTTCTCCTCCTCTTTCTTCTTCTCCTTTCCATCTTCGTCGTCATCTCCCAGCCCGATCGTCGTTTCCAAAACCTCTTTCAATCCAGCTTCTCCACTGGCTGATCTCTCACAACCCATCTCCTTATCCAACGACTTGACCCGCGCATCGTCACCACCAACTCGCAAAATCAGCCCCGCATCTTCTAATATCATCCTTTGTTCTCTCTCTCCATGCACTACTCGCTCTTCTTCTTCTTCTTCATCTCCTTTTCCATCTCCCTCGTCACAGTCACTCCCATGAAAAGACAGATAATCCGATCCAGCAGAATTTGAATCAAGACCAGACCCAGACTCAGACCCTTTCTTGTCGGGCAAGCGCGTCTTCGTCGTCAAGTCAGAGCAGGAGAAGGAGTAAGAGAGTAGACGACGGTGACGAGGAGGAGGAACAGGCGGAGGTAAGCGAGGAAGAGAACGAACAGCAGCAGGTGTCGCAGAAACGACAGAGCCAGCTGTTACCATCGTGAAAAATCAAAAAATAACTAATATAAAAGTAAATAAATATAAAAATACACGTCCCAAAAAGAACAACCCACCGTGAAAGTCATGGCGTGGTTTGTTGTTAGGTTTAAAATTCATATATCCAGTTCATATCGTATTTCGTATCGTCGTCGAATGTGTATATGTGTGTGTGTATATGTAAAAAAAAACCAAGCAGAAAAAAAAAACTTCATTCAGCCTCTCACTCGTGCCAAACATTGAAGAAAGGACAAAAGGACAGGATGAAAGAAAGAACGAAGGAAGAGGGGCAAAAAAAAGAGGATGACTCAATATAAAAAGCCTTTTTTTCCTCTAAAAAAAGATAAAACGTCGACTAACCCTCCACTACCTCCTCCATATAACTCGCAGGAACGATATACACCAATCCTTCCTTCTCCGCCTTCCACCATTCTCCTTCCGTCTTGTCCACAATCGATAAGATATCACCCTCGCTAAACCCAAGCTCATCCGAATTCCCACTCTCATAGTCATACAATGCCTTTGCTTTCGCTGAATCAAGTTGAGAAGTTTGTAATACACAAAAGGGTGGAGGGGACTTACATGGCTTGACAACCTCTACATACGTTTTCGGAAACAAACCACGTTTCTCTGTACTCACATTCCTTCCATACCACCAATCACCACCCGACTTGGAAGGATGAGCAACCACAATCCCATTTTCATGAAAAGCTGAACCCCATCGATCAGCGCCTTGGTAGAAAGAGAAAAAAAAACCCTACAGAGATCTTCACGTCCTTCCCCTTCAAAACTATATTTCGTCAACGTATAATATTCTACCCAAATCCAATTCTCAATAACCAACCAAAACCCCCTTGAAAAATAAAAAATAAAAAATAAAAACTCACCAATCGACTCATCAATGTCAGCCATCAAATCCGATCCCATATCAACCGGAGTCTCATCAACCTGAATCGCAGGAACATGTACAGACGAACGTGACGCTCGATCCAAACTCCCCTCCTCCTCCTCCTCCTCCTCCTCCTCTTCATCAACTTCAGCAGTACCAGGTAACACGCCAACACTGCTAACATGATCAGCAGCTCGTGTCGCAAACCAGTCAACCGACTGTCGATGATCCATCTTGTCAGAACGTATAGGCTCAGGGACAGTGTGAGGCTCATCAATAGGCTGAGAAGAAGAAGCAGTATTGCTACTTCCGACAACTCGACCAGAAACGGATGGCCCGCTTTTGTCAACTGTCTGAGTGGGTTTCAACTTAAGCCCTCCTCTAATGTCACCCAACAATGCTCCAATTCCAGTGGGTGCATTACCCCCTGTTGCCGCCGGTGCAGGTGCGGGTGGTGCAGATGCGGGTGGTGAAGGTGCAGGTGGTACAGGCGGTACAGGCGGCGCCGGAGAAGAAATCCCCGAACCACCCACCACAGCAGGCGAAGACGGCGTAGACACTCTCTGAACCTCAGACACAGGCCTCCCAAACAATTGCTGAGCAATATCAGCCCTCTTCTCCCTCGACTTGGTATACTCATCCTCACTACTCGAATCCTCAGATTCCCTCTCATTAACATCACCCCAATCCTCATCATCCAACCCACTCGAAGCAGTTTGATAATCCGTCTTCACAACAGGAGGCGCAGGACTCTTGCTCGGCTGAGGAGGGACAAAACTCGGACTCTTGGCACGTGGAACAGGTGAAACGGTAGACTTGGTCCAGGGATTCGTGCTAACGCTCTCATTCGAACCAACAGACCCCATAATGCCTCCACCACCACCACCGCTTCTTTCTTGTATCAAACGACTGAAAGGGTTCGTCGTTGACTTGTCCGATGCAGCAGCAGGCGAGGTAACAATCGGCGCAGGAGGAGGCACTGCAGGAGTAACAGGTAATTCCACAGCAACAGGAGCAGACGAAGGTGCCTTTGGAGGCGGAGCTTGCCTAGTTTTCATAGCTCGTAACCTAGCTTGATATTGTTCCTCTTCCAAACGCCCCTTTTCCTCTTCTTCCTCTAGCTGACGAAGCCGAGCAACGCGTTCCGCATGTCGTTTTTTGATAGTTTCCTCTCTTGCACGAAGGGCCTCTTCCTCTGGATCAATCTCAGATTCCTCAGGGACAGGAACTTGCACAGGAACCGGAGGGACAGGCGGGGTAGGGTCAACATGAGGCGGTGCTGGTGCTCTACGAGGAGGAGGAGGGACAGGTGGGCGTTTTGCAGGCGTAGGAGGTGCAGTTTTGGGAGGTGGAACATTTCGCGTAACAGGGGAAGAAGTGCCTTCCCTTGCCGCTTTCTCACTCTCCAATCTCTCACGTCGTAAACGCTCCCTTTCTTCAGCCTGTTTCTCCGCAGCTTTCGCTTTCTCTTCCGCCTCTTTCTTCTCCTGTTGTAAGCGATCTTCAACACCAGAATCCAATGCCGGCGAAGCAGATGGGGTCACACCGAGAGCAGCCATACGGGCTTGAACCCGACGCTGAGCTTCAGCCTTCATATACGCTGAACGCTCAGCTTGCGACATGTTTTTGAGATTAGGCGTAGGAGAAAGCGAAGGTTGAGGTGCTGTTGGAACAGAAAGCGGGGCTGGCGAAGGAATTTTCGGAGGAGGACTCTGAACCTCATTTTGACGCTCAGGCTCTCGTTCCCTGTTCTCATATCGGTCCCGAGATCGATCATAACCCCGAGAGTAGGGCCTCTCATGATCATCATAGCGTCTTGACGAGTCCCTAGGCTCAAAGCGTCCAAACCTCTCATTAGCTCGATTACGATCACGCGTCCATTGGCGTTTTTCCATTTCGCGCCTTTCATCTCTCGCTTTAATTTTCCTCTCTAGTTCAGGGATACGTTCATGCATGAGATTGAGCATCTCGCGTTCGAGTTTTCTTTTGTCGAGATCCTTGGCAGCGGACCTGGGGCCTCGGGAAAGATAGTCGAGGTCATCCTGTACACGACCGACCCGGTAGCGAAGATCGTCCATTTCGCGATCCAAGGCCTCATCTTCTGCGGTGGTGGAGGCATCTGCGAGAGCCTGATCATCCAACATTTTTGCGGTGTTGGCCAACTGGCGTTTCATCTCATCGATATCGGCTGATGGACTGTCGTCTTGTCGTCGGCCCTTGACATCATCGCGGTTGATATGACGGTTTCGAGGTTTGTAGATACCACCGAGAGGTTCTTGGTCAGTGTGTTTGTAGATGGTAGCATCACGAGCGGATTCAAGAGAGGGCGAATCGGTGGTGAAGGAGCGATTTTTGAGACGAGAAACGGGAAGTGATGGTGAACGTGATCTTGGTTCATTTTTTAAGAGATCCTTGAGCATGTCGACTGAGCTGTCGAGGTCCCTCGCTGACGGGGGAATGAGTTCATGAGGCAATGTGTCTGGAATGGGCGTCCCATTCAAACCTGGACTGAAATGAGTTAGGATGAGTGTGAGAGATGGACCAGACGCACGTCGGTATATGAGAGCCATTGCGACATGGAACTCTGCAATGTTGAGTTTTCCGCGGTCATCGCGGTCGGCGAGAGTCCTGTTGGAATAAGATAGAGAGCGACGAGGAGAGCGAAAGCATACCATATTCGAGCCAGGTCCTCTTTGGGGAGACCACTTGTGCCAAAGACACCGAATGCGACTTGGCCGGTGATGAAACCCGAGTTGGAGGGGTCCCATGCACGGAAAAGGAAGTTGTACTGTTTTTTCTCTGATTTAGTTAGGGTCCAGGGGATGGCCTGAGACTGGTTAAGTTGGCTGATGGACTGCTGGAGATTGGGCTGGTGGGGAGACAGAGCCCCTGCGGAGGGCATGAAAGAGTTTGTCATGATACGTAGTCTGGGGTCGATGATGCCTGTGGGTTGGGGGACGAGAGGAGCATTGAGAGAGAACTGTTGTTGTTGGAAACCTGTAGGTTGTTGGAGAAAAGGTGGTTGTTGAGGTTGCTGGAGAAAGGATTGTTGTTGAGGTTGCTGTTGGAGAAACGGTTGCTGCTGAGGTTGTTGTTGGAGAAACGGTTGTTGTTGACCAAGCTGTTGACCTAGCGGTTGACCTAGTTGTTGACCTAGTTGTTGACCTAGCGGTTGACCCAATTGTTGACCTAGCGGTTGACCTAGTTGTTGACCTATCGGTTGACCTAGTTGTTGACCTAGCGGTTGACCTAGTTGTTGACCTGACTGTTGACCCAACTGCTGGCCTAGCTGGTGACTCGGCTGCTGCTGACCGAACTGATGTTGGCCTAGTTGGTGTTGAGCTGGCTGTTGGAGTGGCTGGAAAAAGGGCTGCTGTTGACCTGGACCCCATTGAGCCATGATAGTTGCAAGCAACCTTTGATTTGTCATGGCTTTCATCTTGCGACAAATACTCGAATTGATTTTCGTAGAATGCATTACATGGCTGCACCCCCCACTGCTTTGCTTGTGAAATCCAAAAGGCTGAAAAATTCTAGATCAATATATCTACATGCTGAATTGGTCTTCTAATTTTTTGATGATAATGGTTATGTCTAATGCCATTCAGGAATAATAGCCACTCTTACCCCTATCCTCATCTTTGCAGAATTCAAAAGGGCAAAAGAATTCCTTGTTTCAATAGCATTCCACAAATGACCATATCTTAATTGATGAATAGTCAGTCCATTACAAGCTAGGCTTTGATTCAGGCCTTGAAACTCCGATACAAACTAGTAATCACCAGACAGCCATTGGCCTAATCCCTCCCGCCACAGGTCAGAAAAGTCAGGATGTCAAGGTTGCGGATTGAGACAACAGCCTGAGGTTTCTTGAAACAAGTCCAGACTGTTTCATGTGCTTGCTAATTGGCTGCGGATATGTCAAGAGAGTATATAGCCTTCTACTGACTCACTTCCACCATCCTATCTTTCGTACATGACCTCGACTATCTTACAGCGCGGCACATACATCTCAAATGCCGAAGCTCTCGATGTTTGGTTCGATTTCATCGCTCCACCAATCATAGTCGGATCTGTCAACCCAGAACTCTCATTGGGTAATGTCTGTCGAGTCTCATGCTAGTCCGCTTGAGAAACGTTGACCGTGAACATATAGCCCCGAACGGAGCCTACTTTGGATCAGGTAAACCAGTCATGTGGAGTCACAATTCATCGACATCTCCTCTAGATCATTCGTATCCAATGGAGAATGCAAATCTTTCCTCTATCACTACAAGACGCCATCTTCGGGGAGAGGGGCACACCAGCATTCTTCGCGCGGGCAGGTTCAGAGGGAAGTCAGCGATTATGGCTTTCCTTCAGGCAACATCTCCTCAACGCATTCCTCACCCTCACGGTGCGTTCAAATCGAGAATGTAGGAACTATGTCAAATGTTCATCTGCATGTTCTCAAGCAACTTGAAGGCCTTCGAAGTTTTCATCCTTATCGCATGATCTTAAGGATCCGAGGTCAAGTTGTGGGCATTAAATACATTTAGGATGTTGGGAAAAATGCGGAGTGCGCACAAAGTTTCTATGACTCATGTTCTCCATTGATTATCGCTTGACGTCAAAAGATAGGACTGTACTGTGTACATTGATAACTGAAATATCATGCAATGGAAGAGAAAGCGCAATGTAATGCTGACATATACACTGGTTGATAACCAACACGCACAATGTTTCTAAACATTGGACACTGCTGAACACATCCATTACCAAGGTCAATCCCTTATGTGAAGCTAGGGCTCAAGTCCATCAATCACATTTTCAAAAATTGACGGCGAATTTATCGATGAGAGAAATGTGATTGCGCGCCTTTTTCAAGTTTGGGTAATAACGTCAACCAGAGAAAACTGCGATGGGATGAATGATCCATGCGAGTGTACGAGCACTTGAACGGAAGGCAGTTCAAACTTTGGATTTTGTGGCCTTTTGGCAAGACCGGCTGCACGAGAATCAAGGACGATGTACATGTGCTCATCCAGGTTGCATACCTCACATCCCTTCAGCCTCGAACTTGAAGGCTTCCATGAGGACCTACAAGACTTCAAGCACCTTGAGTTTTACATGGCCTTGCAGTGTCGTCCACTTTGATTCATCCTTTTTTCTGTCAGGGGGGAGCCTCTTCTGAAAAAATGACTGAGTGCAAATTTTCATCCAACACAGCCAACGTTTCCTTTCTCGTGTCCGGTTCCTATTCACTTTCAAAGAGATATTTTCTTGATAAACGGTAGATCTCGAGAAGGTAGATGGAACGTACTTCCAGTGAGACAGCTGCTCATTCAAAGTTGATCAAATCACACAAAACTTTTTCATGAAGTCTGGCCCCTCCAATAATTCCAAAAAAAGAGTCGGGTACGACTTTCCCTTCCTTTTTTTTTGTTCTTGTTCTCTATCAAGTTATTTTTCCGAAGATTTTTTTTTTGGAAATCAGACTCGAGCAAGGTTCTAGGAATTAAAATTATAGTCGATTTGCCTTCGAGGGAATACATCAAGTTTGCAGACGATTCTAGTCGATGACTCACCCAGGCGTCAGAACTCGGCTTGGTTCATTATCGAAGCCCGACACATAAGGGCAAACTGTTAATGGATAAAGCACGCACCACTGTTTTTCCCATCGAGTTTTTCCAGTCTCATGTGCAGGGAGGAAAAGCGTTTCTTTAATCCGCGTAGAATTTTGAACAGTAAACCTATGATACAATTTCGTTATTTCGTCCGATGTGGTCGTTCTGCCTTTTCCAGTACTAGATAGATCATGATTATCATGTCGACACAGCTCCTCACGTACTTCCAAGATCCCCCCCTCACTCTGCATAACTCCAAAGAGATATACATATTCTATCATGATATTGGAAAGTGAATTAAAAGCATTTCTTCCTGGCTATCTTATCAGCTCATGGATTTGTCGTTTGAAATCAATCTTCTCTTCTTCTATCATTCAGATAAGCAACCATCATTCAGTAAAAAAAAATCGTCTCAATCGCCAAGACTCATGAAACGTCTCACTTGTTTTCATTCCGTGGGCAAAGCAACCCCAACGAAATTTCGCTCTATATTATCCACTTTGACCGGCAAGTCGCCATGCTCCATTCATAGAAAGCTGGATCGGAAAACGGTGGCAAGTAACAAAGAATGTTTACCCTTCTTGCCAGGGTGGCTTGTCTTATCTCTCTATCTATTATAGGAGATAAAGAATGGGGGGGGAGTGTCACAAATTCAACAAAATTTCCCGAGTCAAACCGTTACGATCTCTAAATCCATTGTTTGGAGATAAGAGGTTGGAGCGGAGAAACCCACACCACAAACAACTTACTATATGTGTGTCAAGGCATGTGTCTGAACATGAGGTAATTAATACAAGGGGAAAAGAGAACTCATAACACGAACCCACTCGGACATGACACCAAAAACAGCCGGCATTCTGAAGCCTGGAAGCCTTGCTGTCTGACTTTCAAAATATTTCTTTCATGCCCCCGATCTATCTCGTTCTGTAAAGGACACGAGCTAGCGCTTCTGCTCAATCTTTCCTACTCTTGGGCAATGAATGCATCAGTGCAACTGCAACTGCGTGATGGTACAAAAAAAAACTATGCCACGTGCATCGCACAGTCACCTGCTACCTCGTTCTGATCTCCGTTGATGCATTTGCTCCAAGGTGAACTTTTTGCCAAGAGAATGCTTTGTCCGAGGTTTACGTTCCAATGGCGAAGCCACTGAATATGAGGGCCAGGCCAACTTCAAACTTACAAACTTCAATTCTCTCCTGGATATCTGATGAATTTTTCGTTAGTCAAAGTGCTTTTGTAGGGCATGAATCACTTGAGGCATTTACGCCAGTTATAATTATAGATGCGCGGTTTTATGGATGTTGACATCTTTCCTCATATGGCAGTAGTCGACGTCCAAAAAATCGCGCAGCCCGTGTAACGTGACAAAGCATTTTGGCATCTGTCCAGGTATATAAGGCAGAGTGAAAAGCGAAGTTTTTATCATCAAGCTTTTCACTCCTCCACTTGTCAAGCCATTCATAACCATGGTGATGACCTCTTGTGTTTGATCGCTCAGTCTCTCATTATTTATCTTCTTAGTGTGCTACAACTATGAAATGTTCTCCCTCTTGCGGTTGCGCTGCTACCTTCAGCTGCACCTCTAACTGCGGCCCGGTCGTCGATAGTCACTGTGGATTATCTCATTGCGTTTGCGGTACTGGGTGAGTATTATGATTGACTTATCATAAACAATTTCTCACGGTATCCACTCATATAGCTGCCAGTGCAAGCCTGGATCTTGCAAATGTTGATCATAAGATAACATACAGCACCTTGAATTAGTATCTGTGATGTGATCCTTTGACTGTCAGGATATTGAATCCGATTTTGTTTTCGACTTAGTCTCATGTTTCAGTGGAAAAGGGTGAAAAATGTAAGAATATGCACAGCAACAGGCAAGTGGAATGAGGCGCCATCCCTTGGTTTCTAGAGTTGTTTTTGTGTATAATTTTTGACAGAACGTGTTGGAGATGGGTTTGTTTGTCGGAGAAACTGCGTGAAACACTTTCCATATCCCCTTCACTTACCCATATGTTTCTTTTCACTACTTCTCCTGTACAACGATGGAATTATTTAAATGACGTGAAGGATCTGCTCACCTTATTTATTTTTGGAGCTCATTCCCAATAAGAGGTTGCGATTATCATAGGCATATGTTTCCGCTCGCCTGATTCATGATCCAGTGAGCTTTTGAGGTCCTCTTATGATAACATAGATATCCAAAAGAGGAGAGGATGAAGACATCCTGATAGTGCTGCCAGACTGGTTGGACTCCGAATGAGACCAGTCAAGTTTACCACATAGTTCACGTTTTAATTGTGTGCCGCTGATGACCCTTACTAGACTTGTTGGATGTATATTTATTTGTGTCCTTTTTATCCCTCAATTTTTCAAGTTTCATCAAATTATGTTCTAACGTATACAACACCTAACTGAGGTGACATCTTCACATCAGGAATAGCTTTAGGCAAGTAAGGTCTCATTCTTGTCTAGCTACATCTGATAGGAACTCGTCATCCATCTATGGATAGAGATATAATATCGTGTTGTTTGTGTCACACATCGATCCATCAATATTCCTACGTACCCTTGATTGCAGTTTAGCAAAACTCGGCACTGGCATCAAGTTTATCCACATTATTCTAAGAGCGCCAGTGGTATCAGGTTTCTTGATCTTCGCAGAACCTGAAAACGTTTTCAACGGAAGGACTAATCCACTTGATGATGATAGAGGAGTCATCCGAGACAGGAAATTGGTCTGTTGCCTTTATATCGTTAATGACGTTTACTTCAAGAGTGTTGCGACTCGCACTACAAGATCAAAGCTGGATAGCTACATTGTTGGACAGCTAGCTCATGTTGCGGCGTATGTCGTACCTACCGAAGGACAGTAAAATGTTTCTTCGGGGCTGACCACAGGTATTCTATTATGTGTCATGAAACTTCTGCTGACATAAATGCTGGCTTTTCTGCCAAGCATTGCATAGCCGGGAACAATCGTGATTTTTGTCTAGTTATCTATCCGTCTGTAAGGAACAGTGGAATTTTTAGAAAGGACTGGTACCCGAATAAGTTTTGAATCCATGTTTAGAAATGGTGATCCTGCCCGAGTTGATCTGACAATAGTCACACGATAGGAATGCTATTTTTAGGTAGGCCAAGAGGGACGAGCAAGGCAAGAGGGGTACTAGTATAAGATACATACTGGATTGAGTTGTCATTCCTATAGAGCACTCCAGGTAGAGTATAACAAGTATCAATTAGATTTCACGAACAAGCACGAAGATGAGCGCCATAAATCTTGACCTCTTCAGTGCTGTCTGCGGACATGCATTACAAGGTCCTCTTACAGAGTCCTTAATTTTTAACATGACTCGCAAGGAACTTTTGCTCCAAAGTATTGTTCGGTTCTATCTTAACAGGTTCATCGCTGAGTCGGGTTGATTCATCCTGTCGTTTTATAATATGTCGTCGCTCACCCCAACAGCATTGAAATTGAGTGGATGGAGGTAGATTTGCAGTAAATCAATGACGAGTTTCTTTTT
>Ga0153974_1000243_pt1 | contig 12953 bp, 11 predicted proteins | sample TSGA058MetaG_FD_104741 | JGI IMG/M metagenome (GOLD analysis project Ga0153974, IMG submission 104741) | Attine ant fungus gardens microbial communities from Georgia, USA - TSGA058 MetaG | ecosystem: Host-associated > Fungi > Mycelium > Unclassified | place: USA: Georgia, Yuchi Wildlife... | reverse complement strand
CTAATTTGGTTTTAAAAAAACGACAGATTGTGAGCATTTTTTGTTCCAGACTAGGAAGCCTGGAACAAAGCGATGCCAAAGCATCGTGTGTGGAAGGGTGACGACGGATGGGGCAAAAAAGGCAGCAAGGTGTCGTGTTTTTATTTCCAAATTCGTATTAGGAGCAATTTGAGTAAAAGAGACAGTAAGGTTTTCAATTAAGGCAAAGAGACGGTGGTAAGATGAGAGATAAATTTAGAGAACCCCTTATTATTATTAGTGGTGTTTTAATATTAATTGCCATTATAAGCGGCGGATTGGTAGCTTATCAACTTTCAAGTAATTTTGGAAATGTTCATGAGATTACTAATGGAGTATCTGAAGAAGAAGAAGAACTATTTGAATACCAACTAAGAGAAAATGCGACGGACTTTCAAAAAGTTATTTATGATGACTTGTTAAACACATATGCCAATTATCAAAGCTTAGGATCAGATGCAAACCGAGAAGCTTATGCGATGGCAGTTGTGAAAAATTTTATTGCAGATTTTTATACCTGGTCTAATAAGGATGGAAGAACAGATGTTGGCGGATTACAGTTTATTACTCCTGAAATTCAAACTAATTTTAGAAGTTATGCCATAGATCAATTTTACTTATATTTAAATCAGTATCTTAATCAATATGACGCTGAAGACTTGCTTACGGTTTCAAATATTTGGATTGAAGATTTAGAGTTGGATAAAGAGTTAAGCTTAGAGGGTGAGTCTGATCTTGATCTTGAGCCAGATGAAGGACCAGGAGAAATAGAATTTGAAGAAAATGAAGGGAATGATGATCTGGATGATGATCTAGAAGAAGAAGTTAAAGTAATAGAAGTAGTGGCTTCGTGGGGATATGAGGATAGTTATTTAACAAGAATTGGAGCTTTTCAACAAGGCGCAACTTTTTTATTGGTTGAGGACGATGGGATCCTAACTATCCATATGATTGATGAGTCATTTAATATGTCAGATGTGGTGGGTTAAATAACTTATCAACAACTACCTAAGGAATGGGGAGTGTATCAAAATGACTAATTTTTAGTTGTGGAGAGGCTCTCTTTTTCCTTTGAGTGAGATGGAAATTTTATTGTAAGATTAAGCTCAACTTCTAAAGAGTGGAACTTAGTGACATTAATTTACATTTAAAATTATACCCATGGTAAGAATCTGAGTTTTAAAACGAAATTATTATAAAAGTATAAAATAAAAAAACTGCACTCTAGGTTAGAAGGCAGTTTAAAGGGCTTCATGAAAAAGAAAAACACAAACCATAAAGGTTTGTGCCCATCCAAAATATCGTAGGTGTTAGGAGAGAAACCCGCTTAATAGCAGGGTGGGTATCTTATCTAGTGTTTTAGGAGTCCTAAGAGATTATGTTAGGCATTCAACACCACATTAGAAAATCAGATTCCCTTTTCAGAAATGTTCGGATTTATAGAACTAATCACCTTACGCATATTTCAGATTGTATAGTTATTCTAACATAAACTTTTAGAATAGTCTATAGTTAAATCGCATAATTTTTATGAATTTTCTTACAGAGTCAAAAAAATTGAAACGTTTTCGTTTTAAGAGTAAGTAATAACAGGATAATTTTAGAAAATCAGGATTTGAACCCTTCAAGCTTTCGAAAGATTAAAACCTTAAATTAAAAATTGACTAAGGATTAAATGAATGCACATTTATCCTTAGCCAATACTACGCCCAAATTGCCGTAAGTGTTAGGTTAATCTCCATTAGGAGTAAGTGGGTCTTTAGCTCTATACATTAGGATTCCTAGCTTATAGGTATTCAACACAGTTATAGAAACAGGTAAAGTCCCTAATCAGAAATGTTCGGACTATAAAACTAATCACTTTACGTACAACTTAGGCTATAGTAGGAATTGCATGTTCGTCTCAATTGTACACAGACAAAGTTTCGAATATGCGTGTCAAGTAAAGCAGTAATATTTGCTTACCAAATTTAAATACGTTTAAATAGGTATGTCCTACAGTAACTTGATGTTGCTTGCTATGCAAAATGTTTATTAAACCCAACAAATACTTACTGTATTATCGCTTCCTTGCTTGACAATACTATTATGGTCAGAAGAATACAGTTTATACTCAAAAAAAAATAAAATCTGCTTTTTAAAAGTTTGAAGCTTAAGGATTTTGAGGAAACTTAATGATAAACCTTAACGATTATAAAATTGAAATTTTATGATAATAGGGGTATAATCAAACGTGAGAGCAAATATTGCTATTAGAAGAGTCGAAGCAAGGAAACTCATCTTTAATTGATAGGAGTGTAAGATATGTTGCATCAATTTTCTCGAAATGAATTAACATACGGACCCGAGGGTACACAAATTTTAAAAGATAGTACCGTTGCTATTTTAGGAATTGGTGGTGTCGGGTCATTTTCTGCCGAAGCATTGGCTCGTACAGGTGTAGGAACCTTAATTTTAATTGATAAAGATGTAGTCGATATTACCAATGTGAATCGTCAAATCCATGCAACGTTAAAAACAGTAGGGCGACCTAAAGTTGAAGTTATGGCAGAACGTATTGCCGATATTAATCCAGACTGCAAAGTGATTCAACTTCATATGTTCTACAATGAGGAGACAGCAGATTCATTGTTTGAATATAAACCAGATTTCATCATCGATGCATCAGATACTGTAACCTTTAAAATTCACTTAATTAAACAATGCCTAGTACGTAAAATCAAGTTTATTTCTTCTATGGGGGCTGCTAACAAACTAGATCCAACAAAATTTGAAATTAGTGATATTCAAAAAACTTCATATGACCCCATGGCTAAAGTTATCCGCACCAAACTAAGAAAAGAACAAATAAATGGAAGAGTTCCCGTTATTTACTCAACTGAACGTCCGATAATTGGCCGTGAAGATACGTTAAAAGTTGTTGGAAAAGAAGATAGTGAGTTCCGAAAGCAACAACTTCCTCCTGCTTCAAACGCTTATGTCCCAAGTGTGGTGGGTTTAATAGCAGCAAGTTATGTGGTTACGGAGTTAACAAACTCAATTCCGATTAAAAGAAAAGGGGAATAATTAAAGTGTAGGTATCAAAATTTATTGGTACCTACCTTTTATTTTAAATATAGATAAAGAATTTTAGGTGTGGTTTCTTTAGTATAGGGCCACTTCTTCCCAAAAGCTATTAAGTGTATTTGGGGATTTAATTCAATAGGTTGAAGATTTTTTATAATTCTTAGCCGTCACTACTATATTGATAACGGAATTAAGGTGTTTAAGTCGTCGCAATGTAGAAGCTCTTTAAAGCTATAGTCTTTTTTTGACTGCCATTACCTTCTGGTTAAATTGGAAGAGAAATACAGAATTTTTAACAGTAGCTTGGTTTAAAAAAGTTTTCCAGCCATTACCAGCATATTAGTTGGCTTTTAATTATTAGGTGAAATTATGTACCTAGGAGAGGGAGTCTTAGGGATGCTTGATATCTTTTTTACAATGCCAATGTAGAATACTCGAAAGTGATTATTTTAAATATAAACTTTAAAAACATTTAAATATGACTAAATTTTTGATAAAATTAACATGAGCTAGCTAAATTTGATTCATACTAGGTAGTGCTTAACTATGAAAAGAGGAGTAGCTTATCATGAAAGTAAGTAAATATATTGATCATACTGTTTTAAAACCAGAAACAACTAAAGCTCAAATCCTAACGTTATGTAAGGAAGCTAAAACTTATGACTTTGCATCTGTTTGCGTAAATCCAATGTGGGTATCGGAATGTGCAAAAGAACTACAAGGAACAGATGTAAAAGTTTGTACAGTAATTGGATTCCCGTTGGGATCAAATTTAAAAGAAGTAAAAGCTTATGAAACCAAATTAGCAATTGAAGCGGGAGCAACAGAAATCGATATGGTTATTAATGTGGGTGAAGCAAAAATTGGAAACTGGGATGCTGTATTCCAAGATATTAAAGCTGTTGTTGAAGCTGCAAATGGGATATTAGTTAAAGTCATTATTGAAACTTGCTTATTAACAGATGAAGAAAAAGTTAAAGCTTGTGAATTGTCAGTTAAAGCAGGTGCTCAGTTTGTAAAGACTTCAACAGGGTTTTCAACAGGAGGAGCAACTGTTGAAGATGTTCGTCTAATGCGCCAAACAGTTGGGCCAGATATAGGTGTTAAAGCTTCAGGTGGAGTTCGTACAGGTGCTGATATGGATGCTATGTTAGAAGCTGGAGCAACCCGTATTGGAACCTCAGGTGGAGTAGCTCTTGTTCAAGGAAAAGAAAACACAACGGCTTACTAAAAGATTAAAAAATTTGAGGAGTGAAAAAATGTCAATTCCAACACCACATATTTCATGTACTGATAAATCAATGATTGCAGAAACAGTTTTATTACCAGGAGATCCATTACGCGCTAAATTTATTGCAGATAACTTTTTAGAAGATGTTGTTCAATTTAATGGTGTACGTAATATGTTAGGTTATACCGGAACATATAAAGGAAAGAAAATCTCTGTGATGGGAACCGGAATGGGGATGCCTTCAATTGGAATTTATTCCTACGAATTAATTCATTTTTACGGAGTTAAAAACTTAATTCGTATTGGGTCATGTGGATCTCTTCGCAAAGATGTTAAAATCCGTGACGTTATTATTGGAATGGGAGCTTGTACAAATTCAAACTTCGCATCTCAATATAACTTACCTGGAACTTATGCTCCTATTGCATCTTGGGAGTTATTAAATAAAGCTGTAACTGTTGCAAATGAAAAAAATGTAGAGGTCAAAGTAGGTAATATTTTATCTTCGGATATTTTCTATGATGCAGTTCCAGATTCATGGAAACAATGGTCTGAAATGGGAGTTATGGGAGTTGAAATGGAAGCTGCAGCCCTTTATATGAATGCAGCTAAAGCTGGAGTAAATGCTTTATGTATTTTAACAGTATCTGATTCATTAGTGACTCACGAAGTAACAACAGCAGAGGAACGTCAAAATACTTTTACAACCATGATGGAAATTGCGTTAGAACTAGCTTAATGACTTAGTCAGATTTGTCTAAAAACAAAGTTTAACTTTGATTTTTAGACTTTTTTATAGGGATTTATAAAATATATAAGTAACTTTTTAATAAACTGTTATAAACTAAGTAAGTTTGCATAAAGTATTTAGAGTTAGGATGTATAAAATGTCTAATCTAACTGATATTAAATTGAGAGAAACCTATAGTTGTCAAAGACAAATTTATGGATGGTAGCTCCTAAACATAGTAAAAAATTCAATAGATTGAAATTCTTTGCTTTAAAATTGTAAATGAATTATAATGAAACTATTATTATTTTATAGGTGGTGAAGTTATGGAAATACGTCAATTTAATGATTTGGGATATACGTTAACGACGGTTAAAACTGATAAGTTTAAAACGAACTTAGTTTCGTTTTCATTTCAATCAGAAATAAATCGTGAGAATGTAACAAAGCGGTCGTTAATTCCTTATGTCTTACGTTCTTCAAGTGAAAAATATCCAACTAAAAAAGATTTAAATACTTATTTAGAATCTTTGTATGGAGCATCATTATCAGCTTCAGTAGAAAAACGCGGTAAAGCTCACAACATTAAGTTCTACTTATCTTTAGCTAATGAGAAGTTTATTGGCAATCGTGAACCTTTATTAGAAGAAGGAGTGGAATTACTAAAGGAAGTGGTTTTAAATCCTTTAGTGACCGAAGGAGCCTTTAAAGAGCAAGTGGTAGAGACTGAGAAACGTTTATTACAAGAATATATTGAGTCTCTTTATGATGATAAAACGTCTTATGCACTTCAAAAATTAATCGAAAATATGTGTCAGGATGAACAGTTTAGTATTAATACGACAGGGTATATTACAGATTTAGCTGGAATTAATGGAACAGCTTTATATGAAGCCTATCAAGAGATGTGGAAGCAAGATCGTTTAGCTATTTCGGTTGTTGGTGATATTGATCATGAAGTTGTCTATGATATTTTTAAAAAACATTTCACTTTGAGCTCACAAACTGAAAAGATAGAAATCGTTGATTATGAAGAAAAGCAATTGACTGAGGTTAATGTAGTTGAAGAAGCCCAAGATGTTGCACAAGGGAAATTAAATATCGGTTATCGAACTCATACTCGTGTAACTGATGAGGATTATTTAACGCTACTAGTTTTTAATGGGATGTTTGGAGGCTATGCTCACTCAAAGTTATTTATGAATGTCCGTGAAAAAGCATCATTATGTTATTATTGTGCATCTCGTTTAGACAATTACAAAGGATTGATGTATGTTTATTCTGGGATAGAACCGAAAAATTATGACCAAGCTATAGAAATTATTGATCAACAATTAACAGATATGATCAATGGTAATTTTACTAACCAAGAACTAGAATTATCAAAAAAATCTCTTATTAATTCAAAACTTGAATCTTTAGATCAAGCATCGGGAATGTTGGCTCATGAAGTATTAAATGAGCTAATATGCAATCCATTAACTATTGATCAATGGATTGAAATCGTAAAATCCATTAGTCGTGAACAAATTCAAGAGGTAGCTAAAAAGATTGAAAAAGATACAATTTTCTTTTTAACAGGAAAAGAGGTGACAGCAGATGAAGTGTAAAGAATTTCCTCAACTACAGGAGAAAATTTATTTTGAAGAATTGGAAAATGGTTTGCAAGTTTATATCATTCCCAAAAAGGGTTTTAATAAAACCTATGCCACATTTACGACTAAGTATGGGTCGATTGACAATCAATTCATCCCTTTAAATCAAAAACAAATGAAACTCGTTCCTGATGGAATTGCTCATTTTCTAGAACACAAACTATTTGAAAAAGAGAATTATGATGTATTTGAAAAATTCTCTTTAAATAGTGCCTCGGCCAATGCTTTTACTTCTTTTACTAGAACCGCTTATTTATTTTCATGTACAAGTGATTTAAAAGAAAATTTAACCACGTTAATTGATTTTGTGCAGGACCCATACTTTACAGAAGAGACTGTAGAAAAGGAAAAAGGAATTATCGCACAAGAAATTAAAATGTATGATGATAATCCTGATTTTAAAGCTTATTTTGGAATTTTAAATAATTTATTTAATGAGCATCCAGTAAAAATTGATATTGCAGGAACTGTAGAATCTATTCAAGAGATAACAGCAGAAATGTTGTATGAATGTTTTCACACTTTTTACCACCCTTCAAATATGTTATTATTTGTTATTGGTGACTTTGAAGTTGAAGAAATAATGGATTTGGTTCGTCAAAATCAAGTAGCGAAAGATTATGAGAAAGCTCAACCTATTCAGAGACAATACCCTAATGAATCAGAAAGTGTTGCAATAAAAGAACGCTCTATTGAAACGGAGGTTCAAACAGCTAAAGTTTATGTCGGAGTGAAAGATGTAGTCGTTAATCGTAATGGAAAAGATCTACTGAAAGCAGATTTAACAACTGAAATTATTTTTGATTTAATTTTTGGGAGTAGTTCACAATATCATGAAGAAATTTTAAATAAGGGTTTGATTAATGATAGTTTCTCTTATGAAACCACCTTTGAACCTTCATTTGGTTTTTCAATAGTTGGTGGGGATACACGTTATCCAGAAGAATTAGCCGTTAGCTTACGACAAAAGCTAGAAGATATTCCAACCATGTCTTTTGATGAGCAAGAATTTAAGCGAATTAAGAATAAAAAAATGGGTCGCTTTTTAAGTGCGCTTAATTCAGTTGAATTTATTGCTAATCAATTTACACAATATGCTTTTAATGGTATTGACTTATTTTCTATATTAGAAGTATTAGAAGAAGTCACCATGGATGACTTAAATGAGATGGCAAAATCTTACTTTATTCCTGAACGAATAAGTACTTTTAAGCTATTACCAAAAAAATAGAAATAGTGACTATATCGACATGATTAAAGGTTTTTAATCATAGAGGTGTAGTTTTTTTTGTTTTATTATTTGAGATTTTTAAATTCAATCATTTTTAAGTTGAAGTAGCTAAAATCTAAAGTCAGAAGGGGAAGAATAGTTCTATACTCCTTTTCAAATTTACTTAATAAGTTGCAAGATTATGATAAGAGTATTCTATATTTGTATGTAGGTTAAATCTACAATGAAGAGAGCACATAATGGTAGGCTAGGAGCTTTTGAAAATAAAATTTATAAAGGAATGAATTAATAATTTTGAGGAAATTCATCTCTGAAAGTTACCTCAAAATTATTAATTCAGCTATGAAATATTTACTAGAGTTTATCCTTTTGCATGTTGTATCGTCTTGGGAGGTGATGCTTAATCAGTTTTATCTTTGAAATAATAGATGCTCTAAATCTCACCGCCTATAGTGGCAGGAGTCTTAGAGCATTTTCTTTTAGTCTATCTAGTTCTATTCGTTTATTATTTAAATGGGTAATTCGTCAAAGAGTTTTTGAGTTTCTACTTCTGAATCCAGTAAATTATGGGTTTTAGTTTGGATAAACGAAACTCGCTCTGCAATAACTTCGATAGCTTTTATAGATTTAAAATTAGGTATTTCATAGGTTCGATGAATTAAGCGACCTCGTACACCTATAATATCGCCTTTTCCACAATATTCACAGACATTTTTAGCGATATTTTCCCAAAGAGTAATATTGATAAAATCTGTATCGTATTCACCAGTATTTGAATTTTTAAAAGCTCGGGAAACTGCTAAAGTAATAGTTGATACTTGTTTTTTTTCTTGGGTTTCGGTTAGTTCAGGTTGACGTACAACTCGTCCAACTAGGACAACATTATTTAACATTTAATTGGCTATTACTTCATAGTAATAGCTACACCACCTTTCGTCTAGAATTTTGCTATTGCTATTATCATTATCCTTAGTTAAATTTGGATTTATCACATTCTTTCTGCTTAAATTTATGGTTCTACTTTTATATACAATTTCTAGAAGGAATTTCCTCTAAAATAATTTTTAATAATAAAATCTCTTTGTCGAATTATGTAAAAATATATGTGAGTTTTAAGTTTAAAACAGGGCTTACATCCCGTTTAAACTAGTAATGACATATTTTTAATAATTTTTTTAATAAGAACACAATTTAGACACATTTGTTCGACGAATTTTGATATAATTTGTATTGTATTCATGAACATCCCCCCCGTTCATGTAATACATTCCTTTCATTATTGTTTTTCATTCCATTTTTTTATTTTTTACATCCCCTCATCAAGATAAGTATTGATTATAAATGAATAGCAGCTTTTTGCTAAAATCAATACAACCTTGTATTATTTCCCTCTCAAGGAGAACTAACATCCCCCCCGTTAGTTCTCTTTTTTTATTTTATTTTGGCAAAGCTATTTAAAGTAAAGAATATGAATTTAATAGATAATTTTTATTGCACTAAGGCGACTTATCTGTCAAAATATTATAAGCACCTAAACCATATCATCAGTTAGAGTATTTTGATTAATTGAAATGAGGAATCAAGATGATTATTACAACTGCATTTGATGTAGCAGAGGATTTGGTCTTAAAGGCAAAAAATTTAGCTTTAGAATTAGGAATGGCTTATTATCCTAGAAAGAAAAAATCTATTAAGTTTTTATCGGAACATGTAAGTTCCCAAATTTTTGTGGTGAATAATCACCGTGGTTTAAGTTACTATGAACAAGGGGAAGAGGTTTTTTTTCACCCTAATATGGCCATCTTAAGAATTAAACAACTGAGTGATGGTCAAAAGGATAGTCTAGTGACTGCATGTAAATTAGAGGCAGGGATGACTCTTTTAGACGGAACGTTAGGATTAGCATCAGATTCTTTAGTTGCAAGTTTTGTTGTAGGCAATCGAGGCCATGTAGTTTCGATTGAGAAGAGTTTCCCGTTGTATGTTGTAGTAAAAGAAGGGCTAAATTATTATGGAAGTCAAAATCCTTTATGGGAACCTTTAATAGGACGATTAAATATTAAAAATGCGGATAACCTAGATTATTTGCGCAGTTGTGCTAGTCATAGTTACGATATTGTATACTTTGATTTTATGTTTAATCGTCCAGTGGAAGGTTCTACAGGAATTCAAGTCATTTCTAGTTTAGCTATGCGAGATGTTTTGACAGAAGAGCATGTAGTAGAGGCTCTCCGGGTGGCTAAGCAGCGTGTAGTAGTGAAGTCAAGTTATGGTAATGATATCTTAGAGTCTTTAGGATTTAAGATTGAGAAAGCTAATCGAAAACGGCATTTTTGTTATGCTGTAATTGAAAAATTAGGATAAGGAGTGAATTTTTATGATACAACATCAAGAATATCAATATTTAAATTTAATGAAACATATTTTAGAGAATGGTACGAATAAGGGAGATCGAACAGGAACGGGAACCATTAGTACATTTGGTTATCAAATGCGTTTTAATTTAGAGCAAGAGTTTCCCCTGTTAACAACGAAGAAGGTTCATCTGAAATCAATTATTCATGAGTTGTTATGGTTCGTTAAAGGTGATACTAATGTGGCATATTTGCAGGAAAATGGTGTTCGAATTTGGAATGAATGGGCTGATGAAGAGGGAAATTTAGGACCTGTATACGGAAAACAGTGGCGTAGTTGGCAGACACTAGATGGGAAAGTCATTGATCAATTAGCGGAGGTAATCGAGGAGATTAAAGTAAATCCTAATTCTCGACGTTTAATTGTAAGTGCTTGGAATGTAGGAGAACTAGAGAAAATGGCTTTGCCACCTTGTCATTTATTGTTTCAGTTTTATGTGAATAACGGGAAGTTATCTTGTATGTTATACCAACGTTCAGCTGACGTTTTCTTAGGTGTTCCTTTTAATATTGCTTCATATGCTTTACTTACGTTAATGGTTGCCCAGGTGACTGGATTAGAGCCGGGAGAGTTTGTGCATACACTTGGAGATGCTCACTTATATCAAAATCATTTAGAACAAGTTGAAACTCAGCTTGCTCGTGAACCACGCCCGTTTCCAAAGCTGAAGTTAAATCCCAATATTACATCAGTGTTTGACTTTACATATGAAGATTTTGAAATTGAAGGTTATGATCCTCATCCATTGTTAAAAGGTAAGGTAAGTGTTTAGGAAAATTTATCTAATAAAATGAGATTATGAAGGGAGTGCTAATGATGATTTCTTTAATTGTAGCTTTTGATCAAAATCAATTAATAGGCAGTGAGAATCGCTTGCCATGGCATTATAAAGATGACTTAAAATATTTTAAAGAGCAGACTATGGGCCACGATATTTTAATGGGACGCTCGACTTTTGAGTCAATTTTATCTTATCGAAATCAGCCTTTACCAGGAAGGCACCATTTTGTTTTAACGAAGTTGAAAAGTTATAATTTTAATGAAGTGACTGTGATAAGTGATTTACCTACATTTCTTAAAGATTACTCCAGTGAAAAAGAATTATTTGTTATTGGAGGGACTTCGGTTTATAAACAAACCTTCCCTTATGCAGAGCGTTTGTACATCACTCATATAGAACGTGAGTTTTCAGGAGATGCTTATTTCCCGAAAGTCGATTGGTCGGAATGGTTATGTTTAAAAGAAAATACAGTAGGTGAATTACGTTTTGCTGTATATGAACGGAGGAACGCAAATTGATAGATATAATGATGTATGTCTTGGGATCTCTATTATTAATTGTGTTACTTCTGGTTATACTTCTTTTAGTAGCAAATGTGCGCATGAAGCAACTTCAAAGAGAAAAATATTCAGATAGAGATCGTTTTTTATTTATAAATAAATTATGCTCATGGGCAATCCCTTTTATTTTTAGGATTAAAGTTGAGGTTAAGGGATTAGAGAAGCTTGAAGCAGTGGAAAAAGGGGTTCTCTACCCTAATCACCAAAGTAATTTGGATATTGCTGCTTTACTCAAAGTAATAAATCGCCCTCACGGATATGTGGCAAAAAAAGAGTTAGATAATATCTTTCTATTAAGTGATGGGATGCGCTTAATTCAATGTCAATTTATGGATCGTGATGATGTTCGGCAAGCAGTTAAAGTTATTTCGGAGGCAACGAAAAGCGTAAAGGCTGGTCATTTAATGGTTATCTTTCCAGAGGGAACAAGAAAAATTCGCGGAGAGATGGGGAGTTTTAAAGCAGGAAGTTTTAAAATTGCTCAGAAAGCAAAAGCAGATATTATTCCAGTTACGATTTATAATAGTTATGAAGTAGTAAAGCGTTGGCCCAAAATGACAATGATTAAAATGGAAATTCATAATCCAATACCTTACCATGAATATCATCACTTAACGACAGGTGAAATTAGCGAAATGGTTGAAAAAATTGTTAAGTATCCACTTTAATAGCTTAGGCGCAGTATGATTATTGGCATTTTAAATTTCAGACTGCGCCTATAGTTTGTCTGTGTTACTTTAATCGCCTGTGTGACGTGAGTTAACTAAAGAATTAAGGGTTTTCAATATACAAAGAAAATTAAAATTTTAAAAGAAAAGCCATTGGAAATTAGAAATTAATGACTCCCTGTGAAGTAGATATTAGTTTACTTTGTAGGGAGTATTTTTATTTTTAATAACTTTAAGTTTGCATTGGATGTAGATAGCTACGAATTTTGTTAGTCTCGAACCAAACTAACAAAAAATTATGTGAGTTGTGATAAACAAAGAATAAACTCATAATGAGGCATAAATTCATTGTTTTGCTCAAAATTTTAAAATCTGTGTAAATAAATATAGGTTATTTTACCTAATTATTGAAATTAATGGTTAATTTTACTTGAGATAAGTATAAATCGTCTTATTTTGACAATGATAAAAAAAGATCTTTTAATTGTGAAAGGAAGTATAGTATGGAAAAGCGACAACATCAGGTAGCTAAAGTAGAAGCAGTAGTAAAAATAGAAGAGTGGTTATTATTAATTTTAATCGGTGTCATACCCATTAT
>Ga0153974_1000241_pt1 | contig 12971 bp, 7 predicted proteins | sample TSGA058MetaG_FD_104741 | JGI IMG/M metagenome (GOLD analysis project Ga0153974, IMG submission 104741) | Attine ant fungus gardens microbial communities from Georgia, USA - TSGA058 MetaG | ecosystem: Host-associated > Fungi > Mycelium > Unclassified | place: USA: Georgia, Yuchi Wildlife... | reverse complement strand
TACCGGTCTTTTTCACGCCTGGACTTCGTTATATTTCCACACACGATGCTTTGGCATCGCTTAGTTCCAATATGCCTCGTCAGTCGCACATGTACTCGCTTGCGTGTGAAAAATCCTCGTCTATATGTCAATATTTTAAACTCAAAATGGTATAAGATGTTTAAAGAATGGTCAGGAGGTTTTATAATGGAAAAAGTAAATCAAAAGAAAAAACATAAGCCAAGTTCTCAAAACTTAACTCATATGGAAGTGGAGCTTGGGGACCAGTGGGATGGTGATGCTAAACGAGTAGTAGATAAAGTGGAAACTCGTGTTAAAAATACAGCTAGTCGCTATGGTTTTTGTGAGACTGATGATGAAAAGTAAAAGTTAAAGTAAAAAATTATTTGATTAATTAGGTCGTGGAATAGAGTAGAAATTTGAAAGAGGCTAGGGAAAAACCGAAGCCGCTGAAAAAGCCCCATTTTTGAAAAAGAATTTTGAAATCAGAAACGTTGGTATGATGATGTTTCTGATTTTTGATTTTCAACACTTTTTTTATTTAGGGGGGCAGCGGCCTCGAAAAACTTAGGCTTTTTTAAGAAGTTATCTCGATATAAAATCAGAAACAGGTAAAGATTTTGACCTTAGAAACTTCAAATATTAGTAATATAAAAGTGTCGAGATTGGGGATAGAATGGAATTTATTGATTAATTCGTTAATGTTAGTGGAAAAAAAAGGTCAAGTGTATTAAAATATAAAGGATAGTGTTATTATGAAAGGCGGTTTCTTGGATGTTCTTTAATAAGAAAATTAAGTTAGAGATAAATAAAGAGCAGATATTGGCGGGACCATTACCGCAACATATTGCTATTATTTTAGATGGGAATGGGAGATGGGCTAAAAAGCGAGGGCTTCCACGAACGGCAGGTCATCAAGAAGGCGCAATGAATGTAAAAGAAATTTCGATTTTATGTTCAAATATGGGAATTAAGGCATTAACGATTTATGCGTTCTCAACGGAGAATTGGAAGAGACCAAAAGAAGAGGTTAAGTTTTTAATGAAGTTACCTATTCGTTTTTTTGATGAGTTTGCACCAGAGTTGATGGCGAATAATATTAGATTAAAGACCATTGGTGAGCCTAGTGCTTTACCGGAAGAGTTGCAGAATAAGATAGTTGAAATTTCAGAGATGACAAAGAATAATACGAAGATGGTTTTGACCATAGCTTTAAATTACGGTTCTCAAGATGAAATAAAGCGTGCTGTTCAAGAGGTTGCTAGTCAGGTTAAAGCAGGGGAATTATTAGTTGAGGATATTAATGAGTCGTTAATTGAGGAACATTTAATGACAGCGGATTTGCCACCATTAGATTTAATGATACGTACAAGTGGTGAAAAGAGGATTAGTAACTTCCTTTTATGGCAAATGGCTTATGCAGAATTATATTTTACGACGGTTGCATGGCCAGATTTTAAAGAGAATCAATTATTGGAAGCTTTTACGGATTATCAAAATCGAAATCGACGCTTTGGTGGGATTGATACTAAAACATAATGCCAAAATTTATGGTGATATAACTTGAAACAGTTGGCGTAAATTACGAGGGGGTGGATAGCCAATTGTTGAAGTAGGGGCTAATTAATAATAAAAAAGGAGCATGAAAAATGAAACAACGTATTACCACAGCGGTAATGATGATAGTCGTTGCACTACCTATTTTAATTTATGGAGGATTGCCATTTGTTATTTTAGGGATTATACTGACCTTAGTGGCAACACATGAAATGATTACAATGAGAGAAAACACGGTGAAGGCACCATTAGAGGTAAAGCTGTTCACTCAGATTGCTTCCTTATTAGTTGTTTTTCACTCATTTAATTTTTCAACACTTTCAATTACTGAAAATTCAGCAATTAGTTTAGAGTTACTGACACTATTTCTATTTATATTGTTATTAGTTGTTGTCATTAGAAAGTCATTTACATCCCAAGATGCGGCTTACTATATGTTTACGATTCTTTATATTGGAGCAACTTTTCACTCCATGCTTTTTGTCCGTAAATCAGGATTAGATTTATTTTTATTTATGATTCTTGTTGTTGCTTTAACGGATAGTTTTGCTTATTTCACTGGAAGAAAATTTGGGAAACGAAAATTAGCACCTTTAATTAGTCCCAAAAAAACAGTAGAAGGCTCAATAGGCGGAACTTTAGCTGGAACCTTAACAGGGATTATCTTTGGTTTATTAACGAATTTAATGCCGAATTTGTTTATGTTAGCCTTTATTAGTTTTGTTGTTTCTGTTGTTGGACAAATTGGAGATTTAGTTGCTTCATCTATGAAACGGGAGTATCAAATTAAAGATTATGGAAAAATATTTCCTGGCCATGGTGGTGTTTTAGATCGTTTAGATAGTCAACTATTTGCCTCCTTGGCCATATACTTATTAATTAATTTATTAAATGTGGTGATTTAAATGAAAAATATATACTTATTAGGTGCAACAGGTTCTATTGGGACACAGACTTTAGAAGTTATTCGTCAGCATCCGGAACAGTTTCGTTTAATTGCTTTTTCGGCAGGGCGAAACATTGAATTAACTAAAACTATAATTGAAGAATTTAAGCCATTGTATGTCTCTGTTCAATTCGAAGCCGATATACTGGATTTAAAAGCTACTTATTCCAATGTTGAATTTGGATTCGGAGATCAGGGACTTACGAATGTGGCTACTTATCCATCACCATTTGATGGGGAAGACTTTGTTTTGAGTGCCGTTATGGGATCAGTAGGATTACTTCCTACGTTAAAGGCGATTGAAATGAAGCGTAATATTGGAATTGCTAATAAGGAAACATTAGTGACAGCAGGGCATTTAGTTATGGAAAAAGCTAAACAATACGGAGTTAAATTATTACCTGTTGACAGCGAACATTCGGCGATTTATCAATGTTTAATTGGAGAAGAAGTAAATCCAATCAAAAAGATTATCATAACAGCAAGTGGTGGTTCTTTTAGAGATTATTCAAGAGAAATGTTGAGAAGTGTGACTAAAGAACAAGCTTTAAGCCATCCTAATTGGTCAATGGGAGCTAAAATTACCATTGATTCGGCAACAATGATGAATAAAGGACTAGAGGTTATTGAAGCTCATTGGCTGTTTGACTTACCCTATGAAAAAATTGAGACAATTTTACATCGTCAAAGTGTGATTCATTCTATGGTGGAGTTTGAAGATACAAGCGTAATTGCCCATTTAGGAACTCCAGATATGAAAATACCTATTCAATTTGCCATGAGTTATCCAAAGCGAATGGAGCTAATAAATGCACCCTCATTGAATTTAGCCCAAATGGGAACCTTAGAGTTTAAAGAAATGGATTTCGAACGATTTCCATGTTTAAAAATGGCTTATGAAGCAGGAATTAAAGGTGGTAGCTATCCAACGGTTTTAAATGCTGCTAATGAAGCTGCTGTGGATTTATTTTTAAATGATAAAATTACGTTTTTAGAAATTGTAGAAGTTGTTTATCATGCTCTTGCAAAACATCAAGGCGTTGAACATCCATCGTTGGAAGAGATTTTAACTATTGATTGTCAAGTTCGTAAACAGATTCAACAAAAATACTTATAAAGGCGGCTATTGCCTTAACAGTAGGGTAGTATAAATAAACTGATTATGTTTATTGATGACCTTATCGAGCTCTGGATATTAAGAGCTGTTAGAGGAAATACACGAATCCACAACACGAGATTAAGTCTATTAAATAACTTAAATATCAAGTGGTAGCTAACCACAAATATAATTATAAGGAGGTTAAAATTATGACAATATCAGGGATAATTAGTTTTTTATTCGTAATTGGAACAGCAATTTTGATTCATGAACTTGGACATTTTATAGTAGCTGGAAAATTTGGGATAATGCGTCATGAATTTTCAATTGGAATGGGTCCAGCTATTTGGAAAAAGCAAAAAGGTGAAACGACGTATTCAATTCGTGCCATACCACTTGGAGGGTACGTGGCAATGGCAGGCGAAGATGTTGAAAAAGAGATTGTTAAAGTTGATCAACTAGTCGGCATTAAATTAGATAATCAAGGGTTAGTAGAGCGAATTTATTTAAACCCAGAATCTAATCCTGATCTTAAAGTCGGAACCATTAAAGAAGTAGATTTATATCGAGATTTAACCCTAACTTTACAATATGAAAATCAAGAAATGATGACGTATCAAGTTAAAGAAAACGCAAGATATGAAGATCTTAAAACAAAAGCTACGCAACAAATCGCACCTTATCATCGGTGTATGGAATCAAAATCTAAATTCGCTCGCATTTCGACTTTGGTTGCCGGTGCTTTAATGAACTTTATTCTGGCTTTTATTATCTTATTTATTGTAGGACTTCGCGGTGAACCTATTCTTACAAATCAAATTGGGGCTATTTCCCAGGGAATGCCAGCAGATTTAGCTGGATTAGAAGCGGGAGATACGATTGTTGAAGTTAATGGTTCTCTTGTGACCAATCGCGAAGAAATCGTAACGGCTATTCGTAGTAGTACTGTAGAGGAATCAGAGATCATATTTATTCGGAATGGAGAAACCCATCGTACGATGATTACTCCAGAGATTACTGAAATAGATGGAGAGGCCATCCCTCTTATTGGGGTTGAGGGATTTATAACTGAATATGAGTTTTCCTTTAGCTATGCTATTCGAGCAGCAGTAGCACAGTTCGGAGCGTTTTTCTCCATGATGTTCTTAACCATTCAGATGTTAGCAAATGGACAAGCTGGGATTAGTGACCTGGCTGGTCCTATTGGAATTGCAGGGCTGGCTACACAAGTAGCAGCACAAGGTTTATTCCCAATATTAATGCTGGCTAGTTTAATAAATATTAACTTAGGTGTTTTAAATCTCTTACCTTTGCCTGCTTTAGATGGTGGACGTTTATTCTTTATTGGAATAGAAGCAATTATGGGGCGTCCTGTAAATCGCAAGTTTGAAGGCTATGTTCATGCTGCGGGTATGTTGATGTTCTTAGTTTTAACGATTTTTATTGCGTATCATGATGTGTTTCGTATTATACATTAAGACTCTTACGTTTTAAAAGTAGATGAGTATCGTTAAAAAAGATTGAAAAATGTTAGAAGATATGACATAATTAAGAAAAATAACGGGCGAATAATGTTAAATTATTCGCCTGATTTGAGTTAATACTAATTACGCTTTAAAATCCTCGCCAATCTAGCCTGATTTTAAAACTGAATTCGTATTATATAATCGTGATAACATGAGGAGGTGTAAGGTTGCTTAAGGAAGGAATTAACCTATCTAGCAACCTAGAATATGAAACAATCCATGACTTTTATTCCAACGTTACGTGAGGTACCAAGCGATGCTGAAATTTGTTCACATCAATTTTTACTACGTGCTGGGTTTATTAAACAAGTTGCAGCAGGAATTTATACATACTTACCATTAGCTAAACGAGTACTGGCCAATATTGAAACCATTGTTCGTGAAGAGCTGGAAGCCATTGGAAGTAATGAATTACTAATGCCAGCACTACAACCTAAAGAACTGTGGGATCAATCAGGTCGCTGGGATGTATATGGTAGTGAGTTAATGCGTTTAAAAGATCGCCATGAACGAGATTTTGCCTTAGGCCCAACTCATGAAGAAGTAATTACAACGGTGGTTAGTGATTATTTGAATTCCTATAAAAAATTACCTTTAAATGTTTTTCAAATTCAAACAAAGTTTCGTGATGAGGCTCGCCCCCGCTTCGGATTAATGCGCGGTCGTGAGTTTATTATGAAAGATGCTTATACGTTTCATGCCACAGAAGACTCGTTAGATGAATCTTACCAAAACTTTGTTCAAGCATATCACAATATCTTTACTCGTTGTGGATTGAATTTCCGGATGGTACAAGCTGATAGTGGTCAAATTGGAGGTTCCCATTCTGCAGAATTCATGGCTTTAGCTGAAGTAGGCGAAGATACCATTGTTTACTCCACTACTGGAACCTTTGCGGCTAACAGTGAAGTTACTAATTTGCCTATTGGAGCACCGTCGCCAGACGGAGTAGGAGTCGTAGACCATGCTAAAGGAATAGAGGTTGGACATGTTTTTAAATTAGGAACAAAATATTCTGAGGCTATGAGTGCAACATTCTTAGATGAAAATCAAAAGAAAAAACCACTAATAATGGGATGTTACGGGCTTGGAATTAGTCGTGTTATGATGGCGATTATTGAACAAAACAATGACGAATCTGGAATCATTTGGCCAAAAGCAATTGCTCCATTTGATATTCATGTTATTCCAGTAGATGTTAAAAAAGCTGACCAATTAGGAGCAGCAGAAGAAATTTATGCTAACCTTAAAGCTGCAGGTTTTAACGTTTTAATGGACGACCGTAAAGAGCGTGCTGGCGTTAAATTCTCCGATGCAGACTTAATTGGTTTACCTATTCGAATAACTGTTGGACGAGGAATCTCAGAAGGTCGCGTTGAAGTTAAAATGCGCTCAACAGGCGAAGTAGTTGAAGTGGGAGTAGATACACTAGAAGCGCTTGTAAAAGAGCGCTACGCAGCCTTAAAATAAAAAATCTCTCTAAGAGAGATTTTTTATTTAATGATAGACACCGAATTAAAGGGGGTACTTATGCAAAAACAAATGCAGATTTTATTAGACCAGATTAAATATCCTGAACATCAATTATTTCTATTTGAAAAAAACCAAATTGACAAAGTAGATGTGTTTCGTAAACGCCAAGAACTTATCTTCCATTTGCGATTTAACCAACCCCTCCTACCCACTGCAGCCTTTTACGAATTTTACCAAAGATTTGATCAAACCTTCAGTGGAATCCCTTCTATAAACCAAGCATCTTTTCTAATTAGGTATGAAAATCTGCCAAATAAACAACAGTTTTTAGAATATTGGCCCATTGTGCTGGAATATTTGAGTCGCCAGGATCTCATGATTCGTTGCTTAGAAGGCTTTGAAATCCAGATTGAAAATGATGAATTACAAATTGCCGTAAAAGATAGAAACTATTTACAGGAAATTGAAGGAAAATACGCATCAAAAATTCAACGCTGTTATGAACAATTTGGCTTTTCTCTAAAAGGAGTAAAACCTGTATTTTCAGATACAGCTAAATCCGATGCCGATATTTTAACAGAACGAGAAGTAACTTTTACCCCAATTATTGAGACGCCTAGAACAGAGGAACCTCCAGAGGCCCCAGCTCCAACCTATAATTATAGTAAGGGACAAGGACGTGGTTATTCTCGTAAAGAGCCAGAAATAACAGAGACTTCCATTGGAGCCCCAATTACGTCTACCCCTATGAACTGTAAAGATATTGATGATGAAATGGGACGTTGTGTTTTAGAAGGATATATTTTTGATTCAGAAACACGGGATATCCGAAATGGAGAAATGTTACTAGTTACAGCAAAATTTACTGATTATACGGATTCTATGTATATTAAAATGTTTGCTAAAACTGATCAAGCAAAAAAAATGGTTCCTAAAATTTTAGGAAAAGGAAATTGGATTCGCGTAAGCGGCCGGATTCAGTTTGATACTTTTTCACAAGAACTATGCATGATGGTTAATGCAGCTGAAATTATTCAAGCTAAGCGAGAAGAACGTCAAGATTTAGCTCCAGAAAATGAAAAGCGTGTTGAACTTCATGTCCATTCAAAAATGAGTGCTATGGACGGTGTTACGGATATTGGAACTTATATTCAACAGGCGGCCAAATGGGGACATAAGGCCATAGCTTTAACTGATCATGGTGTTGTCCAAGCCATTCCAGATGCCTATTATGCTGGAAAAAAGCATGATATTAAAGTCATTTATGGGCTTGAAGGGAATTTAGTTGAAGATCGTCCTCGACTAGCATGGTCAGAGCAACCCATTGATTTAGAAAGTGCAACTTACGTTGTCTATGACGTAGAAACCACTGGATTTTCAACAAATTACGATTTGATTATTGAGGTAGCAGCCGTCAAAATAAAAAATGGAGCGATTATCGATGAATTTGCCGATTTTGCCAACCCTCATCGTAAGCTCTCATTAAAAACAATTGAACTGACACATATTCTACAAAGCGACGTTGATCAGGCACCGGAACTCGAAGATGTGATGAGGCGCTTTAAAGAATGGACAGCAGATGGGATTTTAGTTGCTCATAACGCTAACTTCGATATGGGACATATAACAGAAGCTTATAAACGATTTAACTTAGGGACTTGTGACAATCCGGTCATGGATACATTAGCGCTTGCCAGAGTGCTATATCATCATCAATACGGTGTTTATTGGAACTATGCTAATGATGTATCGATAGATGAAAAGTTTAAACGCAAAATGAAACGATTTAACTTAAAGGCATTAGCTAAGTTCTTTAAAGTGGATTTAACGCAACATCACCGAGCAATTTATGATGCTAGAGCGACGGGTCAAGCTTTTATTTTAATGTTACGTGATATTATTAAATTAGGAATTAACCGGCATGATGAAGTCAATCAATTAGTTGATCCAAAGAACTCGTTTAAGTTGGATTATTCTGATCATATTACAATTTTAGCCCAAAATGAAGTTGGATTTAAAAATTTATTTAAGATTGTATCACAATCCATGACTGAAGATTTATATGGGCAGCCTCGAATTCGCCGTAGTTTTTTAGAAGCTCATCGAGAAGGATTATTAATAGGGAGTAGTTGTATCAATGGAGAAGTCTTTCAGGCTGCTTTAAATAAGCCCTATGAGGAATTAAAAGCTAAAGCTACCTTTTACGATTACTTAGAGGTACAGCCACCGGAAGTTTATTCTCATCTAATCGATCAAAATTCGAAGGAAATGGCTCAATCTATTTTAGGAACCATTAAATCTATTATTCGTGTAGGGGAAGAATTGAATATCCCAGTTTGTGCAACAGGAGATGTTCATCATTTAAATCGCGATGATAAATTATATCGTGAAATTTACACACGGACACCCATGGTTGGAGGTGGGCGTCATCCCTTAAATCATCCAGATATTAAGTCGATTCCAAGTATGCATTTTAGAACAACAGATGAGATGTTTAAAGACTTTCATTTTTTAGATGAAGAGAAACAAAAAGAAATTATTGTGACGAATCCTAACCTGATTGCGGATCGCTGTGAAAAAATTAAGGCCATTAAAGATGATTTATTTACTCCAGCAGATGACTTTTTAAAGGATAAAGGCATTCCGAGTATTAAAGAACGTTTGCGAGAAATGTGCTATGAGCGGGCCTATGAATGGTATGGTCAAGAATTACCTAAATATGTTCTGGATCGTTTAGAAAAAGAATTAAAAAGTATTATTGGTAATGGATTTGCTGTTATTTATTATATTTCCCACATTCTTGTCAAAAGATCCTTGGATGATGGCTACTTAGTCGGGTCCCGGGGATCTGTTGGATCATCCTTTGTTGCGACTTTAACTGACATTACAGAAGTTAATCCACTTTCACCCCATTATCGTTGCCCTAACTGTTTGTTTTCTACTTTTAAAATGAATGATGAAGAGAAACAACGCTACGGTATACGTCAAGAAGAAGAGTCGTTTCAAGAGATTTTAGCTAAGAGTGAATCCGGCTTTGACTTACCTGATGCGGATTGTCCATGTTGCGGGACTAAGTTTAAAAAAGATGGTCATGATATTCCCTTTGAAACTTTTCTTGGTTTTAAAGGCGATAAAGTACCCGATATCGATCTTAACTTCTCAGGAGAATACCAGCCTCTCGCTCATTTATATTGTCGTGAAGTTTTCGGTGAAAATTTTGCCTTCCGTGCGGGAACTATAGGAACCGTTGCAGAAAAAACTGCCTTCGGTTATGTAAAAGGTTATTTAGAAGATACGAAAAAAGAAATGCGCAGAGTTGAGATTGAACGGATTGCAAAAGGGTGTGAAGGGGTACGGCGAACATCGGGACAGCATCCAGGGGGAATAATCGTTGTACCTAACTATATGGATATTTACGATATTACACCTATTCAATATCCAGCCGATGATCCAACGGCAGAATGGCGAACGACTCATTTTGATTTCCATTCTATCCACGATAATTTATTAAAACTCGATATTCTGGGACACGATGATCCCACAGTCATCCGTTATTTACAAGATATTTCTGGGATTGACCCGAAAGATATTCCCACAGATGACCCTGAAGTATATAAGTTATTTTCATCAACGGAATCTTTAGGGGTAACGCCAGAACAAATACGTTCAACAACGGGTTCTTATGGAGTTCCAGAATTTGGTACATCTTTTGTTCGGAGCATGTTAGAGGACACTAAACCTAAGAGTTTTGCAGAATTAGTTAAAATTTCTGGGCTGTCACATGGAACTGATGTTTGGTTAAATAATGCGGCTGACTTAGTCGGTGGCCATGAAAAGTTTGGTAAGGTTGAATTTAAAAATGTGATCGGTTGTCGTGATGATATTATGGTTTATTTAATGTATGGAGGGTTAGAGCCAGCCCTAGCATTTAAGATTATGGAATTTGTTCGTAAAGGAATGGCCAGTAAAAATCCAGAAGCTTGGAAAGAGTTTGAAGAGGAGATGCGTAAACATAATATTCCTGAATGGTATATTTGGTCATGTGGGCAGATTAAATACATGTTCCCTAAAGCCCATGCAACAGCTTATGTGTTAATGGCCATTCGCATTGCTTGGTTTAAAGTTCATCATCCGATTTATTATTATTGCGCTTATTTTTCAAAACGAGCCGATGCATTTGAAATAGAAACCATGGTTAAAGGACCTGATGCCATTCGTAAACGAATTGATGATATTGTAGAAAAAGGGTTTGATGCATTACCAAAAGAAAAAAACTTAATTACGGTTTTAGAAATTGCCTTGGAAATGACTGAGCGTGGATTCTATTTCCAAAACTTTAATATTGAGACTTCTCAAGCCGTAGATTTTAAAATTTCAGAAGATAAAAAGTCTTTAATTCCACCATTTGCAGCTTTAGATGGTTTAGGAGGAAACGTAGCGCAACAAATCGTTGCAGCTCGTGAAGAAGAACCGTTTAAAACCATTAGAGATGTTCAATTGCGAGGAAAAGTATCTAAAAGTTTAATTGAAAAATTACAGCTGTTAAATGTTTTTGGCGATATGGAACTAGGTATAGAAAAGCCAACTAAAAAGGTGGTACAGCCTCCAAGTAATCAAATGAGTTTATTTTAATAAAATAGATTATAATTTGATTTGTGAAAGTTCGAAAAGGCAATTGCTTTAAATTGTAAAGAGAAATACAGTTGAGGGGTTTAAAATATATTATTTCCTAAAATAAAGTAAGAGTTCAGAAATACACTACAAAGCACAGTGAGCTAAGTAGAAATTCTTTTTTGTATAGTTTGTATAAAAACATGTGCAGGGCTTCCCTTCCAAACACATAGGAGTGTTGTCATTGAGCACGTAAACTAATTAAGAATTATATCGTTAATTTATAGTGTGGGAAGTCCAGTCCCTGTTTCTGGGCTTTTTTCTACTAATTCGTGTTTAAAATCAGGCTATATTCAATATTCACGAGGATCTTTTCTGGTAGATGAGTGGAGTGGAGCCGGCTCTTTCTCATGATTAGGTAAAACACCTGACAAAATGACATTTATCTGCCATTTTGTCAGGTGTTTTCTTATACTTTAATTTCTTTGTACAATTATAAGTGAATAGAGGTAACTGTTATGAATCTATAATTTCAATCTAAGATGATTCAGATATCGAGGCGGTGGTTATATGATTTGAAGTATCACCATTTGATCGTGTTCTTAAAGGGGGGAGACGCTGCTCCCTTGAAGGAATGGCTCAAAACTCATAAAAATAATTGCTCGCGATAGAGTATGCTTATAAACGAATCATTCTCTAATTGTACATTGAAAAAATAACACCAATAGATTATAAAATTTAAAACTAAAAAAAAAGCGCTATTTAGGCCGAGTTATCACAGTCAAAGAGATATGGATAGATGACTAGTATTTTTAAGATACTACTAAGTATATGAAAAAGAGAAATATTTACAATTTAATTGTTTGTTATTATTGACATTAGGTTTTTGTTAGGATATAATATGTAAAATTTTAATTAAAGATAGTAAAATTGTAAAAAGTAATAAGTAAAGCATTTTCGCTACAAATTAATTAATGAAATTAGTGAAATATTGCACAAGGAGGGGAGAAAAAAATAATAGGGTATAAAAAAGTTAAAAATAAAATTCTTCATAAGTAATTATTTTTATTTGTAAAAAAATGAATAATATCTTTTAAAAAATTTTACTATTTACCAATTTAATTATGATATGGGCTTCTTTCTTTAGTATCTGGAGAAAAGTTGGTATAAGTATATGATGGTTAGTAGGTTTTAGAATAATAGTAAACATAAAAGAATATTATTTGATACTGTATTAAATCTATTTATTATTTTAAATTTCAGAGGCTATATAGATTTTAATATAGTGTTCTTGTTTTTAGAAATGATTAACAGTTACATTACACAATTGGGAGGGATTAAATGAAAATTGAAGTATCTAACTTATTAAAAAATTATAAGAAGAATCAAGTTCTTAATATAGATTCACTCACAATTAATCTATTGGATAAGAAGTTAATTTCCTTAATTGGACAAAATGGAGCAGGAAGTGCGACACGTTTCCTTATAAGTGCGTAAGCATGAAATAGGAGATTCTCCTTCTGGAGAATACAACTGATTAACTGAGAATGGGAATGAAAACCGTCATGTTGGTTGAAACCATTCACTTAATTTCCTACATGCGTTGAACTGTAGTGGCAGTTCAAGGTGTGAAGCTAGGTGAAGTCGGCTGAGATGACACCCTAACGTAAAGTCGAGGAACAGCGAACAAATATTGTCGAGTGTAAGATAGGTCGGAGTGCTACAAAATACCTATGGTGAGAATGTCCATAAGAGAGAC
>Ga0153974_1000239_pt1 | contig 13027 bp, 12 predicted proteins | sample TSGA058MetaG_FD_104741 | JGI IMG/M metagenome (GOLD analysis project Ga0153974, IMG submission 104741) | Attine ant fungus gardens microbial communities from Georgia, USA - TSGA058 MetaG | ecosystem: Host-associated > Fungi > Mycelium > Unclassified | place: USA: Georgia, Yuchi Wildlife... | reverse complement strand
CATCTTTGCTGTAGGATTCGCGTTTATCTACCATAGTTACATTTAGCCCTTTTCAATTGAAGCCCGAAGAATAGCGTACACTTGTACGCTGAGCAAGAGTTGTTAATCACGCTTTAGCCAGTTTATCCATCGCGAAAGGGAAAAAAATCCCCCCTGAGCTTTTACAGGCTGTTGAGCCTCATCGATACGTTGTTGGATGATCCCTAAGAGAGACTCGTCGTCACCCTCAGTCGCCCAAGGTAACGACATCAATAGTTCAAGCGCTTGATCAACTGTACTGACCGGCCATAAGTGGAACTGCTGATTTTTGACGGCCTCGATAACCTCATCAGACAATGATAGGTGGCAACAATTCCGTTCGGGTAAAATAACACCTTGTTTACCAGTAAGTCCCTGTTCTGAACAGAGATGGAAGAAGCCTTCTATTTTTTCATTTAGGCCACCGACAGGTTGTACGTTACCAAATTGATCAACGGAACCGGTCACGGCAAAGGACTGTTTTATTGGTTTGAGAGATAAGGCACTGATCAATACTGCCAGCTCAGCTAAAGAGGCACTGTCGCCATCCACCTCGGCATAGGATTGCTCAAAAACCATTGACGCGCTGAAGGGTAATTGTTGTTCAAGCTCTAGTTCGGCCATTAACCATGCCTCGATGATCATCATTCCCTTAGCATGAATATTGCCAGACAGTTCCGCCTTACGCTCAACATCATTGATTTCGCCATCGCCATAATGAACTAAGCAACTAATTCGCGCAGGCTCGCCCCACGGGCGCGGATGACCTGGCAGATCGAGGACAGATAAACCATTAATCTGGCCAATTCTCTCGCCATCCGTTTCCAATAGGCTGTGCGCCGAAGCTAAATCACGCTGCAAAGTTTCTGATAAATAACTTTCACGCCATTTCTGTTGCGCGAGTGCTTCGCTGAGACTACTTTCCGTCAGGTTCTGCCCTGCAGCATAGGCAGCACCAAGCTGCCTTTGTAGCCACATTGGACTGATAGGAAATCGTTGTTGCTCATTGGTATAGCGCGAGGCTTCGCGAGTCAGGCGCAGTAGAAACCCAACGTCCGGCTCGGGAAGTGCCAAAGTCTGTGCTTGCAGGGCAACCCAGCGTGCCCAATCGATAATTTGCTGATCAGTGGTGACCTCGGCGATCTCTTCTATTTCAGTGTAAAGCGCATTAGCGTGTAGCTCTGGCTCACTATCACTAAATTCAGCTAAACTTTCTCTGCTTCCCACTAAAATTAAATTTACCGATAGGGGATAATCCGGAATGAGGACAGGCACTGGACGACGAGGATCCGGCGAGTACCAAGTGATTCGTTGCTCACTAATGAATTTCTTTAAACGTAACCACATTAAAGGTTGGGAAAGTAGGCAGTGGACCGAGAGGATAAGTGTTCCGCCATTTGCATTATGTAATAGGCCCAATTCCGGGGTCCAGAGACCTTGTCGCTCAGAGAGGTAACCAAATAATTGATCTGATTCAATCCAATCAGCATAATAAACTGAAGATTGCGCAACATGACTCTCCAATTTCTTTAATTGAAATTGATTATCAGCGGATAAATGATAACTCCACTGGTCAACAACTTTACTCGGCAATCTCTGCTCAACGATTTGAGCGAGAGCTTTCACATTGGTGGGATGCTCCTCAAGCTTAATCAACAGTAACGGCTGAACAGGATTGAGGTCGAGTTGATCAATAGCGTTGAGTAACCGCGGCTGCAACGATTCTAAGCCAGACGCACCGGATGATAGGCCCTGTGATAAAAACGGACCTAAATGCTGCGCGTCGGGTGTAAGTTCTTGCCATGAAAGTGTTGAGCTAGTCAAAGTAATCTTATTTTGCCTTGGACGTAAAAAAAGAATTATACCGTAGTTCGTCACTCGACACCAAGTCAGCGGCATGGGACGACGACGAGGTTAAAGTTGTCTGCGGAAAACGCGAAAGCTGGTATTCTACTTTTAAGTGATTAATTTTAAGGAACCTGATGAAATACTTACAGTTAGAGAATCTCGAGTCAGGCTGGAAATGGAAATACCTCCTAAAAAAACACGGAGAAGGTGAATTGATCACGCGTCATATCGAGCAATCCGCGGCAGACGAAGCGGTAAAGTTGCTCAAAAGCTATGAACATCAGCCTGAAAATATTTCACAGTGGATTACGAAACATATGAATCCCGAGCTTTCAATCAGGATGAGCCAGACGATCAGAGCAAGGCGTAAGCGTCATTTTAATGCCGAGCAACAACATACTCGTAAGAAATCCATCGATCTTGAATACTTGGTCTGGCAGCGTTTAGCAGGACTGGCTCAGCGCAGGAGTAGTACTCTTTCAGAAACGATTGTGCAACTGATTGAGGATGCTGAACACAAAGAAAAATACGCTTCTCAAATGAATGCCCTTAAAGAAGATTTAGCCTCAATTTTAGGGACAAAAAAAGGATAAAAAAAACCCCGCCTAAGCGGGGTTTTTTATAGTGTTATCTTAGCCTTGTGGCTGAGAAACAACATCTTTAATACCTTTAACTTCGATTTCTACGCGACGATCTGGACCTAAGCAGTCGATCAGAGCAGCACGTTTCTTAACGTTGTCACAGGTGTTGCCTGTTACTGGGTTAGATTCACCCATACCACGTGCAGAGATCTTGTTAGAAGGGATACCTTTAGATACTAAGTAATCCACAACTGATTGAGCACGTTTTTCAGACAGGTTTTGGTTGTAGCTGTCAGAACCGATACGGTCGGTGAAGCCAAGAACAACAACTGAACCGTCTTTAGGATCTAAGTTGCTTAACTGAGTGTACAGTTGATCAAGAGCTGATTGACCAGAAGTTTTCAGCGTAGCTTTGTTGAAGTTGAACAGTACGTCTGATTTCAGAGTAAAGTGCTTAGTTTCAACAACTGGCGCTGGTGCTGGCGCTGGAGCTGGTGCTGGAGCAGCATCATCTTGACCGAAACGGTAAGATAAGCCCAGGCTCAGCATGCCGTTGTCTGGACGTGCGCCAGTGGTGTTACGGTCACCGATGTTGTTAACCCATTGGTACTCTAAACGAGTCGCCCAGTTTTTGTCCAGAGCGTACTCTAAACCAGCTGCAGCTAATGGAGAAACACCAGTGTCGATGTTGCGGTGACCTTGGTAGTCTTTAGCATCTACACGCCATAACATACCACCTAAACGGGTATAAACGTCTAAGTCGTCAGCGATTGGGTAGCTGAGTTTAGCAGCAAGTTGAACACCTTGACCGATGAACGCGCCATGGTTTTGACCAGTATATTTCATACGGCCTAACCAGTCATAGCCCATTTCGAAACCTAAGTATGGGTTTGCTTGATAACCGACGAATGCACCAGCACCCAGTTGGTTGTCACGCGCTTCGTTAGTAACTTGGTAGTGGTTACCAGAGAAACCAGTGTCGTGGTATTGAGACCAACCTAATTTACCACCAACGTACCAAGTGTCGTCTTTTGGTGCAGCTTGAGCAACGGTAGTTGCTAAACCTGCAAGTGCCACTGCAATTGCGATAGCTGTTTTTTTCATTTTGCGCCTCGTTATCATCCAAAATTGGCAATGAGCATAAAATTTGCTCTGGGTTGCAATTCTTCGCTGGGTCTTTTTCGCTCGTTTTATACTCAGCTAAAACTGGAGGTTTTTGAGCACCCTAGCGAGCTAAAGTCTACAACGTGTTTAAAAACTTACAAGTAAGATATAACGATGTACAGTAAAAAACAGCATTTTATACACATTCAGTTACATTTAAAACTGAACTTCATGGGCGATAAAAAACTTAATAAGCCTTGGAAACGTTGCCCTGCCTGAAAGTGATAAATTATTAGGCACAAATAAATTCTGATAAAAATATTCTTAAGATAAATCCCAATAAACTTAAAGAAATGCAAAAGTGGGAATTTTTTGATGACTTATTTGTCGGGTGGAACGGTCGCGTGATGAATTTTTGTGCAAAATGAACACCACGGTATCTGATTCTTTAGCTAAGAAATCGAGGCTATTCTGCTGCTCTATTGATAAAGTACTGTCTAACCATACAGTAATCACACTATAATTCCCCGATTTTATTGCCTGAATCATTGAATCAATCTTCTGATCATCATTAAGCATAGGGATTTGTACTGATTTGCTTAGCGAGATGCCTGAGTACTCTAACCAGCTACGATCTAGCTTATTTTCAGGTGTTAACCACAACATCCATTTGGCCTGTTGGCCGAGCTGTTTTATTGCAGGTAATAGCAATAAATTCAACAAAGTAGGTGAGGCGTTATCATAGCAAATTTGATTAACGCCGCTAAACGAAGAGGTTACCTGAGGCATTGTATGGATTTGCTTTGAAAAATCGTTCATAGAATGGGGTGTGATCATGGTTAGCTCCTGTTTACTGTATGGATATACAGTAATTCTACTTTTGCCAAAGATCAATCATTTCTTGCACTCTAAGGAAGATTTGGAATGCATCACGAGCATTTCATATTTATTAATTGAACAACTAATTTAAATTATTTAAGGTGAATAAAAAGATAAGGATATTAATTTCAATAGTTTAACTAGCTTATGATCAGGAGGATCGAAATGAATAGTTCTCAACAGTGTATTGCTCAGTATCAAAAAAAAGTTCTCCATCTCGGGTCTATTGTCTCTAAAACGCAGTTTGGAGGATATTCACTTTCACTGGGTAATGTCGTTTTTGCCTTGGTAAAGCAAGGCACGCTTTATCTACGTGGAAGCGAAACGATGTCGCAATATCTCATTAATTATCCGCTCATCCCTTTCGTCTTTTGTAAACGGGGCAGTGCTATCTCGCTAAACTATTTCAGGGTTGACGACTTGCTATGGCAGGATGAGGTTAACCTCTTGAAATTAACTCGGGCGGCATGGCGGGATGCGCAAAATTGCCAATCTTACAAACAAGCACACCGCCGGCTAAAGGATTTACCTAATCTAGGTATACGCTTCGAAACGTTATTAAGGGAAGTGGGTGTTCATACTGAGGAACAACTACGACAAACCGGTGTTGAGCAGTGCTGGACATTGATGCATGAACGAAATAGGCATCTAGGACTCCCTACACTATTTTATCTGCAAGGAGCTGTCATGGGCCTGCATCACGCGGTATTACCTCTCTCTATTCGCGAACAATTAACGGCTTGGCATACTGAGTATACCAGCCGTAATTCCAAGCATAGTCCCAACAATCTTAGGTTACTAAGAGCGGCTCTTTGACCCTATTCATCTCACGTAACGTATGGATAATTAACGAGACTTGTTGAATGATAATCGCTTTTTGTGGTTCGTCATCAATCTCTACCGATTCAGCAAGTCCAGTTAGCGTCTTAAGTGTTTGCTCAAGTTCGTCATCACTGAATGTCTGATAATTTTCCACGCATGTAGTCAGTGCAGAAAGCAGGCCAAGAAGTTGCCGATTATGTGTCTGCTGTCGATGGGAGCCCAATGCTGCGATGTAGCTGAGTAGGCTGTGGTTGGTACAGATGATTGCAAAGGAGGCCTCTTTAGCTGCTGTAGAAGACCAAGATTTGTTTTCAGCTAAAGCAATAACCGAGGCTAACTCTGCGTCAGCATTATGCGCTTCTCTACGTGCGATGCGGTAGGTCACACGATTATTTTTGCCTTCTTGATATTGTTGGGCCACAGCCTTTAAGTAGCGCACGTTTGCCCTAAAGGCTTTATCAATGACTTGTGAAAATTGTCGATAGTGCCAATCGGGAAAGATAAATGTTACGGCGAGCCAAGCTAAGCCACAGCCTACTAAGGTATCAATGATACGTGGTAATGCGACATTAAACCCTTCGCCCAACAAATTGAAACAGAACAGTACCATCAGCGTTATAAATAGCGTGGCTTGAGCGTATTGGACTTGCCTAAATAAAAAGAATAGGACGCCAAATAAAATGATAGCGACTAATTGACCAGGTAAAGAGGGGATTAGCCAAAGTAGGGGTAATCCAATGAGTATTCCTGCTACAGTTCCAACAACTCTTAATGCTAAGCGTCGTTTAGTGGCTGAATAGTTGGGTTGGCAAACAAAGAGTGAGGTAAGGAGTATCCAGTAACCACGTTCCAAGCTTATGGATTGGATAAATAGATAGCCTAAGCAGAGAACCAGACTTACGCGAATTGCGTGTCTAAAGAGAGCCGATTTGGGTGACAGATGGCTCTTGAAACGTGACTTTATGTCCTGCCAGCCTTGAAGGCCTTCAAAAGACAGCTCGGTATCGATCTGTTGCCAATCAGTATTAGACAACTGCTCGGATGCGACAGAAGCCAATTGTTGATCGACGGCGCGTAAATTTTTAAGTAGCCAACGTATGCGTTCACATGTCTCTTTTTCTGCAAAGGAGGAAACTCTTTCCAATGCGATATCTGCGTTATTGAGCGCGCGCTCGAAATGATAGCTATGTTGGTATCCTTGCTTCGTTTGCAGACTTTCCGCTATCTCTCGACAAGCCATTGCTTGATGTCGTAATAGACGCTCACAGCGAAACATCAATTCGTTAAAGTGCCAATTATCTTGTAAACCTAGATGGTTGATATGGGACGAACTTGCCCGTTCGTGAATCTCTTGAGCGACGAAGTAATAAAGTAATGCTCGCCGACTGGTACTACTCGCGCGATCCCCGCGTAGGCGACTCTGAATAGCTGTTTTCACAACGTTAAGTTGCTGCACCAATTGGCTATTTGCCATCGATAGTTTGTAGAGAGGACGTTCATTATGCGCTGTACCGTCTGGATCAAAAAGTGTGGCTTTAGCCTCCAAATATTTTGCGAGCGAGCTATAAGTGTTAATCAACTGCGCGTCCACAGGACGGGCGGGAAAGAGTAAATGGTTAATGAGGGTAGAGATATAATAGACGCCAGCGCCCGCTAGTAAGAAGAGTGGTTGAATATACCATTTAGGGAATAATCCAATCCCTAACATCGTATAAATGGCAATTAAGATGGCGCCAAAGGCAATGGTAGCATAACGCTGACCTAAGGCACCTAACATGATGAATGCCCAACTGGAAAGCCCTAATCCGCCAAGAAAGAGGAGCGGATAGGGGAAGAGTAGCTCTACGCTGATTGTGGCAATAGCAAAGCAAACGAGTGTGATGACAATATTTTTCAGTCGACCTGCTAACCTGTCGTCAATATCGGTTAACGCAGCGGCGACAATCCCTAAGATCAGTGGAATAGTCCAGATCACTGTATGATGGCGCCATGCAAAAAGCGCGACGCAGCTCATTGCAACGAAAATTCTAACCGGTTCTTGCCATAAACGGTTCAGAATATAATATTGCCAGTGTTTATAAAGCATGCTGCGACCGCTCATGATTAGTTACCGTATTGCAAACGCGCAGCATTCTCACGCGCAATCTGAGCTTCCTCTACGCTAACGACTCTCCGTCCCACAGGCCATAATGCAATAACGGCGATTTTAAAGTGGGCTATTCCGGTCGGTATTCCAATAAGGGTTAAGCACTGCGCAATGCCGATCGAAATATGGGAAAGACATAACCACCAACCGAATAACACCAACCAGACGACATTTAATACTGTCCCGCCTGAATTCATCAGCTTATTTTTATTTTCGGGTCTAAGTAAGTCGACATGGATAGCCTCGTTACCAAAGGGGACCAACGAGAGTTTGGTGATCTCCCAGCACGAGCGGGTGAGGGGGAGTGTAAAAATAAAGACAATAGTGAGTAGAGTAACTACTAACCATGAGAAGGTCGTGATGAAACCGCCGAGGAAGAAATTTAAAATATTGAGCACACTTCGCATGCGATGATTATCCCTTTTAAAGAGTGTATTGGGGGTAGATTTATCTGGAGGCCCAGCCAGTTGACAGTTAAAATCGAAAAACAGTGGTAGTGTAAAACAATGGCCAGGTGCATGGAACTAAAAGCAACGTCAATCGGCAAGAAGCTCGCGCAGCACCCCTATCATCGGGTGAGAATGCTTGCTGCGGGAGTAGAAGTCTCTGGTGATCATCATGAATATATTATTCCTTTTAATCAATTGATTGGGATCCGCTGCAAGCGCGGCGTGGTGTGGGGAGAGCTAGAGTTCCAATTGATGGATGAAAAAGTGGTTCGCTTACACGGAACTGAATGGTCCGAAACCCAGCAATTTTGGCAGCATCTGATGAAAGCGTGGCAATCGTGGACACAGCAAATGGTCGTGATCAGTGATCAAGTACTCACTGAACTGCAGCAATTCATTCTCGACGCGGTGCAAAAAGATCGTTGGCTCAGCCATGAGGTATTACAGGGGTTACAAACACATATCCAAGACGCATTGACCGCTCTGCCATTACCTAGTGTTCGGCTACAAGCCTTCCCAGACAGTTATGGTCGTTGGCAATTTTGTCATGCATGGTTGACCGCGCCTGAATCACAACTGCAATTACGTAACCGTCAATGGATGACCCAACTGGAATCGCGTTACGCTGAGTTCTTTGCGACGATAGAGAGTTCGCCATTGAATGCTTCTCAGCGTCAAGCCGTAATGAATGATGAAAAGTCGGTGTTAGTTTTGGCCGGAGCGGGGAGTGGTAAAACATCGGTTCTGGTGGCGAAAACGGCCTGGTTGATGATGCGTAATCAGGCGCAAGCCGAGCAGATCGTTATCTTAGCTTATGGACGTAAAGCCGCTGAAGAGCTGAACCAGCGCATAACATTACGCACTGGCGCCTCAAAAGTGACGGCGAAAACCTTTCATGGATTGGCCTTAGCGATAATCCAGCAAGCGACCAACAAGACCCCTATTATTACAGCATTAGAAAGTAATACTGCAGAACGCCATAAACTATTACTCGATCAGTGGACCGCGCAGTGTAGCCAGAAAAAAGCCGCAGCGAATCAATGGCGGCAGTGCCTTGAGGACGATTTAGGTTGGACCATCACTGAGACCACTTACTGGCACCAAGCGGATATCCAAAAAAAAATCCCGTTGATACTCGATAAATGGCTAGGACTTGTCAGAATGCATGGCGGGACCCAAGCCCAAATGATCGAACAGGCGAACGAAGAAGAGCGGCCTTTGTTCTCGAAGCGAATCAAATTAATGGCGCCCATCGTTAAAGCCTGGAAAGCGGCTTTAAAAGCAGAAGGGGCAGTTGATTTTGTGAGCCTACTTGAGCAAGCCTGCGGTCTGATTGAGAAAGGGCGCTTTATCAGCCCTTGGAAATATCTGTTAATCGATGAATTTCAGGATATCTCGCCGCAACGAGCCAAACTTATTTCATTACTGCGTCAGCAAAATAAACATAGCCACTTATATGTGGTGGGCGACGATTGGCAAGCCATCTATCGTTTTGCAGGTGCACAGCTCGACTTAACCACCAAATTTTCTCACTACTTTGGCGAGGGCGCGGTATGTCACTTGGATACGACATATCGTTTCGACCAGCGACAAAGTGATATCGCGGCTCAATTTATTCAACAGAATCCTGCACAAATCAGTAAAACGCTTGCCAGCACGCGTCAGGGTAATAAGAAGTCTATTACCTTGCTACACGACACTCAGTTAGAGGCTCTATTCGATAAGCTCAGCGGTTTCGTCACCCAGCAAGAGACCGTTTTAGTTTTGGGACGTTACCATTACCTTAAACCGAAAGCGCTTGATAAAGCAGCGACCCGTTGGCCAAATTTAGCGATTGAATTTATGACTATTCATGCGAGTAAGGGCCGCGAAGCTGATTATGTGATCCTCTGTGGACTCAATGCGGGTAAAGAGGGCTTCCCAGCCGAGGCGCGTGAAACGATTATCGAGCGAGGGTTGCTGGTAGAACAGGAAGATTATCCTTTTGCCGAAGAGCGGAGGCTGGCCTACGTTGCGATGACCAGGGCAAAGCAGAGATTATGGTTACTATTTAATCCTAAGAATGCATCACCCTTTGTCGACGAGCTAAAGCAACTGGGTGTGCCCGTCGCCAAGAAACCTTAAGCCCCTAAAGGGCTTAATGGCGAAGCAAGGGAGATGTAATTTTCGAGCGGACGCGTTCGGCAATATCATCGAGTTCGGGGTTATCGAGATGCTCGTTAACAATTTCACCGGTGAGTTGCGATTCAGCCACATAGGTCTGGACCGTCTCGCCCCCCTCATCTTCCATCACCACATAATACCAAGGGAGCACTAACAACCCCTCGTGGATAATGAGACTTGCTGGTGTCGGCGTTTGTAACGCATAGGCCGGATCCATGTCGACAATCACCCCCAAAGCGCCCGTTAATTGATGGCGTACTTGTTGGCCTATTCCAAATTTACACTTGACCATAGTAATCTCCAAAACCGTATTGATAGGAGATATGGGGGCGATTTGTCAGTTCTCAAGTCAATAGACTTGGCAAACGAAACCTTTTAAATATAACCCTTCAGGGTAAGCACTGCTTACGGGGTGATCAGCGGCTTGACGGAACTGTTCGATAAACTGCGCGGTTTTACCCGCATCGACAGCGGCATCGGCAACAATTTTTTGAAAGAGCTCAGTCGTCATCAGTCCTGAACATGAGAAGGTCAATAAGAAACCACCCGGGCGTAATAGCTGCATGGCAAGCATATTGATATCTTTATATCCTCGGCAAGCACCCATTAATTGATTCTTATTTTCCACAAATTTTGGCGGATCCATCACGATAACATCGAAGCGTTGGCCTTCATCGCGGTAACGTCGGAGTAACTTAAACACGTCATCGCGCAGAAACTCAGCCTTCGATAAGTCGAGATGATTCAACTCGATATTTTGACGAGCAATATCGAGCGCTTCTTGTGACGTATCGACGCTAGTCACTTTCTTACATCCACCAATCAAAGCAGAAACGGCAAATCCCCCGGTGTAGGAGAAGCAGTTTAAGACCTCGGCATCTTTCGCATAACGGCGTAGGCCAAAACGGCTATCACGTTGGTCGAGGTAATAACCGGTTTTATGGCCGTTTTGGATATCAACCAAAAGCTTCATACCATGTTCGGTAATCGGTAATAGGGCAGGAGGGGTGTCGCCACAAATAACGCCCTGAACCTGCTCCAGACCTTCTTTCTTTCTGACGGCAACATCAGAGCGTTCGTATAAGTGACAATCAGGGAACAGCTGCTGTAATGCAGTTGTCAGGGCGGGGCGTTGATACTCAGCTCCTGCAGATAACAGCTGTAGCACGAGAAACTGCCCAAATTTATCAATAGTGATCCCCGGCAGACCATCAGACTCGCCAGCGATCAAGCGATAGCTGTCCAAATCATCCTTCGCCGCAAGCCAAGTGCGTAATTTCAGGGCTTGTTCTAACTTACGGGTGAAAAAAGCGATATCGATGGATTCAGTCGGATCAAAGCTCCATACCCGAGCACGAATTTGTGAGGAAGGTGAGAAGGCCGCTTTCGCTAACCAACGACCATTAGCATCACAGACATCGACTGTTTCGCCCGATGTCGCTTTGCCTTCCATTTTATTAATCGCCCCAGAAAAAATCCAAGGGTGCTTGCGAAGCAGTGATTTTTCGCGTCCTTTTGCAAGGATAATTCGTGCAGTCATAGTCGTCTTTACGTTAGAAGTAATATAAGGGTGTGCGGTCGATAAACACGTTCGGTAATCCCATCAGGGGGCCTGTATTATAAGCACTTAGCAGGTTTGGGTAATCCCGCGATTTTGGTCGCTTGCTTTGCAGGGCCATCCGGAAAGAGGCGGAATAAATACCGACTATTGCCTTTTTCTTCGCCAAATTTTTTTGCCATCGCTTTCACCAGCATACGAATGGCGGGTGAGGTATTGAACTCGGTATAGAAATCTCTTACGAACAAGATAACTTGCCAATGCTCTGGCGTCAGGAGGATCTGCTCTTGCTCAGCAATCGCTTCGGCCAATGCCTCGTTCCAGTCACTACTTTTGAGGAGGTAACCTTCGTTATCTGTCTCTATTTCTCTATTGTCGAAAATCATCATTACTATCTCATCAAACCATAATGAAGATGGTATCAAGGTTTTTACCCAAAAAAATAGCCTTTATTTCTAAAGGCTAGATTCTTATCGATTATCGCTACGCCTAGTCGTTGCGCGAAGCAAATCCTAACAGACTGAGTAGGCTTAAGAAGATATTGTAAATCGAGACATATAAGCTAACGGTGGCACGAATATAATTTGTTTCGCCGCCCTGGATGATGTTGCTGGTCTCCCACAAAATTGCAGCAGAAGAAAACAGAATAAACAAGACACTGATCGTCATGTGTAGCGCGGGGAGTTGCAGGAAGAAATTGGCAACCATCGCGACGAGTAATACGACAAAACCAGTCATTAACACACCATTTAGAAACGACATATCACGGCGCGTTGTCAGCACATAGGCAGAACAGCAGAAAAAGACTAGCGCAGTGCCAGCTAAGGCGAAGGCGATTGTCTCACTCATTCCTGCGTTTAAGTAGCGACTTAAAATAGGTCCTAAGCAATAACCCAAGAATCCGGTAAACGCAAAGGCAGCTAAGATACCGATCGGTCGGTCGGCGAGACGGTGTGTTAAAAACATTAAACCGTAAAAGCCCACTAACATCAGAATAAAACCAGGTGCCGGCAGATTGAATATAATGCTGGCGGTAGCGGTCAGGGCAGAGAAAGCGAGCGTTAATCCCAATAAGAAGTAGGTATTTCGTAAAACCTGGTGTGAAGCCGAGCTGTGACTCTGGCTGCGAGCAGAAATAATTTTTTCCATGATGATCCCTTTTATTATTTTTTACTCACATAAATTAATCCAGCCTCAGCGAAGATTGAAGGTGTTTTACCCATCTTTACCTCCTATTAATTAGGTTGAAAGCCTGTTTTTGCCTGTTTTATCATCATAAAGAATGTTTTTGTTTGTTTTTCAAGCGAACGATGCATTTCGCTATTTACAACCTATGGGGGAGTGTTTATAGTGCGCCTCATTGCGGAGGGGTGGCCGAGCGGCTGAAGGCAGCGGTCTTGAAAACCGCCGATGGGCAACCATCCGAGAGTTCGAATCTCTCCTCCTCCGCCACTTACTT
>Ga0153974_1000237_pt1 | contig 13170 bp, 11 predicted proteins | sample TSGA058MetaG_FD_104741 | JGI IMG/M metagenome (GOLD analysis project Ga0153974, IMG submission 104741) | Attine ant fungus gardens microbial communities from Georgia, USA - TSGA058 MetaG | ecosystem: Host-associated > Fungi > Mycelium > Unclassified | place: USA: Georgia, Yuchi Wildlife... | reverse complement strand
GCTGCCATGTATACATGGCAGCGTTCATGGTGACAGGAGTCATGCTAATGCAACAGGTACTCAGCGGCATTACCATATTCTACAGCACGGAAATAATTGATAAAAAGGCTGATGTGCGATTGATGCAAATCATTCACGATAAAGTAAAGGCTCTGCCTGCTCAATTATTCGAAGATAAAGATCGGTTGGACGATATAGAAAAAGCAGGAGCCGGTAGATGGGGATCCATTTCTATGTTCAAGTCCGTAATTGATGTTACTTTTAATTACGGTATGTACTTAATCACTATGGGAATGTTCTTGTGGAGCTTAGAACCAATTCTTTTAGTTTCTTTTTTCTTTATATTTACGCCTGTGGCACTATCACAATTAGTAGAAGCCAAATATTTTGCCCAATTAGAAGAAGCCTCAGCACCTCTTCGACGTCAAAATTCCCATTATGAAGATTGCCTAATAGGGGCTAAACACGTTAAAGAAACACGGCTATGTGGGGCATATTTCTATTTTAAGAAACTGTTCATGGATAGTCTTTCGCTTCTGGCACAAAAAGAATGGGATACTCGAAAGAAAATTTCTGCTATCCATCTTGGGCTTAACTTCTCAAAAGCCTTAGGCTGGGTGGGTGTATTGGGGCTTTTATTCCGAGCACTTATTCAAGGAAATATTACCGTTGGAGCATTTGCAGCAGTATTTGGGTCCGTTGAAATGATGTTTAATAGGTTTGAGGGGCTTTTTAGCAGTTTCAGTTATAGTATCTCCCATAATTTGGGTAAAATTCATAATATGTTGAACTTGTTGGATATGCCCAATTATAAAGAAGCAGATAATTCTGAGCCTGACTTAACCCAAGGGATCGTTGCTACGAATGTATCTTTTGCCTACCCAGCAGCGGGAAAAAACGCAGTGGATGATATATCCTTAACAATATGCTCGGGAGAAACTTTGGCCCTTGTCGGTGAAAACGGTAGTGGCAAGACGACTTTGGTCAAATTGCTTTGCGGATTATATAAACCAGACACAGGACAGGTTATAATTGGCGGGTGTGATTCCGCAAAAACATCAGATTCTGCATTGTTTTCCAAAACTTCGGGTGTGTTTCAAAATTTCCATCAGTATGTTTTTTCATTAGAAGAAAATGTTCTTATCAGTGACATCAAATCCGTCATTGATCCCGTTTCGGCAATGGTGGATGCCAATGTAGATTATCAGGATACCGCAACTTTTCCTGATGGATTAACGACAAAGTTAAGTCGTGAATTTGAAGGAGTGGAGCTCTCGGGCGGTCAATGGCAGCGAATCGCAACGGCCCGTGGTTTATACCGTCATCACCATTTTATCGTGCTTGATGAACCTACTGCTGCAATTGATCCGCTTGAAGAAAGCCGCATTTATAAACATTTTACAGAAATTACTAAAGGTAAGATTGCAATTCTTGTCACACACCGTTTGGGTTCCGCACGGATTGCAGATCGCATCGCAGTTATGGAGGGGGGGAAGATTGTTGAAATAGGTACTCACGAAAGCCTATTGGCCTCCAATGGCAAGTATGCTGAAATGTGGGCCGTACAAGCGGAAAGTTATAATATTAATTGAGTTTGCTGAAAATCCTCATTTTATAATAAGCATCATATAACCTCATAATTTAATGGCTGTATCTAAAGTTGAAATGAATTGTGAAAAGAAGAGCATAAAAAAACGTTGATTTGATATGTTAGCGCCCCTTTAAAGGAAATAAATTTTTAGTATCGGGTAGCTATCACCTACTGAAAAATGCGCGAGATTTTCGGTTTGTAAAAACCTCTGTGAGCAATATAAGTGCAACACCTTGATAATAGGCTATTCGGGAAATATTGCAGATCCTATCCATTAACTCTGGTTACATTGAGGAGTAAGTTGAACATACCCGCCATATGGTAATTAGAAGTAGATAGCCTCAATAGTAGGTTGTAATATAAAGCCTGTATCATTAATTTTTGTAAACAACATACAGGTTTTTGTCTACGTTTTACATAACGTTTGTTCATCTAAAAATCCTTGTAACTTGCTGTTCTTAAAGTAAGCGATTCCAATTTTTGAAAATATATAATTGATTATCGAGACATTACCCACGCGAGACATGCAACTTTTCAAATTTAAACTCTTCTTTCAAATTCCAAAATATGTGTGATGTGTATTGAGAGCCTCTATCTTTATGATAAGAATAGCAGACATGCACCATGTCATAAATCTAAGACATTGATTATTCAAAAAATATCTGGGTTACGTTTATTCCACTACGCACTCTTGAAATGAATTCTACTGAACAGATTTGGGCTGAAAGTGTAAAAAACTAAAAAAATCTTATTGGAATATATTGTATTTTCTGCTATAATTAACTTAATATTAAAAAGCAACGTCACAGAATGTTTGAAACAGCTCTTATTGGTAACGCATTCATATTATTGGTAAAGCTTTTACTCTCAAGTGCTTATGTTTTACTGTTTATGATTTCAGATTCAAGTTTAGGTATATCTCGAGTTTCAGTTTCATAAACTTAATATACCTGAAAATTCAATCGAAGAAACAAGTGGGTAAGTGTTGGGGATTTACCCGAAGGTTGTTTCCGTCTATTAAGTTCAATTAAATTTCTAATCTAAAGTTATAAAGGAACAATTACTAGAACAAATAGTGTAATCTTCAGTAAATTAAAATAAGACCTATCAAGCTACCAATAACTTTCGAATTTCTACAGCTAAAACTGAACTTGAGCCTACACCATAAACATTAAAACACAATACCTAAAAAGTAAAACTTTATCAATGACACAATAACGCTCCCATGAAGTTTCATGAAGAAAATTTCTATCTGGTTTAGTGAGGCTTTTATGAGTGAGATGCGATGAAAATTAGAATGAAAAAGGAAGGAGAGTGTAATATGAGTGTCATTATTAAACCCTTTTCAACACCAATGGGGTATTATGTTTACGATAGAGAAATAAACTCTATTTTAGTGTTAAGCCAAGATAGATATGAGGCATTTGAACGAATTTATAAAAAACAGGCAAATGAAGAGGATCAAAAAATACTGAAAGATTTTCAAGAGCAAGGATATTGCAAGGAAAGTCAATTAGAAAAAATTGAGCATCCTACTGATAAGCTTTTGGAGTTTCATTTGGAAAATAAAATTAAAAAAATAACATTGCAGGTAACACAAAATTGTAATTTACGTTGTTCTTATTGTATTTATTCAGGGATGTACGAACAACGGAGTCATACCAACAAAACGATGTCCTATGAAACCATGAAAGAAAGTGTTGATTTCTTGATGAAACATTCTACTAATTCAGAAATGGTAGATATTGGATTTTACGGTGGTGAGCCATTGCTTGCATTTAACAATATTAAAAGTTTGTTGACATATATCAAAACTAAATACCCATACAAAAAGGTCACTTATTCGATGACAACAAATGGAACAATTTTTAATGATGAAATCATTGAATTTTTAAGTGATAATAATGTCAGTCTGATGATTAGTATTGATGGTCCAAAAGAATTACATGATAAAAATCGAGTCTTTATCAATGGGAAAGGTTCATTTGAGCCAATGATGGAAAATTTACTTTATATCAAAAATAAAAATCCTGAGTTTTTTGAAAAAATTACTTTTAGTACTGTTATTGCACCCGGAAATGATTATAAATGTATCACTGATTTTTTCAATGCTAGTGATGTCATCGAAGATACTTCATTCTTTTCGACAACTATAAATGACTATAATAGTAAAGAAACCATTCAATATGAGGAGTCGTTTTTTATTAACTATAGAATTCAACGGACTAAAATGTTGCTAGCAGCACTTGGGATTATTAGTAAAGACCAAGTGTCAAAATTACTATCCTCGGAAATGGTTATTATTAGTCGCTTCCATAAAGATCTTGGTATGAGTGGTGGCTTAACAAAAATGGCGCATCCAGGAGGCCCGTGTATTCCAGGTGCTCACAGATTAATGGTTGATGTGAATGGTAATTTATATCCTTGTGAACGAGTAAGTGAGACATCAGAGAGTATGTGTATAGGAAGCCTAGACTCAGGGTTTAATTTAGATAAAGCGCGAGCTATTCTTAATATAGGACAAATTACTTCAGAGGAATGTAAAGAATGTTGGAATTTTATTCACTGTAATATGTGTGCGGCTGCTGCCGATGACAGCGGAAAGCTTTCAAAGAAAAAAAAGTTAAACCGCTGTAGTGAGTCTATAAATAATACGCTATCCATGTTAAAGACCGTTTGCTTGCTGAAAGAAAATAATTTTAACTTTGAAAAGGAGAATCGTTATGAATTATAAAATGGCTATTTTTCCAATTGATTATCAAACGGTTACATTTGCGAGATATGCTTATTTAGGTCAATATGAACCTATTGCCCTAATCTCCCCGGAATTAAATGTACTGTCAGGAAGTGATATTTCTAAGCTAGATGGTGGAAAAGCCACCGATATCCTACTTCATTCTGACTACAAACAAAAAATTGCGGAAAGCGATGTAGTGTATTTTTTAGATAGTGAATCTATTTTAAATGATAATCTATACAAAGAGCTTATTAATTATGCAGAACAATTAAATAAGGAGGTGATTGTATCTAATCAGATACAAATGCGACTAAAAGAGTCTGGAGAAATTGACAAAGATTTGAATCCGATTGCCCCTAAATTATTAACCGTTGATGTTCCAATTATTTCAGTGCTAACAATAGGGGAAAAATGTGGACAACCACAAACAGAATTTTCTTTGGGCGAATATTTTAGAAAACAAGGATATAAAGTTTCACAAATAGGAACACAGGAGTATGCTCATCTTTTGGGGTGCTTAAATTTGCCTTCTTTCTTATTTGACTCAGTAATTCCCATTCAGGATAAAATCCTCATGTTCAATCGCTTTATTTATGAAGTTTGCCAGAAGGAAAATCCAGATGTGATTATTTTAGGGGTGCCTGACCCAATAATGAAATACAATGATGATATTTTAAATGGCTTAGGAATTGTTCCATTCATTATACAAAATGGGGTTCAAAGCGATATAGGGGTAGTCAATTTATATTATCAGGACTATATTTACGAGTATTTGAATCAAATCATGAATCTATGTAAATATAGACTAAATATTGAAGCAAAATATTTTGGAATTTCCAATACGATGGCATCCCAAAATATGGAATTAATTGATAAATTAGAGTATTTATATGTTAATAGTGATGTTGTAAAAACTAACTTAAAGCCGGATATCGGAGAAGGTGACTACACGCTATTTTCTATTTATGATGAAGGGGGAATGATGGAGGCTTTTCAAAAAATAGAACAAGAACTTTTGACAAATGTGGAACGTTTGTAAAACGCTTAGGAGGTCGATGAATGTGAAAAGTTCAACGCTTAACAAAGAGATGATTCGCAAAAAATTAGCTCTTATTATCCAAGAGATAGGAAATATTGAGATTGTAGATGATGAGACTAGTTTGTTCAGCTTCCAGTACAACCTATCTGCTGAATCACTTGTCTATATATTATTAAGGGCAGGTAACGAATTTGGTTTCAAAATAAATGATGAATTCATAGCTTCTTTAGAAGATTACAGTTTTCATAATATCCTAAGCTCAGTTACGAATCAAGTAGTAGCTAACGTAACCCATAGCAATAATTAATCAATATAGATTATTCTGTTGAGAAAATATAGGAATCTTTCACAAAATCTATTATGGATTTATACGAAAGGAAGAGAGACTCTAATTCTTATGAAGTAGCCTAAAAGTTCTATGAAAAAACTAAGAAAAATAAACGCTTAGTTTCACTGAATTTTACGGTAAGAGAGGGGGTGATTTATTTCACGGTGTTCTTGATGTGAAGTAGTATATAAAGCTGCTCGCCTTACTTCTTTTAAATGGCTAAATTTTAAAGGCAAATCGTCTATTTTTTACACATTTGGGCGGAGAGGGTTTTAGACCTTAAACACAGTGGTTACAACGTTTTGATCAGTTTTTAATAGAATATAATAACTATTATGAAAGGAGGTGAATCAGATGCGTAAATTACGAAAAAAACATTCAAAGCTTGAAAATAGTGTTGAGGCATACGCTTGTAATTGTAGGTGCTGGTGCGGTTGCGATAGTTCATGGCTACCATTCGCCCATATTACTAATAATATTGGCGTTAACACAGCAGCGGGGATTGCGGGAACAGGAGCGGGGATTACGGGACCTTAATCTCTTATAAGGAAAAGAAGATGGGGGGTAATTTTTATCAAACATCTTCTTTTTTATGTTAAATGCTTGTTCGGTTTTTATTTTGAAAAATTATTCATAAAAAGGTACGATATCCCATGAAAAAAAAACAAAAAATAGTTTTCATTGATAGTGATATTAATATTAAGTATATAAATAGACTACTAAGTGAGAGTCAAAGCATTGGCGGTGTATGGAGAATATTAAAAAACCAGGTTACGCCATTAATAACGCACTCATTAGATACACTCAGCCATGCGACATTATGTACGAAAATGTTCCTTAAACATACAACTTGTTCATGCGAACTTTTTTTTATTAATATTTGGGAGGATGATGAAATAAACACGAATATTAATGCTTTATTAGTTGCTTTATCTTGGTGCTTGGAAAATGATGTCACACTAATTAATCTAAGCCTTGGCACAACGTATATGGAAGACATTTCAGAATTATTTAGCATTATTAATAAATTAGTTGAAAAAAATATTATCATCGTTGCTGCTGCTTCCAATATGAATCAATTAACTTTTCCAGCTTCATTTGATCATGTAATTGGTGTCAAAGCCCTTGATAGCAAATCAGGAAAAATAGGGTTTATTTATCAAGAAACAAGCCTTGACCTAATTGAAATTAGTTGCAATGTTGAAGACGAAGTAATAACTTATAAAAATCAACAATATTTTCTATGTGTATCAAATAGTTTGGCAGCTCCCGTTATATCTGCAAAAATTTGCAACTATTTAAATGAAGGATATAATTCAATTGAGAAAATAACAATGAAACTAAAAGAAGATGCTAGTCACAATCAAGATGATAAAATTTATGAGAACTATTTTACGCAAAAAATCGAGATACCAGTTATTGCTATTATAAGTAATCATTTTACAGAGGATTTTGACATGGCTTTATTTATACAAAACTTATTGCTTGAATTTTCTAAACAAGGTTATCAAGGCATTTGTTTAAGTGACAATAAATTATCAAACATATCAGAGCAAATATTAAATTTAATGGATTTTGAGAACTACACCCCGATAGAAAAACTCCACTTTTATGCACACTATTGTAATATTGACTATGTTATGGTGGAAGGAAGTAAAGAATTCCTTTTCGGAGATTTAAAAACCGAGGATTTTGATATTATACTACATCATTCAGAACTTAAGCATGCCAAGGAAATAACCGAAGCACCATCTATTACGTTTTCCAAACGTACAAATTTAAGTGTGCTTTTTAACCAGATATATAGTTATTTATCTGAATAATACATATAGGAATTTCTATGAACTCACTGTTTATCCTATGAATTCATATTAGGAAATGATATTTCTAAAGGCAGCCGGTACGCCATTTTTCCACCGGATTAAATCGGGAAAAAATTCGACGTTTCTAAGCGCCTTGCTTACCCTTGAATTATATCATCAAATACGCTCGTCTTCTTTATACGAGATATTCCCTAACTTTATACTTAAAGTGCAAGAACATGCTCACAGAAAGGCAGGTTTTAAGATGAGAAAAAATGTATTCACAAAATCTATACTGCGCCAACCCTTACATAGTCTGATATTAGCCTTTTTAATATTTATAGCCACATGTAGCTTCGTTTTGCGTGCAGCATAATTTCTTACTGTGAGAAATCAGATCTTTTCAATTGCAACTCATTATCAAGCAGTTGGTTTTTTGAGTGGCGCTCACGAATACGACGATGTGAATGCTGGAGCTGATTTTCTTGAAAATAATCCTTATATTGAGTTTGCAGATCGGCGCCGTACTGTAGAAGGCATTTTACAAGGAGTGTTAAATTCAGCTGTTTCAGATGCCAATGGATCAATCTTTTCTATTAGGCAAGATATTGCGCAAGGAGTATTGCCTGATGATGTTGTTCAACCGGAGATTCATGATGCTTTCTTTTACGGTGAGTTGATTGAGAAAATTGAACGTTTTGGAAGAGGTTGGCACTTAGTATTTGCTGTTGATGATGTTCTAGTAGGTTATCCAGAACATGTGGTAGCGGGACAATCAAGGTTGCGGATAAATTTTGACTTTGAGGAAGGAAATGAATTTGCTATTACTGATTTGGAAATAGGCGAGCGTTATTTCTTAAGAGGTACATATAATGCAACATTTAGTCCTGTGTCAACTGGAGATGTAGATACGATAAGTCCAACTGTTGGAGATGAATATGATATCTTACAGATGCAGCCACTTTACCCAGATGGTGCATGGTATATACAAGTCCCTTACGGGGAAACAGTTGACTTTACATTACCAGAATGGGAAGCTATTTTAGAAGAAGCTGCGCTTTTACATCATAATCATCATTCCGTTCAGCTACGAACAACAGCAGATATGACATTAATGCCTATTATGTTGCCAGAAGCTGAAATGGGATATATGGTTGAAGGGCGTCCCATTGACCAAAAAGATAATCAACTCGAAAATCCTGTAGCTGTTATTCATGCTAATTTTGCACATATACGTGATTTAAATATTGGCGACATGATAACTGTAAAAATACCACAGAGGCATGATGCAGAGTATGAACATTCTTGGACACATGCAACGAATACTGGAACACAAACTTTTTCTGATGTCCGTGTTGAAAGTCGTCCACAAACTGAAGAAATGCAGGAAATTGAGCTTGAAATTGTGGGGATTTTTAATCTCTTCGAGGGACTTGGCGGGGATTTGCATACTTCTTTTAGTACCCATGTTTATATTCCAGATTCGATTTTACCAGATGATGTGTTAATAACCTCTAATAGATGGGGAAATTCTGCTTTTGAGAGTTACCTTCCATCAACTTGGTACAGCTTTATGCTTGGCAATTCACGGGATGAACTTGCCTTTATTGCACAAAACCGTCTACCTCTGGAGGAAATGGGATTAACGCTGACAATGATTTCTAGTGCACAAAATTTTTGGGAGGCAGCTGATATCATTTTACAATCCATGATATTTAATACGATTGTGTTTAGTGTTGTTCTCATGTTGGTGCTAATACTTGTTATTTTCTTGTTTTTACGTCAAAGGCGCAAAGAGTTCATAGTGAGTCGGATGCTCGGTTACTCAAATAGGCAGATTGTAGGAGAAGTTTTAATAACTGCGACTTTATCGCTTCTGCCTATTATAATGGGAAGTATATGTGCTTATTTTTTGGCTAGGAGCACAGTTATGAATACATTACAGGATTTTGAAGCATTACAAAGCGGTTATGAAGCAGTATTCTCACTTTCGTTTTTTGGAGTTATGGGCCTAATGGCACTTGTATTCATCTTGGCGATGCTAATGGTGCTTATTGGAGCCATACATTTGACACGTCGTCCGGTGCTAGAGCTTTTACAAAAAGGATGATAGATGATAAAGGTAGTGTTAAAAAAAAGACTAAATCTTATGGGAGGGATTACTTTGGGAAAACTACTAGTTGAAAATGTACACTATCGTTATAAAAATGGAGATCGGGATGTTTTAAAGGGTGTTTCTTGTGAATTTGAAAGTGGTAAACTTACAGCAATTATTGGAGCATCTGGTAGTGGGAAAACAACATTACTCTCGCTTATGGCAGGGCTTGATTTACCAACCTCAGGAAATGTTTTGATTGATAACGATCATTTAGCTAAACTTGATCTTGACCAGTATCGACTAGAACGGATATCAATGATTTTTCAAGCATTCCATTTATTTCCCCTTTTAACTGCCCTTGAAAATGTCTGTTATCCCATGGAGATGAATGGTATTTCTCGTGAGCAAGCTGAAATTCGTGGGAAACAATTACTTGAATCTGTTCAGATTAGTGAAGATAAGCATAGACGATTTCCTGCTAATTTATCAGGTGGTGAGCAACAAAGAATCGCAATTGCTCGTGCCTTGTCTACGGGTGCACAAGTAATTTTGGCAGATGAGCCCACAGGAAATCTTGATGTGGCTAATGGTAAGGCAGTCATGGATATTTTGCATAAATTAGCAGCTGATGGATATTGTGTTATTGTTGTCACTCATAATTTGGAAATTGCTAAAACTTCTGATAAAGTATTCCAGATGTCAGATGGTGTTTTACAGGCAGCTCATTAATTCCTTAGGAGAAAAGAAGGGGGTTTAGTATGAATAAGCATACATACCGTGGAGTAGGTCGATACATATTTAGGCATATGACACGTGCAACAGGTAAATCCATTCTTGTTATCTTGGTCACATTTGCGATGTTTCTTACCCAAGGATGGGGGCAAGAAACCATAAAACGGAATGAAAGAGAGATTAATTGGCTTTTTGAACAAATTGAAGTATTTGGACAGATTGTACCAGGAACTCCTTTGCCATTAAATAGAGAGGAGGGCAACGTGATCAAAAGGCAAACCATTGATGAAATAATCACAAGTGATCTTGTCCAAAATATCTATTTTGAAGCAGAGACGCCATGGTCAATGTTAACGCGTGAAGATGAGGATAGGGTAATCCTTAATGAAACTCTTGAGACACTCGCTGGTTCTGGCAACACTTTTGAGGCGTGGAATCATCGTAATTCTTTAAATACATTGATTGCAATTGAGCAACTTTCCCTATTTATTGAGCGACATACATCTGTAACTACCACACCAGTTCCAGGAGTGGAATTAGAGGCAAATAACATAGACATTGAATTTGCATTAGGATTCGACCAAACATCCTTTGTATATTCTGACGAAAGTTTAGAAACCCCCATTCCTGTCATCTTATCAGAAGAAGAGATGATGAATGGATATGAACTTGGGGAGATAGTGTCAATTGGTTATGACTTAAATGATGATAAAGATTCTTGGCAACAGATGACAGCCGTGATCATAGGGTATCATCACGGAACAACGATGTCACAGACTATTTTGCTTCCACTCTCTGCTTGGGAACTTGTACAAGGGGAAAATCTTGGCTTTACAACGTTAGAGTTCATCATTGATCCAAAGTTAAATCGAGAAATATCTGCTGTTGAGGAAAAAATTGAAGAAATCCTTACACAATCTGGCGCTGGCTTCGGATCTCTTATGCTTGAATTAAAGGATGAAGAACTACGATTTGTTGTGCAGCCAGTGGAGGAAACTCTATCTTTACTCTGGCTCTTGTATCCTGTTGTTATCCTGGCATCCATGTTAATTGCCACAGGTCTATCATTCTTTCTAACCTTGCAAAATGCGAAAAACGTCGCAGTGATGCGCACATTTGGTGCAACACGAAAAAGAATTGCCCTGATATTAGGAATTGAACAAATTATGTTATGTTTAATTGGGAAGATTTTAGGATTATGTTTGCTTATATCAGTAGGCTGGGGATTTGGAATTTTAGAGTTACTTGGAATAGCAGGTTTGTATCTTTTAGGTGTTATGATAGGCTCAGCAATTGGTATATTTATCATTACTAGACATGCACCACTTGAATTGTTACAAGTGAAAGAGTAGAATTTGTGATAGAATCATGATTTTAATAATGAGTTAGCGTGTGGAAATTAATAATCATTCATATTTGTAGCTGTCAAGTATTTTTGGATTCTTTCAGCTCTGAGGAGTAAATGACTAACCCAATATTAAAATCATCTTGTAGCACTTCATAACAACTGTTAAAATTCACCATTAGGTCTTGGTTATTTTTTGAAAGTGATTAATTCCCAAAATCTCTTCTAAAAAATTTAGAAAATTTTTTCATATAAAAAAACTATTATTTTATCAACTCCTTTGATATAATTAAACTACTTAGATTATCCGAACTTGTGTGGGTTTTTCCAAAGTGGCTTGATCCTCTTCTGTTAACTTGTGTCCGCAAAACATCTGTAACAGACTGGAGGATTTTTCTTTTGCCGTTTTTTTGACTAGTTTTAATAGCTTTAATCCAGTTTTATAAAGTTGGACTAAAATGTCCGTAATCTGGACTAATAAATAATGATATTTCATTGCTGTATAATCATGACTATTTATACGATTTCTCCTACTACTCATTTTGATTCTGATGCATATAGACTGTCTGGATTACTTCGCCCGTATCCTTTTCTTTATATTCTCTTTTTAAGCCATGTTCACAATGCTTTTTATGACAGGTGTGTAGCCCAATCCCATCTACGATAACTGGCCAATATTTCTTCTCCATTTTTTCGCTTTCATTTATCCTATAGGATTCCAAACAACGCTTTTTGATTAACTCTTTTATCATGTAGGTTCTAATAGATTCTAACTCTGAGGGTTCTAGTTTTTCTAAAAAATTATGAATCGTACCATAATGTGGTAGTTCCTCAAGTTCTAAATTTAAAATTTGCCAGTTGCTTGTTTCATTTTAACTTAAACAATAGAACAGCTGGGTCAGAGGTCATATAACCTTTAGCTCTAGGATCTTTTATGTTTTTAAGGATCGTTGTAAATGCTTTAAAAAAATGATATTGAATTTTTCTAAACTCGAGAAAATAATGTATTCCTTTTTCTGCTTCACGCTTTGCTTTTCTTGTTAACATGGTAAATCACTCCTAAAAACAGACTTTATGGGTAATCATACCTCAAATTTTGTCATATTTAGCCTATTTTTAAAAGTGGTTATTTTAAAAAATATTGCGAAAAATATTTACTCCTCAGAGCTGAGATTAAAGATTTTTTAGAAGTTGCCGTCCAAGAGGATGAAAAACTGCATAAGAATAAAGTAGTTAAGTAAAATTGTATTTATTATCCAAGTTGTAAGCTTCAAAGATTAGGGAATAAAATAAAAAAATTTAAGCTTTTGGAATATATCCCATATCTAAACATATAATGAGATATACAAGACATTAAAAGGAGCTTATAAGATGAAACGATACAAATACCATTTGGAGTACTTACCCATTGATGTAAAAACTGCTTTCAATCCTGGGCAAGAAGAAAATCAAAAGCGATTAACGAGTATGTTAGATGAATTAGGTAAAGTGGGCTGGC
>Ga0153974_1000236_pt1 | contig 13174 bp, 12 predicted proteins | sample TSGA058MetaG_FD_104741 | JGI IMG/M metagenome (GOLD analysis project Ga0153974, IMG submission 104741) | Attine ant fungus gardens microbial communities from Georgia, USA - TSGA058 MetaG | ecosystem: Host-associated > Fungi > Mycelium > Unclassified | place: USA: Georgia, Yuchi Wildlife... | reverse complement strand
GAAGCTATTTATATCTTTCTTTTCCCACTATGACGGGATGTCTGGCTAAGAAAGCTATACATTGCTCTATCATTCCATCGTGAGGATCACAATGTCTGAAGAACAACCAATAACACAAAAACCTAAGAAACATTTCTGGAACCGGAGAAAGGAAAAAGAGCTGACGTTAGACGATATTACTATCGTCGATAACGACATGCTCAAACGTGCCGTCGGCGCAGCAGCGCTGGGTAATGCCATGGAATGGTTTGACTTTGGGGTATATAGCTATTTAGCGGTAACAATTGGTAAGGTCTTTTTCCCTGCGGCAAGCGGACCAGCCCAACTTATCGCTACCTTTGGCGCGTTCGCTGCCGCGTTCCTCATTCGTCCAATCGGCGGCTTAGTGTTTGGGCCGTTAGGCGACAAAATCGGTCGTCAAAAAGTACTCGCTATCACTATGATCATGATGGCAATTGGTACTTTCTGTATCGGTTTAATTCCTTCTTATCAATCGATAGGTATCGCTGCTCCACTACTATTGTTAGCCGCTCGCTTGGTACAAGGCTTCTCTACAGGTGGCGAATACGGCGGTGCAGCCACGTTTATCGCTGAGTACTCAACCGATAATCGTCGCGGATTTATGGGGAGCTTCTTAGAATTCGGGACGTTAGGCGGTTACCTTATCGGGGCGACGCTTGTCACCGCGATGACATCGGTCTTCACCCCACAACAGATGCTTGATTGGGGTTGGCGGATCCCCTTCTTTATCGCAGCGCCTTTAGGTATTTTTGGCTTATATGTGCGACTAAAGCTCGAGGAAACCCCTGCTTTCCAACAGCATATGGAAAAGCAGGAAGCTCTTGAGCACAGTAAACCGCGCCTAGGCCTCTTCCAGTTACTCAATAAATACCGCGGACAGATGCTGAAATGTATCGGCTTAGTATTACTGTTCAACGTCTCTAACTATATGTTGACATCCTATATGCCTAGCTACCTAACTGGTATCTTAGGATTGAGTGAATTGAGTAGCTTGTTACTTATTATGGTCGTGATGTTTGTGATGATGCCTCTGACCCTGATGTCAGGACATTGGACAGACAAGCTCGGTCGACGCCCCGTTATTGCCGGCGGTGCGATTGGTTTAATTCTTTTCTCTGTACCTTGCTTGATGTTGATCAGTTCCGGGAATATGTGGTTAGTCTTTTTAGGGCTAATTATCTTAGGATTAATCCATACCTGTTTTAGCGGAACAATGCCTGCAACGTTACCAGCGTTGTTTGCAACCGATATCCGTTACAGTGCCTTAGCGATTGGTTTTAATATTTCCGTATCATTGTTCGGGGGTACAACGCCGTTAATTACTGCATGGTTGGTCGATACCTCCCATAACCTATTAATGCCGGCCTATTACTTAATGGGTGCAGGTGTGATTGGCCTGATTACGGTGTATACCTTACGTGAGACAGCCCGCAAGCCACTCGTCGGGTCGGCACCGGCAGTAGCGAACAAAGCTGAAGCCATGAGCTTGTTGAAGAAGTTGAAACAGAAGAAAATAAAGCAATCTCAGCATTAATTTCCTGTTTATCAGTAAAAAAATACCACAGTGCCCCTGTGGTATTTTTTTATTCTATAAAAAAAATCCATTAATTTACTGATTCTAATCATAAAAACCACAAATCTTATCTATTACTTGAAATCTAATGATCTAAATCAATACATTTTAAACCCATATTTATCTATCAATAAGCGCCTATCCATCGTTATCACTATTAATTTCTGCTTTAAGATTAGTCTTACAATCCATTTCGTTGCAAGGCGTCATCGAGTTCATAACTTATGAATGAGTCGCTCATGCACAATATCCAGTTCGTTAAAGCGGACTGAACATTCAGGTGTTGGAGTACACAACTACGCCGCGCCACGCGTCTCTCAATAAGGATTGAACACATGAAAATGAAAACTCTTGCTTTAGCTTCTATCGCTGCATTCGGTTTAGTCTCTGCGGCTGCACAGGCCGATACTCCAACGACTCCAGTCGCAACTACTGTAAACGGTGGCACAGTACATTTTAAGGGTGAAGTCGTTAATGCTGCATGTGCCGTTGACGCTGGGTCAGCAGATCAAACCGTACAATTAGGGCAAATACAGTCATCTACTTTACAAGGTGCAGGTTCTTCATCAAGCGCCGTTGGTTTTAATATCAAACTTGCTGGTTGTGACTTAACAAATGGAACCACTAAAGCTTCTATCCTATGGGCTGGAGACCAAGGTGATGATAACACTACCTTAGCTTTACAAGGTTCAACTGCAGGTGGCGCTAAAAACGTAGGTATTCAGATTTTAGATTCTACAGGAAAACCTGTAACAATTAATGGCACCACAGCGACAGTGACAACCCTAGTTACCGGAACTAATGTCCTGCCTTTCCAAGCTCGCTACTACTCCTCTAAGGGTGGCGCGCAAGCTGGTTCAGCCAACGCAGATGCCACATTTAAAGTTCAATACCAATAAGGTATTAACTTGCAAGGATGCGAATGAGGCCAGGATGGCCCATTATCGTTGAATCCAGGACTGACCCCATGAAAATAAATTATTCAGGAATTTTGGGTGCAATTTTATTTTTTTCACCTAGCTTAGTTCTGGCAAAAAATATCGTTCTGGGTCCTAACGAGAGTATTTTAGAGTTTCAAGGCAAGATAGTTGAATCATCCTGCGCGGTTGATTTAGCGAACCATGATTTCACGGTAACTCTCGATACAATCGGCACCAATCAGTTTAGCGTCGCGGGTGATGAAGCTGCCCCCGTTGACTTCACTATCAATCTTGGAATGTGTACCTCTCCAACGAGAAATACTATTTCGGTACTCTTTCAAGGTGATGAAGACCTCCAAAATACTCAAATTCTCGCTGTCCGACAGCAACGTGATTCTGCCAAAGGGCTAGGCCTTGCTATTTATGATATGCGAAACAATTTAATCCCAATTAATCGTCCTTATCGCTTGTTCACGACGAATAGCCGGGTGTTTAAGAATATAGAGAAGTTTGTCGTCAGGTATAAATCGACATCGCTACACGTTGTATCTGGAAGAGTCAACGCTGAAGCCAAACTTTTATTTATCTATCAGTAAATTTTCCTCAAGTTTACTTTCAAAAATTTCCATGATTATGGTATTCCTGTTGCCACAAAATATCACCAGATGTCAGAGGTTTATATGATTAACTTTTCTTTGAAAGATCTCCCTAAAGCCTTAGTTACTTGCTCCGTCTTATTGTTAAGTGCACAAGCCTATGCCGGTGTTGGACTGGATGCAACGCGTGTGGTCTATCCTGCAGGGCAGAAAGAAGCTAGCTTAGGGATTCGTAGCCTCAAAGAAACAGATTCATTCCTTATCCAATCTTGGGTGGAAAATGCCGAAGGAAGCAAAGTAAGTAGCTTTGTTATCACTCCTCCGCTTTTCTTAATGCAAGGTAAAAAAGAGAATACTCTACGTATTGTTGACAATACCAATGGCACATTACCTAACGATCGCGAATCACTTTTTTGGTTAAATGTAAAAGCGATTCCTTCTATGGATAAGAGTCAAGAACAACAAAATACCTTACAGTTTGCAATTACCAGCCGTATTAAAATGTTTTATCGGCCAAGTAATATTAAAATGGCGCCAGAAGATGCTCCATCTAAATTAACTTTCTCACACCAAGGAAGTGCTATTCTGGTTAATAACCCAACACCTTATTATCTGACCTTAGTTTCTATTAAAGCTAATGGTATTGCGTTAAAAGACAACATGGTTGCTCCAATGAGCCACCTTACACTTTCTCCAGAAAGTACGGCATCGTCTATAAGCTACAACACAATCAATGACTACGGAGCCCAAACGCCTACGATTACTGCTCTTGTAAAATAGGCGTTAGATAAATTTTAGGTGATAAGCCATTGCGCATCTATGGATAAGAATATGAAAAGAGACAGATTACAACAACCTACCTTTCGTATAACCAAATTGGTTGTGTGTCTGTCTCTTTGTGGCTACGGCAGTCAATCTTTAGCAGACACGTACTTTAATCCGCGTTTTTTATCCGATGATCCTTCGGCTGTCGCCTCGTTAAGTAATTTTGAAAAAGGCATTGAGGCACCCCCCGGCTCGTATAAAGTCAATATTTATGTCAATGATAGTTTTGTAATTAATAGAGAAGTTAAGTTTGATATAAATAAAAAGAAGAGTCGCCTTGAACCTTGTTTAAGCTACCAAGAACTTGTTCAGTTGGGAATGAACGGTTCGGCAATTAAAGATATCAGTAAGAATGATTTGTCTGAACAATGTTTCCCTCTATCAAATAAGATTCCGGATGCCACCAGTTTTTTCGATGTCGGGACTCAGAAGTTATCACTAAATATTCCCCAAGCCTACATGCAAGCGCATGGCCGTGATTATATTTCACCTGAATTATGGAGTGAGGGGATCCCTGCTGCAATGGTGAATTATAATTTCACGGGTAATAAAGCTAATAGCACTCATGGTGTTAGCTCGGATATTGCTTACCTTAACCTACAGTCAGGTATTAACTTGGGTGCGTGGCGGTTAAGGGATAATACGACCTGGAATTACAGTAGCAGTAAAAATAGCCATGAAAATAATTGGCAACATGTCAATACCTATTTGGAACGAGATATTATTCCCCTAGAAAGCCGCTTAACATTAGGTGATAGTTTTACTGATAGCGATATCTTTGATAGTGTCAATTTTCGTGGCATTAAACTTGCAAAAACCGATAGCATGCTGCCAGATAGCGAACGAGGTTATGCTCCGGTTATTCATGGTGTTGCTCATACTACTGCTGTGGTGACTGTTAAACAAAATGGTTTCGAGGTTTACCAGAGTACAGTTTCCCCTGGACCATTCGTTATTAAAGATATCTACTCGGCGAGTAACAGTGGGGATCTACTGGTCACGGTAAAAGAAGCTGACGGCAGCGTTCAAAGCTTCACTATCCCTTACTCCTCAGTCCCACTTTTACAACGTGAAGGCTACCTCAAATACAATCTTAGTGCTGGTGAATTTCGTAGTGGTAACAGCCAGCAGAGTCAACCTGGTTTCGTCCAAGCCAGTTTACTACAAGGTTTATCAGCAGGCTGGACAATCTATTCAGGGACACAACTGTCAAATCACTATAAATCGGTGAATGCGGGGATCGGGAAAAACCTTGGTGGATGGGGGGCATTATCCGCCGACCTAACTTATGCGAAAACCACCCTTTACGATGATTCGGAACACACTGGGCAATCATTGCGAGTGCTTTACAGTAAAGCCTTAACCGACTGGGGGACTAATCTACAGCTAGTTGGTTATCGTTATTCAACGAAAGGCTATTACTCGTTGGCTGACTCCACTTGGAAAGCTATAAGTGGGTACAGTGTAGATACCAATACTCTGACGGGTGAATCCTCAGTAGTCGATGCTTACAATCTTAATTTTAATAAGAAGGGTCGTTTTCAACTAAGCTTAACCCAAAAAGCAGGCAGTGTAGGGACCCTTTTCGCCAGTGGTTCGGAACAAACTTATTGGGGAACAGACTCTAAAGATCAACAACTTCAAGCGGGATATAGTGGGAATATTACCGATATCTCTTACAGTCTAACTTACGCTTTGACCAAGACTGCTTGGGTAAACGGTACGGATAAAAGTATTGCGTTCAATATCAGTATTCCGTTTAGCCACTTTATGCAGTCCAATACTCAATCCATTTTCCGCAATGCAAGTGCCAGCTACAACATGACCAACGATATGAAGGGGCATAGCATCCATCAGGCCGGTATTTATGGAACTCTACTTGAGGACCAAAATCTCAGTTATAACCTACAAAAAGGGTATAGCAATACGGCTTCTGACTCTGGTGGTTCGACTTATGCCTCTATGTACTATCGTGGCGGCTATGGAAATACCAATATTAGCTACAGTGATGACGGTGGATCCCGCCAAGTTTATATCGGGCAAAGTGGCGGAATATTACTTCATAGCCAAGGCATTACCTTAAGCCAACCTCTAAGTGATACCGTCATTTTAGTCAGGGCTCCTGGGGCGAAAAATGTCTCGATATTAAATCAGACTGGGGTCAAGACTGACTGGCGAGGCTACGCTGTGCTACCTTATGCCACGGATTATCGTAGTAACCGTGTTGCAATCGATACAAACAGCCTCGCCAATAACGTTGATGTGGATGATGCTGTTACTAGTATTGTACCTACTCATGGCGCCGTCGTTGCCGCTGACTTTAATACCCATATTGGTGTTAAATTACTACTAACACTTAACCATAATGGTAAAGCAATTCCTTTTGGTTCCAACGTTACGGCTGTAGATAATAACAATAGCAGTATAGCCGGTGATAATGGTCAAGTTTACTTAACTGGTATGCCACTAAAGGGAACGGTAAAGGTCTCTTGGGGCGAAGATGCCAGTCAGCAATGTCTTGCTACTTATCAACTTAACGAGTTGAATACAAATAAATTACTCAGCTATGCAACTGCCGAGTGTAAGTAATGGGGTTTTTATGAAAAATACATATTTCATATTCGCTGCGCTATTAACCTCAAGCTTCTACGCTTGTGCAGCAGACAGCGTTATCACCATTACAGGTGAAGTAAAAGATAATATGTGCACGGTTTCCGTAGGATCCGACGGTTTTACTGTTGATCTCCAAACTTACGCGACAAGTGTTTTTCGTTCAGTAGGAAGTACTTCAAACCCTGTTGCCTTCTCTATAACGTTAGCTAATTGTGGTAGTGCTGCTTCTGGCGTAAAAATAAATATGACAGGTACCACTGATAGCTCCAATAATACTTTATTCAGGAATTCTACCGCAGCGGGGTATGCGACCGGTATTGGAGTGCAAGTGCTTAACAGCGCTGGGGTCGTTGTTCAACCAAATCAAAATAGTAATAATCTTACTTCAAATATATTAACTTCGAATAAAACGAATGTGATTACTTACTATGCGCGTATGGTCAGTACAACAAATTTGGTAGGAGCGGGTGCTGTTGCGGCAACTGCTAATTTCACCCTACAGTACGATTAATTAAAGAGAGCACATGATGAAAGGAATATCTTTTCTCGTCAGCCTTATAATATTAATGATTGGCTTATTATCTACTGTTAACGCGGTAGATGTCACAATTACGATTAATGGTAAAGTCGTTGCTATGCCTTGTACCGTTTCAACACCAACCGTCGACATACCTCTCGGTACGTTATCAAGCTCCGATTTCACTACCGCAGGATCTACTTCAGCATGGCATAGCTTTTCATTAAACCTTACAAATTGTCCAGTCGGTACTTCATCAGTTACAGCAACCTTTTCGGGAACCTCTGATAGTAGTAATAGCTACTTTGCAAACACAGCTGGAGATAACAACATTGCCGTACAACTTGCAGACAGTAATGGTAACAATTTAAAAAATGGTAGTTCACAAGTCGTTGCGGTAGACGATAGTAGTAAATCAGCGGTGTTAAATTTAGAGGTTCGTGCAATTACTCCCCAAGGAAAAGTAACTCAGGGAAAGATACAATCAGTTATTAATGTTACATACACCTATGCTTGATTGACATAAGTATTGTGATTAAAAAGTTTATTATAACATCTTATATGGGATGTAATAAAATTAGTAAAAAAGGGGAGTAAATGTTTAGACTAATAATTAAACTCGCTATAGTCATCAGTATATTTTGGACATCTGCTAGCTTTGCATTTACTTGTACAACCGATACTGGTACGACCTTATCTTGGTCAGGTGGATCTGCAAATGTTTCGGTACCATTAACACCTACCGTCCAACAAGGCAGTTACTTAATAGTGGATCTATCTCAAAACATTTCATGTAAAAACGACTCAAATAATAGCTACTGGACAGACTATGTTAAATTGACCAAAGGGACCACATTCAATGGAGCTCTTTCAGCATTCACTGGAACTATATATTTTAGCGGAAATAATTACCCAATACCATATCAGTCAACGTCAACTCAGGGAATAAAGCTCACATCTCAGAGTAAAATTAATATTCCAATAAAATTATCATTAAGTCCAGTATCAAGCGCCGCTCCTGTAAACGGGTTATTGATAAAAGCAGGAACATTGATTGCCTCAATAACAATGAATCAAACTAATAATCATGGTTTTCTTACGGATATTTTCCAGTTTGACTCTACAAATTTCACTTGGAATGTATACGCTAAAAATGATGTTGTGATTCCTCAAGCTGCCTGTAATGTAGATAGCTCCAATAATACAGCAGCTGTCCCCATCAATATAGGTGTCGAATTACCAAATTACCCAGGGAGTAAGGATATTCCGTTAATGATTAGATGTACATCTAATCAAAATCTTGGATTTTATATCTCCGGGCAGACCTCTAGTGATAATTCCACATTCGTCAATACGTTAGAATCAGATAGTAACCGTTCATCCGCCCATGGGGTTGGTATACAAGTAGTAAGAAATGGAGTCGCAATACCTATAAATACAAATCAAAATTTAGGGACTGTAGATACATCAGGTAAAAGCTTAGGGTTAAGCGCCCGGTACAATAAGATAGGTACTCAGCAAATCACTGCTGGAAATGTCAGGTCGATTGTACAATTAACGTTTACATACAACTAAAATATTAATTGCTCTTGGATACAAACTGATTTGTAGTGCCGATATTGACCTTGGTTTCAAGGTTAAGTGTGCTCTAATTTACTTTCAAGGTATAGTAGGGTTGGGCTTGTAGATCGTTACGTTGAATTTTGGCAATCTGTACTAGGCCATAAAGGGAATCGCGAGATATGAAACATCGTACCTCGCGATTACAATCGTTAACTACTTATTCTGAAACGCATAAAACTTCTTGTTCTTCAGATCCTGCTCGATCTGCTCTAAGCTTTTTCCTTTAGTTTCAGGTACAAGGTAGATGATGAAGACCAGAGCGCCAATCGAAATTAAGGCGTACAACCAAAAGGTGTAAGAAGCCCCTAACCATGTAACGAGGCTTAAGGTAGTAAGTGTTACGAGTAGGTCGAAAATCCAGTGGCTAAACGCTCCCAAACTCGCACCTTTTCCCCGCACAAATAATGGATAAACTTCCGCATTGATCAACCAGATACAAACGCCAAACCCCCCGCAGTTCAACATAAGGTAAGCCGCTAAACAAACCACAACCATAATTTGGCTAACTTGGTTTTGGGGGCCATTACCTAAAAAGAGGTAACCCATAACAAGTAACGCAACGATTGAACCGGGAATGGTCCAAAGAAGGTAACGACGGCGTCCTATCTTATCGACCAAAATACTTCCTATTACCGTCATAATCACGACGAGCAGAGTACTAAGGCCGGTACCAAGAATTGCAGCTTGGTTAGAAAAGCCAGCATGAGTGAGGATAGTCGGTGCATAATAGATTAATGCGTTATTACCAGTAATTTGCGAGAACATGGCTATTGCGGCGCCCACGACCACTGCAGGGCGGATCCAAGGTTGAGCCAAGTCACGCCACGTCCCTTCAGGTTGATTCGCTACTGTATGGATCTCTTTAATTTCTTGCTGAGCTAAAAGGCTTGTGCCACGGACACGAGTCAAAATACGTAGTGCTTCATCGTCGCGTTTACGCATTACTAGCCAGCGTGGACTTTCAGGTAAAAATACCATACCCGATAATAAAACTAACGCAGGAATGACCCCTAATCCAAACATCCAACGCCAATGGTCACCCAGTACAAAACCACTGGCATAAGCGACGGTTATTCCGAACACCACCATAAATTGGAATAAAACTACCATCTTGCCACGATGCTTGGGAGGTGCCACTTCAGCTATATAGACGGGAATAATTTGTGTAGAGCTCCCCGCTGAAAGACCAAGAATAAAACGCGAAATGATTAAGATGGTAACGTTTGGCGACATGGCTGAAGCGATGGAGCCTATTGCGAAGAGAATTGCTACAAAGATAACCATCTTACGGCGACCGAGACGATCTGAGAAGGGACCCGTTCCTAGACATCCAAATATGGCACCGAAGATAATTGCCCCAGTGACCAGCTGTTTAACCGTATCATCCATCGCGAATGCTTTGCCCAATCCGAGCAGAGCAACGCCAATTACACCTGTATCATACCCAAATAATAACCCACCCAATGCCGCTATTACGGCGATCCAGAATACAATGGCAGGATTCGGCTTTTCAACCTGCCTCTCAATTGTCTTATCCATAGCGTTTCCCTAAATTTTAATTGTCGTTATTGTTTGATAAAAATCTGTTTATCCGCATGTTCAGAGGTAGCCTGAATGAGCTCTGCGTTAGGCTGGTCGGTCGTCGCAATCCACCTTTCAGCCTCCTGCTCACTGCGACCAAACTCCATATGCCTGCGTTTGAGTTGTAGTAGTCGCTGGGCTTCATCCACATGGATGAACCAGGTTTGATCCAAAAAAGAAGGCGTTGCTGCCCAACCACTCTCTTCCAATAATAGATAGTTCCCCTCTGTAATAATTAAGCGTGTATCTGCCGGTATCACGATTTCTCCGGCGATCGACTCTTCAATTTCCCGGTGAAAACACGGGGCATATATTGCTTCTTGCTGATAAGCCTGCTTAATACGGTGCAGTAATGCTTGATACCCGCTTACATCAAAAGTATCGGGTGCACCTTTGCGCTGTAAACGACCTAAGCTTTTGAGTTGATTATTCGCAAGATGAAAACCATCCATGGGGACCACAGCTACAGTTTCAGCAAACTGTTCTTTTAACCAATCGGTTAATGTTGATTTACCTGCTCCGGGTAAGCCAATAATACCGAGAATATGGCGGCTATCGCCTTCGATCCATTGACGGAGTTGTTGTAAAGCATTGTCATCTATCATAAGAGGTCTATCCGGACGGAAATAGGAAGCTGTAATGTGGTAATAACTTAAATAACATTTACAAAACACTCCAATAACAAGGGTGGAAATGTGAGCTGGATCATAATGTTTAATTCAATTTGCGGCTAAAGCTGAATCGTTTCAAATAGACTACTCATCCATAAATAGCATCCATGATTCACCCTTAGAAAGGGTTCTGCTATGATCACCCTATTAACGGACTTTTTACTGGGATGGTATCTATGGCAGGCAAGATATTGGGGAACGCGCCGACGCTCTCTGTTTTTGATTTCGACGGAACTTTAACGCGGCATGATAGCTTTATTCCCTTTCTTCGTTTCGCCTTTGGCCGCCGACGTTTCACGCGAAAAATGTTGCATTTAGTTTTCCCGACGCTTCGTTGTTTACGCCGAAAGTTGACCCGAGATGAGCTTAAGGAAGTGCTTATTCACACTTTTTTGAAAGATATTGAGGAAAACTGGGTCAAAGAGAAAGCAGATGCCTACTGCCGTAAGTATTTTAAAAAGCTTATGCGTCCGAAAGGTCTACTCGCCGTTGCAGCAGAGTTAAACACAGGCGCGACTGTGACGCTTTGTTCTGCCTCTCCAGAAATCGTATTACGCCCTTTTGCTGACCAGTTAGGGATCAATTTGATCAGTACTCAATTAGAAGTTATTGATGGGAAATTAACGGGGAAAATTTCTGGTAATAATTGCCGCTGTGCACAGAAAGTCTTTCGTTTAGAGCAAGTCTATGGCCCTTTAGAAAATTATCACCTACGTGCTTGGGGTGATACCCGTGGCGATTATGAACTACTTTCTGCTGCGCAAGATCCTCATTGGCGTTATTTCCACTCTTCCTCAGCCCCAGCCAAGTCGCCACTAGATAAGATCAAAACATAATAATTGAGCAGCCACTGATGTGATTGGTTAATAAACTACTCAAGAGCTTATATAGAGTCGAACCCTTGAGCGGGTTTGACTTATCACATGGGCTCGTTATCTTTTTCGAGTGCTGATGTGTAATGCTCAGCAATTTTTCCTGGGGTAGTAAGCCAATACTCTTCGCGACGTACTAATAGCTTTTCTAATGTTTTTTTCAAACGATAAAAACGAAAGGGCTGCCCGACGATATAGGGATGCAGAGAAATCCCCATCACTTGAGGCGAATATTGGCTGCGTACCAATAATTCTTCGAACTGGTACTCAATCATCTGACAGAAAGTATCTATCGATGCACCGTTGGGAATAATGGTAGGTATATCATTGATTTCTTGTGGGTAGGGGATAGAAATTAATGACCCATTTTCTGTAGCGAACGGTGTTGGCATATCATCATGCGCCCAATTCAAGGTATAGCTAAACTGGTGTTTAGCCAGTAATTCAGGCGTATGGAAACTCTCTGATATCCATGGCGATAACCAGCCTTTTACCGGCTTATTGTAGGCTGAAAGACGTTCCTTACAGACTGCAATCATCCCCTCCTCCTCGCTCAATGGCAACTCACCTTGTCGCTGGGAGTTAGTATGCCCATGAGCAATTAGCTCACTTTCTGGTATTGCCAGCCATCTCTCGAGTAACGAGGGACAATAGTCAATGATCGAGGTATTCGCGATAACAGCAGCAGGGATATGTAATGTTTCGAATAGTTCGGCTAAATGCCAACCCCCTACTCTATTGCCATAATCTCGCCAACTGTAGTTCAATACGTCAGGATAGTTAGCGTTAGCCGATAACTTAGCCCCTTCCAAGCTATCGAATGCAAAGTGCTCAAGATTCATTGCGACATACAGTGCTAGTCCTCTGCCATTCGGCCAACAATTGGTAGAGGTTAGTGTTGTTGCCCTATAGGGATAACGCTGAGGAGTAGTAAGGGCTTCCAATTGAGCTTTTTTTATCATTTCTAGCCGACCTAAAATTAAAGTAAAAAGCCAGTATAGTCATTTCTGCGACAATTCGATGGGATGAACAGTATTGCATGCTAAAATTATGGAGATATGTATAAGGATTGAAGTTATGAAAAAAATACTCTTTTTACTCACTGCGCTGCTATTGGTGAGCTGTGCCGCAAAGAAGGAAAAAACAGAGCAACCGACTTTACATAATGGTAATTGTGCCAATGCGGGGAAAACGATTAACTGCACTTGGAATGATGTTTCAATTTAAAACTTTTTTCTCGCCAACGCAAAAAGGCCATCCGTTAGGATGGCCTTTTTGACTTATTGGATGCCTGGCAGTTCCCTACTCTCGCATGGGGAGACCCCACACTACCATCGGCGCTACGGCGTTTCACTTCTGAGT
>Ga0153974_1000234_pt1 | contig 13204 bp, 13 predicted proteins | sample TSGA058MetaG_FD_104741 | JGI IMG/M metagenome (GOLD analysis project Ga0153974, IMG submission 104741) | Attine ant fungus gardens microbial communities from Georgia, USA - TSGA058 MetaG | ecosystem: Host-associated > Fungi > Mycelium > Unclassified | place: USA: Georgia, Yuchi Wildlife... | reverse complement strand
TTCAAATTATTTCAAATGTTGGAACAGCAAAAAGTATGTATATACAAGCAATCCAAAAAGCAAAAAATAATGATTTTGAAGAAGCAGAGCGATTGATGCAAGAAGGAACAGAGGTCTTTGGTGAAGGACATAAGGCACACGGGTCATTAATCCGACAAGAAGCAAGTGGAAACCTAGTTGACTTTAGTTTGTTGTTAATGCATGCCGAAGATCAATTGATGACAGCTGAAACATTTAAGATTGTTGCCCAAGAATTTATAGACCTGTATCGTCAAATAAATAGTAAGTAAAAAAATTAAGAAGAGAGGGAATGACTATGAAAATTAAATTATTCTGTAATGCAGGGATGTCTACTAGCATGTTAGTAACGAAAATGCAAGATGCGGCGAAAAAACGTGGGCTTGATGTTGAAATTAAAGCTTACCCAGAGGGGGAGTTAGCCAATGAGATTACTGATTGTTCAATTGCATTATTAGGTCCTCAAATCGGTTTTCAATTAGAGAAATTTAAAAAAATCTGTGAACCTAACCATGTTCCAGTTGGTGTAATACCGATGATGGATTATGGTATGATGAATGGAGAAGGCGCTTTGGAGTTTGCACTAAATCTGAAAAAATAATAGCTAACTGTATGTAGGTAAACGGGTAGATTTTAATCACAATTTCTACCCAACAATTTAATTACTAAATGGTAAGTAAGAAATTTTAAACCTTAACATAAAAGAAAGTTTATATTAAATTGGAAGCAACTGAAGCAATAACAAAAGAGTATTAAAGTGACAGAAATTGATGGTGGTAATATTATCTATACCTCTCAAATTTTAAAAAGTAAAGATCCATTTAGAAATTTTGATACTGTATTCAGTGAAATGTAGAGAATATAGTTTAAGCTCGAAATTACTTACCCCAAAAATAAAATAACATCTTATGAAACCACATTTTATTCAAACAATCAAAATTTTCAGATTTGATGATTTAAATGTAAATTTTTCATTAAGATAAGTCATAAACACATAAATGGAGGGATTGTATGAAAAGAAAAGAGATTCTTCAAAGATTAGGCTATACTGTACCGGAAAATAAAAAGAAACGTGTCATTATTCATACTGATATAAAAAATGAAGCTGATGATCACTTTGCTGTAATGCATCATATCTTGACGCCTTATGTTGAAGTTGAAGGTATTATTGCTGGTCATTTTGAATATTATCCGGAGTTGTATCATGCGATGGCCTTAAAAAAGAATATTAAAATGGATACATCTTTTTTTCAAGTAGGAGCAACAATGGAAATGAGTTATCAAGAGGTGATAAAACTTCTTGAGTTAGCGGAGATAGATGATATTCCAGTATATAAAGGAAGCTGTGTTGCTATTAAGAATCGAAATGAATTACCTGATAGTGAAGGTGCTGATTTTATTATTAAAGCGGCGCTAAGTGATGATCCGCGTCCAATTTATTTGGCATTAATGGGTAACATAACTGATTTGGCAATTGCTTATTTAAAGGAACCTAAAATTGCTGAAAAGATAATTGCGGTTTGGATTGGTGGTGCTGATTATCCTACTGGAGGAAAGGAGTTTAATATGAGACAGGATATTGAAGCCGCACGAATTATATTTGAAAGTCCAATGGAAGTATGGCAAGTACCAGCAGGTACTTATAGGACAATGGAAATTTCTTTTGCAGAGCTTGTTAAGCATGTTAGACCTTGTGGAGCTATTGGAGAATATCTTTGTCAACAAATGTTTGATTTTAATGATAAGACTGCTGCGGCATCAGGAGCAGAACTTAGAGATTTTCCTCATGGAGAAACATGGGTAATTGGCGATAATCCAACGTTATCAGTTCTCCTTCAAAGTGCTAAACTAAAATGTTGGCATACTGAAAAAGCACCTTTACTCAACGATGATTTAACCTATGCACCCAATCCAAAAGGCAAGGATATTCGTGTATATGATTTAATAGACACCCGATTATCAATTAGTGACTTTTACGCAAAAATGGAGTTATGCTATAAAAAATAATGCTATTTTAATGGCTCATCACCAGAATTGGTGGTTGGACTCATATGCAAAACATCTAAAATCTAGGATGTGCCTACCAACCATAATACGGAGAGGTTTTGGATGCACTTACGTGATATCAACTATTTAAAACTTACAAGAGGGTTCTTGGGTTTTAACTAGGATGTGCCTGATGTATTCTAATATAAAATGACGCTTTAATCAAAACTATATTTTATAAAAATTATTGTATCATCTTTCTTGGTGATGAGCCTAAATGCAACACTTTGAATAAAAAAGCTCATTGAATGAATTCCTGTAAAATAGTGTTTGCACAGTCTTCTATTAAAGGAATGGTATTCAATGAGCTAATCCTATCTTACCAATCAAGAACGTGAACGTATATTTAAACATTAGGAAAAGTAATCCTTGAAATAGCTAGATTGTTTAATCGAAATCCTAGTGTTGTTTCTAGAGAAGTTAATCGTAATCGCTCCAAAGACTGCGTTTATTCAGCTGTAGAGGCAAATGAAAAATATAAGTAACGAAGAGAAATGTGTAAAAAGAAAAAAATTCTTAATCATCTTAGGTTAAAAGGAAAAATCAAAGACTCTTTGGAAAGCGTGCAGATGAGTTAACAGAAATAATTCTGAATATAAAATATATCAGGAGTAAAATTATCAATATTTATAAGTCGAATTTTTCATCTGTCTATTTTGGTGTTGGGCCATTTTAAGTTATAAGAAATTTATTTATGCTACCAGCGTTAGCAGCGGAAGGAGTTTTATTTTTATTATAAAATGACTAATAACCTATCATGTCAAGGCGTGCTTGTGATGAAAAAATAGAAATACTTTCTGATGGAACAATGCCAGTAGTAGAAATGGAATCACCTAGTTTTGATGATTCTCTAAATCTGTGAAATAACTCCTGCTGAAATTGCATGTGCATGAAAAGGTGGAGGATTTGTCATTGAAAAAGATACCTACACAAGACCTACCTATAATAAACTACGGGTGTAGGCTGCAAAGCAAAAATCCACATACTTATAGATGACTATGAAAATGGTGATAAAATAGGTGTCTATATCGGTTTGCAAAACAGTAATGAAAAGTATTACAGGTCGGCACGTGTTATTTTTTAGAATTGATTATTGTTATTCTGGATAGTTTGCTATAGCATTTAATGAAAGAAATGATTGAAAACGTTTATCTTCTTGATAGTTAGCCATAAACTTTAAGGAGTGAGATAATTTGTGAAAAAGACATTATATTTATTGAGACATGGACAAACATTATTTAACGTTAGAAAGAAAATTCAAGGAGCATGTGATTCGCCTTTAACAGAAGAGGGGATTAATCAAGCGAAAATAGTTAGACAATATTTTAAAGATAATAATATTACATTCGATCATGCCTATAGCTCTACATCAGAAAGAGCCTGTGATACATTGGAATTAGTGGTGGATATGCCATATGAGAGATTAAAAGGTTTAAAAGAAGTGAATTTTGGAATGTCTGAAGGTGAGAGTGAAGATTTATTTACACAAAGAATGTCAGGACATGGAGATAATCATGTCGAATTGGATTGGGAAAAGTCTGCTGATGTACTAGCAAGGGTAAATAATATATTGAAGGATATTATGGATAGAGACGACCATCAAACTGTGTTAGCAGTCAGTCATGCTGGAGCTTGTACGCTGTTTTTAACTAAATGGCTTGATGATAAGTGTAGAATGATAAAGATGACGAATTGTTGTATTTTGAAATTTGAATATGAAGATAAAACATTTAACTTTATTGAAGCTATTGATCACGGGTTTTAAGGTAGTGTCAAACAAAGATGAAAAAATCTATTAACTTAAATATAGTGACTATTTTAGAATGCTTATCACCACACTGAAAAGCGCTGATTTCTATGTTTAATCAGCGCTTTTAGTATTTTTTAACCTAGGAATGTTTTTAAAATATTAACGAAATAAGATATGATATAATCAAGAAAACGATAATAGAACCTGGGTAATTAGTAATCAATTAAAACTAACTAAATTGGGAGGAATAATAATGATTTTTATTACGTTGATTTGTAATGCTGGACTTTCGACAAGCATGTTAGCACACAAAATGCAACAAAGTGCAGAGATGCGCAAGCTTGATATTGATGTGGTAGCGGTGCCTATAAATGATTTTTTATTAGAAGATAGGCCAACAGATATACTTTTACTAGGACCTCAAATTGATTATATGTTTGAAGAGATGAAATTAGAATATCAAGATAAAGCTGTGACTATTGGTTGTATTAATACTTTGGATTTTGGATTGATGAATGGTGAGAAAGTACTAGACTTTGCATTAGATTTACTAGAGGATTGGAAATAAAAGTGAAGCGTTCGCGAGGAGGACTTCATATATATACAAGGATAGGCACTCAATATATAAGTGAATTTTAGTAAGTTTATTGATGAGTTTTAGTTATGTTTTCCAGAAGATATAGTATGGTAAAATAAAATTGTTAACGTTATCATCGCTCTTATACAATACTGATTCCAATTAATTTGCTGTTAAAAATGATTACATTTGAAACCTGTGTAGATGCATAAGAATTACGGTGTTCATCAGGCGTCTTTATAACATATGGCTTATGATTTCTAAGAACTGCAAAAATAATGTTACAAATTTTGTGGGAAACGGCTGCTATCTAGGTTTTTCCCTTGATTTTCCCTTGAAAGATCGGCCTTAGCGCCATATGAACGATGGTCCCTTATAAGACACATAAAAAGCGCAAGAACGTGCGCACTACAAGGAGGATTAATTATGAATAATAAAAAGCAAATATACAACCCATTTTTACCGTCATATGAATATATTCCAGATGGTGAAGTCCATGTTTTTGGTGACCGAGTTTATTTATACGGAAGTCATGATCGCTGTCATGGTGCACACTTTTGTTTAAATGATTATGTATGTTATTCAGCTGATATTAATGATTTGACTGATTGGAAATATGAGGGTGTTATCTATAGAAAAGACCAAGACCCACGAAATCAAAACATTCCAACCGACGCTAAAGAAATTCCATTAATGCCAGGAATTGAAGCAGAAAAACCAGAAAATTTAAATCCGCGTGGGGTTCATGCAATGTATGCCCCTGATGTGGTGCAAGGACTAGATAGTCGATATTACCTATATTATTGTTTAGATATCTTGCCAGAAATTGCCGTGGCAGTCTGTGATACTCCGGCTGGAGAGTTTGAGTTTTTAGGGTTTGTTAGATACTCTGATGGCACGATTCTTGGAACTAAGGAAGGAGATTTTTTTCAATTTGATCCAGGCCTTTTCATTGATGAAGATGGAACAATTTACTTATATTCGGGTGGCCCAGTACATAAAAAGTATATAGACGCCACACTAAGTTCACAAGTTATGACTTTGGAAGTGGATATGCTCACTTTAAAGACGGCTCCAAGAAAATTGTTGCCAAGTGTTTTTGAAGGTGAAGGTACAGGATTCGAAGGGCATGAATTCTTTGAAGCAAGCTCAATCAGAAAAATCAATGGAAAATACTATTTTGTCTATTCTTCAATAAACAGCCATGAACTCTGCTATGCTATTAGTGATTATCCGGATAAAGATTATAAATTTGGCGGAACAATTGTGAGCATTGGTGATATTTATTTAAATGGTCGTACGAATCAAGAATCAGTGAATTATTTAGGGAATACTCACGGTTGTATTGAGAAAGTGGGTCATCAATGGTATGTATTTTATCATAGGCAAACCAATCGTACTAATTTTAGTAGACAAGCCTGTGCGGAGAAAATAATATTTGATGATAACGGCCATATTCAACAAGTTGAAGTAACATCCTGTGGTTTAAACAACGCTGCTTTAAATGGAAAAGGTAAGTATCCAGCTAATATATGCTGTCATTTAACGGGTAAAGAGGGGGCGAAATTTTCACATCCTCTCATAATGAAATTGGATTATCCGTTTTTAACACAAGATTTATCCGATACCGACGTAAATTGTGAACTTACTGAAAAAGACTTGTTAGAACCGATTCAATACATTCGAAATATTAAAGATGGATCAGTAGCAGGGTATAAATATTTCGAATTTAAAGATGTAAATAATATTGTTTTAGAGGTGCGTGGAATTGCAAAAGGGAAAATACAGGTGTTGAAAGAACTAAATGGTGAGGAACTGGGAGAAATTGATATCAATATTAATTCGAGTGAATGGGAAGTTTCATCGGGAACCGTAAATATTCCTGACGGGATTTCAAGTTTATATTTTTTGTATAAAGGTGAAGGAAGTTTAGATTTACGAAGTTTTATCTTTAACAATTTGGAGGAATAACATGAAATATTTAGCGATTGATATAGGTGGTACAAATGTAAAGTTTGGGCTTCTAGATGCTAAAGGTAAAATTCTTGAACGAGCCGAAATAGAAGTGCCATTAAGTAAGGAAACGTCTTCTTCTGACTTTTTAGACGTAGTATTAAAATTTGTTTATCCATATGAAAAACAAATTGAAGGTGTTGCAATAAGTATGCCAGGTATAATAGATAGCGAATCTGGCTATTGTCTTAGTGCTGGAGCTATCCATTGTTTAGCAGAAGTCAATGTTGTCCAACTAATAAAAAAACATATTAATTTACCTGTTACTGTGCAAAATGATGGAAAATGTGCTGTTCTTGCCGAACATTGGATTGGTAATCTTAGAGGTTATAAAAATTCTGCAGTTGTATTATTAGGTACAGGAATAGGTGGAGGTTTAATTATCAACGGAGAACTTTATAATGGGCATAACTTTGCAGCAGGAGAAATGAGTTTTATGTTATTTAATGCTAGTGAAAAAGAGTTCGGGTTCTGGGCTGGAAAAAATAGTACTACTGCTTTAGTTCGAAAGGTAAGTGAAAAAACAGATATTCCACTTTCAAAATTAAATGGGCGCAAGGTTTTTGAATTAATCGAAGAAGGAAATGAATTCGCATTAACTGTACTTGAAGAATTTTGTGAAGATTTGGCTTCACAACTGTATAGTTTGCAATCATTACTGGATCTTGAAATGTTTGCAATTGGTGGTGGCATTAGTAAGCAACCTAAGTTGATGGAGATATTACAAAAAAAAATAGATTACTATAATGATAATCACCCAATGGAAAGTTATATGTCCTTTATTCCTAAACCGAAAGTAATAACTTGTAAATTTTATAATGATTCCAATTTAATTGGTGCTGTATATCATCATTTGAAATTAACTAGTAAACATACAAAGATAAAGGATATGTGAAACCTTAATTAGCTGACTGACTGGAAATATGAGGGTGTTATCTTAAAAAAAGACCTAGACCCACGAAATCAAAACATTCCAACCGATGCTAAAGAAATCCCATTAATGAAGACTTTGTATTAGCTTTACTAAAAGGTAGTAAATAAAGGTGAAACGTTGGTGAGGAGGATTCGATAGCTCATTTTCTCAAGTGGTTGTATCTGGTGGAAATACTTTTTTTTATTAGTAGCGTTGCATGAGCTAAATTTTCAATTGATAAGATTTTATCTCAAAAATGTAGTATTGATTTCATAGGTAAAGATTTTTATAATTAAAACCACCGTTTATTTAGCAAAATAAGCGGTGGTTTCTTGATTTAACATTTTTAATAAGCTATAACATCTCTTTACGATATTCTTTAGGTGATTTCCCATAAATGCTATTGAATTTTTGATAGAAGAAACCTAAATTATTATAGCCTATTTGATGAGAAATTTCCTCAATTGAAAGATTAGTATTTTTTAATAAAGTAAAAGCTTTTGAAAAACGAAGTTCTTGAAGTAGATCTTTGAAATTTTTACCTATATTTTTTTGATAACTGCTTAAGTAGTTAGGGTTAAAGCTATAGTGCTTAGCAACAGACTGTAAAGTACAGTCAACGTTATTATCTTCAAGATATTGAAGAATACTTCCTACATATTACTGTTTGTTTGACTTCGTAGCACTAGCAGCTTGTTTTTGATAAGCTGAAATAGCTCAGAAAATATAACCACCATGTAGGCATTTATGACATCGTTACTACAAAGTTTTGAGAAATAGAATCTAATAAAAAATTAAAAATGAGATTATTATTTGATAAGCCATTTAACATAGTAGCAGAAAAATATTCTTTGATACTAAAAAATTAATTAGAATATCGTCATCGTCAGTTTCTAATATAGTATGAGGTGTACTAAGGTCTAAAATACAAATATCACCTTTTTTAAGGTTCTTTTTTCGTCGTAAATAACAGCTGTAGTTGAACCAGAATAAACATAAGTCATTTCTATATAAGTATGAATATGAACAGAAGTGCTTGTCATCAAGATAGGGTGAGGTATGAGAACGACTTTTAAGATTAAAATTATGAAAATTCTCAAAAGTGTATAAGTAAATACTTTCGCCATTTTCGGATGTTACCATTTCAAAATTAGGAATTAATCCTTCTTTGGGCGTAGAATTTTCTCCTTAACAAGAAAATTCAATATCAGTTAATTTAAAATAATTGATGATTTAATTGTATTTTATCTATAAAAGAACTCCTTTTATTATATAAGTGAAGTTTAGTAAGTTTTTTGATAAGTTTTAGTTATGTTTTCCAGAAGAAGTAGTATGGTAAAATGAACTTGTTAACGTTACCATTGATCTTATATAATAAGTCTGTTTGAGGATACTAGTCAAGTGTAATTCGTAAATAAGACTTAAATTCTTAAAAATTATTATATATGAATTTAGGGTAAAAGATTAACGAAATGAAAAAGAGGAATTAAAAAAATTGATAAGGGGGTGAAGGATGATTGCTGTTACACATGACTTTGATTTTGTTTACACTTCCTTCAGTGAGACCATTTTTTATGAATAAAAAATGGTATTTAAACGACCTCAAGGTCACGTTCTATTCCAGTAATGAAGCTATTTGTTTCGCTTAAATTTAATTGCTAGGTCTGCTCTATCCAAGTATGTAACTCCTCAGTATTTTAATTCTAATTAAATATATTTAAATCTGTTTCTAGTTGAATTTTGCAATTCAAGAATTATGCATATTGAAAGAGTATAAAACTGAGAGGATTGATGAAATATGAAATTTGTGAAAAAGGGTATAGCATTGTTATTAATCATTGTTGTAGGGATAGGATTAACGGGATGTAGGAATTCAGACTCAGTTAACGAATCTGGTAGTGCTGAGGATGAGATTGAACTTACTCTCTGGATATTAAATAATAGAATTCGTGGTATAGAAGAGGTAATTGGAAATTTTGAAGAAGCTAATCCTGGTATTACCATAGACTTAGTCAATTTTGATGTGGATGGAATCCTGCAAAATCTAAGAATATCAGCAACCTCAGATACGTTACCAGATCTTTGGTTTAACTGGGGTGGTGAAAGGGCTGAATTCTATACAAGAAATGGCTTAACATATGATTTATCTGATTTTGCTGTAGCAAATAATTGGGATGAAAAATTTGAAGAATCCGCTTTAGGATTAGCTGAATTAGCTGGTCAAATAGCAGGATATCCTATTGTTATGAACGGGATGAGTATTTATTACAGAATAGATATATTTGAAGAATTAGGCTTAGAAGTGCCAACCACATTAGAAGAATTTGAAGAGGTTGCAACTGTTTTAAGAGATAATGGAACTATTCCATTTGCTATGGGTGGAGGGGGTGAATCCCACTTATCTCGGTTAGCAGGATTCTTACTTGAATACTATGGCGGAGCTGAGAATCACGATTCACTACAGTCACTTGAAACCTATTGGGAGGATAATGAAGTAGTCATTCAAGCTTTAACGAAATTTCAAGAATGGGATGATAATGACTTCTTCCCGGAGGGATATTTAACCATGGATGGAAGTGAGTTAGGAATTTTATTTTATACAGGACAAGCAGCTATGATGATAGATGGTCAATGGGCTGATCGTACTATAATTGAAGATGAACAAGATTTAAACCTGTATGGTACATTCCCATTTGGAGGAACTATACGTCAGCCATCTTATATTGAAATGATTCAATTTAATGCGAACCTTTCAGATGAAGAAGTTGAGGCAGCCGTGAAATTCTTAAATTACTTATTATCAGAAAATAACATTCGAGCATACTCAGGATTAGTCCCTTCACCAAGAAAAGATGTAGATTATCTTCCAGAAGAACAAATAAATGTTCCTCATATCGTAGAAGCAATGCAAAAAAATGGAGTTTTCTTACCAATCGATCAAGCACTTCCAGCCACAGTAAGTGATGCCATATCAGTAACTTTACAGGGTGTTGCGGGTGGAAACCTGACTCCAGAAGAAGGAGCATCAGCGATTCAAAGAGCAATTGAACAATATCAAGCAGATGAATAATTAAATATAAAGCTGCATCAGAGACGCTTAAATAGAGATTTTTAAAGGAGGAGAGTGGAATAATGGAAGACATAGAGATACGTAATCGTATGTCTGAAAGTAACTTAATAAAGAGCAAAAGTAAAACGAAGCATAAAAACCTAGATAAATGTTCCTATTTATTTTTGTTGCCAGCATTTATAATCTATACAACGGTTATGGTTATTCCCACAATTGAATCACTTTATATCAGTTTACATAGTTGGAATGGAGTAAGTGAGAAAGTATTTATAGGGTTGAGGAACTATACAGATTTATTATTTAATGATGATGTGTTTTGGATGGCTTTAAAAAATAATGGGATTTGGATTGCCTTAACTTTAGTTTTTATTGTATCCATTTCTCTTATGTTAGCCATGCTATTGAACAAACCATTTAGAGGACGAACTTTTTTTAGAGGACTCTTCTATTTTCCGACTATTTTATCAGGAATCTTAGTAGCTATTGTTTGGCGTTGGATATATAATCCTAATTTTGGGTTTATTAATGAATTTTTAAGAAGCATTGGATTGGAAAGTTTAACTGGTAGCTGGTTAGCAGATTCAAGAATCGCACTATATTGTGTTTTCATTGCAGCAACATGGCAAGGTATTGGTCAACCGATGATTTTATTCTTAGCAGGTTTACAAACCATACCAGAAGATTTGTTAGAAGCAGCTGATATTGATGGAGCCAGCAAAGTGAGACAATTTTTCTCAATAAAAGTTCCTTTAATGAAAGAGACATTTATTATCGTTCTTGCCACATTAATTGTAGGATCTATGAGGGTATATGATATTGTTTATGCTTTAACTAGTGGTGGACCAGAAAATTCAACACAAACTCTCGCTACATACATGGTTCAGCAGACATTTACCTTCTCTAATGTGGGAATGGGAACGGCTGTTGCGGTCCTTATGTTATTAATGATGATGGTTGTTATTATACCGTACGTTTTATTTTCAACGCGTGAAGCTTAGGAGGAAAAAATGATGAACAAAGCCATAAAAAAAATTGGGAAAAAATCTAGTCGATATCTTTTGCTTTTTGTTTTATCAATTCTTTGGATTATTCCAATTGCAACCATTGTCATAACCTCCACTAAAAGTAGAGCAGATTTTTTTAGTGGAATAAGCTTATTTGAATTACCAGAAACCATTTATTGGGGTAACTTTATAGAAGCATTTCAAAGTGACTTACTTATGTATATGGGAAACTCATTTTATATCTCCATTATAAAAGTTCCTCTTGGAATCTTAGTCTCTGCTATGGCAGCTTTTGCCCTGACACGATTAGAAATCAAGGGGAAAAAATTAACATTTATTTATTTCTTAATCGGAATGATGGTTCCTGTTCAAATTATACTAGTACCTATCAATACATTTTTTAGTAATCATAATTTAATCGATTCTTATATGGGTTTAATATATGTCTATATTGCTCTAGGATTACCATTTGCTATATTGGTGTTGAGAGGTTTCTTTATCTCTATTCCTAAAGAAATTGATGAAGCAGCGTATATAGATGGCTGCAGTAAATTAAGATTGTTTTTCTCGATTATTTTACCACTAGCAAAACCGGCCTTAGCATCACTTTTTATTATTGATTTTTTAGGTACTTGGAATGAATTTTTAATAGCAAACATCCTAATAAGAAATAATTCTTTGAGACCAGCTACAGCAGGACTAATGGCATTTATGGGGGAACATGGAACAGATTTCGGTCTTTTGAGTGCAGGGGTTTTATTTAATGTAATTCCATTATTAATTGTATACATTGTTTTCCAGCGTTATTTTGTAGAAGGAGTAGCAGGAGCAGTTAAGTAACTTTGAGATTTCTTTAAGGTATAATAGTCATTAAAGTTCTTGTCGTATTTATAAATAAAACCAGAAGCCTTTAATAAAGCATAGCTAAGGTATTTAAATCCTCGTTTGCTTTGCCTTGTTTGAAGAGCGAGATGATATTCTAGAATTGAGTTAAAGATAGCCCAAGCATTATCAAACTCATTACCAATAAGACAAAAAAACTGTGGTTAGAGCTTAGTATGAACAATCACCTACATTAGGAGCCGTTGGAGGAAATACACTAATCCACAGCACGAGATTATGTATATCAAATAACTTAAAATTCAAGTGGTTGCTAACCACAAATATAATTATAAGGAGATTAAAATGAGTGCAGATTTTGATGTAGTGGAATGGAATCAAAATCTTCTATTCCCTTCATTTATAAACGACGGTAATAAAGGCTCTACTAAAATTTGTTATCATTGGCATAAAGAAATTGTTTTTGTTCGTCAAGGAATAATAAAGACTGGAGTAAACGATGAAAGCTATGGATAACTATAAACCTAAATATATTGTTGGAAACGCTTATCACCAGCTGTCTTAAAAAGAGAATGCAGCAAATGTATTTGGTTCATGGAATACGAAGGAATTTAAAGTGGAGAATTCAGCGTTTGGTTTTATTACCATGGAAAATGGTGTAACAACTATTCTTGATTGGATACTAAATTCATTAGATGTTGGTGAAGCACAAACGACTCTTTTGCGGTACAGAGGGGAGAGTCGACATGAAAGCTAGTTTGCGAATTAATAGAGAGACATATAGCCGTTTATATGAGAAAAAAATTGATGTAGGAGTTAATGGAGTAGATTTTTATGAAGGAGACGAAGTCACTTCAGAAGTTCTAGAAGCAAGACAATGGATTGATTGTATTATTAATGATAAAGAACCGCTAGTAAAGCCAGAGCAAGCACTTGTTGTAACACAATTTTAGAAGTAATTTATGAATCTTCG
>Ga0153974_1000232_pt1 | contig 13265 bp, 16 predicted proteins | sample TSGA058MetaG_FD_104741 | JGI IMG/M metagenome (GOLD analysis project Ga0153974, IMG submission 104741) | Attine ant fungus gardens microbial communities from Georgia, USA - TSGA058 MetaG | ecosystem: Host-associated > Fungi > Mycelium > Unclassified | place: USA: Georgia, Yuchi Wildlife... | reverse complement strand
TATTTAAACGAATCCATCATCTATGTCTTTGTTTGCGATAGTGGCGTTATTCGCCTATTCCCTAAGTCTTGCGCTAATCATACCTAGCCTGCTGACTCGCAGTAATGGCTGGCGGATGATGGCTATGCTTTCTGCTATGGTGGCGCTTATTTGTCATGGTGTCGCCATCGAGCAACGGATCTTTAGCCTAGAAAGTAGCCAAAACTTTAGCCTGCTTAATATTGGCTCGGTCATCAGCCTGATTATCTGCGCTATTATGACTGTCGTTGCCTCGCGTAATCGCGGCTGGCTGCTACTGCCCTTTGTCTATACCTTTGCCTTGATCAACCTCGCTTTTGCGACCTTCGTACCGAATGCGTTTCTTACCCATCTTGAAGCGACACCTGGTATTTTAGTGCATATCGGTTTAGCGCTATTTGCTTATGCGACGCTGATTATTGCATCGCTGTATGCCTTGCAACTGGTATGGATTGATTACCAACTAAAGAATAAGAAGCTGTCGTTTAACCACGAGATGCCGCCGCTTATGGTGCTAGAACGCAAGATGTTTCATATCACCTTAGTGGGCTTCGCCTTACTCACACTAGTGTTGGCCAGCGGTATTTTTTACTTACAGAATTTTTTTAGTGCTGAGAACATGGATAAAGCTATCCTTTCTTTCTTAGCCTGGTTCGTCTATCTCATTTTACTTTGGGGGCACTATCAGAAAGGTTGGCGAGGACGCCGCGTCGTCTGGTTCAACTGTAGTGGTGCCCTCTTGCTCACGATGGCTTACTTCGGTAGCCGCGTACTTCAGCAATTACTCACTCATTAAGGATTGTTTCAGTGGACTCTGTCTCGACCACGTCGTTGATTATTATTTTAGTTGTTATGGTTTTAGTTTCTGCTTGGTTCGCCGGTTCAGAAACCGGCATGATGACCCTCAACCGTTATAAGTTGCGCCATCATGCCAAGCAGGGAAACCGTGCAGCGAAACGCGTGGAGAAACTTCTAAAGCGCCCTGACTTACTGATAAGCCTAGTGCTTATCGGTAATAATTTGGTCAACATCTTGGCCTCTTCCCTGGCGACCATCGTCGGCATGCGTCTGTACGGTAATGCCGGCGTCGCAATAGCCACCGGGGTATTAACCTTCGTGGTGCTTATTTTTGCCGAGGTTTTACCTAAGACCATCGCTGCCCTCTACCCAGAAAAGGTCGCCTACCCGAGTAGCTTGTTACTTGGCCCCATTCAAACGGTCATGCTGCCTATCGTTTGGCTACTCAATACCATCACCCGCTTTTTAATGCGTTTAGTCGGCATTAAAACGGAAACATCGATGAGCTCGGCACTGAGTAAGGAAGAGCTGCGCACTATTGTCTATGAGTCACGCAATCTGATGTCGCGTCGTAATCAAGATATGCTGCTGTCAGTATTGGACCTCGAAAAGGTGACCGTCGACGATATTATGATCCCGCGTAATGAAATCGTCGGTATTAATGTTAACGATGAGTGGAAAACCTTGATCCGTCAGCTCACCCATTCACCGCACGGTCGTATTGTTCTGTATCGCGATACCCTCGAGGATTGCGTCGGTATGCTCCGCGTTCGCGAAGCTTGGCGCATCATGAATGATAAGCGTGAATTTACTAAAGAAAATTTGCTCCGCGCCGCCGATGAGATCTATTTTATCCCTGAAGGGACCGCGCTTAACCAGCAGTTAGTTAAATTCCAACGCAACAAGAAAAAGACCGGCCTGGTTATTGATGAATATGGCGATATCAAGGGCTTAGTGACTATCGAAGATATTTTGGAAGAGATCGTCGGTGATTTTACCACCTCGATGTCCCCTTCTTTAGCCGAAGAGGTAATGCCGCAAAATGATGGTTCAGTATTAATCGATGGTAGCGCTAATATCCGTGAAATTAATAAGGCGTTTAATTGGGACCTACCCGAAGATGGTGCACGAACCATTAACGGCATGCTGCTTGAGTTCCTCGAAGAGATCCCGGAGACCAACACGAAAGTAACACTGGGTACTTTCGCCATCGATATTCTTGATGTTCAAGACAATCGGGTTAAACAGGTACGGGTAGTACCGAGTAAACCGCTTAAGCAAGGCTAATCCCTCCTCCCGACACGCGACGTCTCGGTCGCGTGTTTCAACGTTTGTATCTAATTTGAAGCATAACTCATCTTTTACTTTCCTATTCTGCGGTGAACGTTGGTTTTGGCTAGCGCTCTAAAGGACTACCATTTGTAGCGAACTCGATTCTGTCCATACACTGTGAAGGTGGCTGCTCGCTAGGAGGTCGCAAGCTGTGGCGAGCACCCATTGGTCAGTTTGACTCTGTCGTTATAGCTCAATGACGAGCGTTCATCGACCCCGCCAAACGGGTGTGCCCCCAGCTCATTTTCTTGGATTAATTTTGGTCAAAAGTCTTTAAATGAGAACTGGTTCAACTCTTGAAAGAGCAAGCGGTGTAGAATCAAAATGTACTCTATACCCTGTTATCCACTTTATAGGTACGCTGTTGGCGTCGATACGCTTAGGTTAACTAACATCCAACGAAAACTTCGCTGAGAAAGTTGAATATTGACGCGTGCCGCTCGAGATGTTGAGTGACTAAATGCTGCGAGCAATATTTAATTAAGCAAGAAGGATTAGCTATTACTAATAAATATCATTGAAAAAAAAGAGTCAAATAACCGATAGTAAAATCCGCTACTAGCAGGGAATGCTTACGTGAAAGAAGAGTATCAGCCTAATGTATTTCATAGCCCATTATATGTTAAAGCTTCAGAGTATTTATTCCACGCAAGTAAGGCAACCGTCTTCACGCGAGTCGCCGCAGGGATCATCGAAAAAATAACGGAGTTTCCGCATGTAAATATCGAGTCTCTAGCGTTGTATTGTTTTACCACCCCCTCAAGTATAACGAAATTTTGTCGAATGATGGGCTACGATAGCTTCGCCGAATTGCGTCATAACATAACATATTATAATAACGATAAACCTTATTTAACGATACATGACGAGAGAGCGATTATTAATGATATTTATAAATATCTACCCTTGAAGGAGTGTGACGTCATGGCAAGAACAATGGTGAATAATAAAAAGATCCTCGTTATCACCAATGATTTCACCTTTAATATTTCTAATAGCTTTAGAGAAGTACTGAGTAACTTTACCCGAACGGTATACCTTGCCAACCGCCAAAATGATGAGTTGATCCACTGGCTATTTGGCGTGGTGGATAGTGTCATCGTATTAACCTTTACGGGAGATTGGATGAAAAAGCAGAAATGGTGCTCGTACATTCCCGACAACATTCCTTTTTTTCTTATCTCCTCAAAAATCCCCTCTATTATCTCAGGTCGGCCCGATGTGTGGGTACCGATTAACGGCTACCCAAATTTAATGACATCTAACTATCATTCTCATAAATTTATGGAAAGTGTTATTTACACCATTATAAAAAAAATCATTGAACAAGAATAATAATTTTCCTTTTTTGGAAAACGGAATAATTTGCTTAGCCACTCTCACTACCTTAGATTCCAGCACACCAATATCACTGTTTGGGGATATGAAATGTCCAGCAGATCTGAATTAGCCTGTATCCTTGACGGGCTAGGTGGAAGAGAGAACATAAAGGATTTTTTTCACTGTGCCACCCGTCTTCGCTTTACTCTTCGTGATTACTCATCGATTGACCAAGATAAGCTTCACTCTCAGTCCTCTGTACTTGCTGTCGTTATTGCCAGCGGCCAGTGCCAGCTTGTCATCGGTAATGAAGTAGGCACCCTATATCAAGAACTTACGACATATATCCAAGATAAAGACGAGGAAAACCTTAACCCAAATAATAATCCACGGATAAAAGAAAATGCTGCTAGCAGCAATGAGAGTAAGATAAATACAATTTTTGGCTTTATATCAGGTAGCTTCCTCCCTATTATCGGGGTAATTGCGGCGGCGGGAATTCTGCGCGCCATGACAACAGTATTAGGAGAGTTTGAATTTTTTAACGGCAGCGAGACCTTAGAAATATTTAATTTGATTGCTAATGTCCCCTTCCATTACCTACCCGTTATCCTTGGGTTCAGTATTGCTCGAAAATTAAAGTCCAATGAATTACTTGGTGCGGTGATTGGTGCAGCATTGCTCTATCCAGAATTGACCAAACTCGCAGGTCAAACGCTACACTTCGCTGGTATTCCGATTATCGTGGCGGACTACTCCGGCACGGTCTTTCCAATATTTTTTGCCGTTCTTACGGCAGCATTTATCGAAAAATTTCTGAAGAAAATAATACCCATTTCTTTACAACTTATGTTCGTTCCGTTAATCACTTTTATTATCGTCGTTCCCCTCACCCTTATTTTACTTGGCCCTTTTGGTGCAATCCTTGGTGACTATATGGCAAAAGGGATACTTTATGTCATCAACCTAAGCGGGCTTTTATCGGGGCTTATCATCGGTGCTTTTTATTCGATTATTGTTATGTTCGGTCTACATTGGGCATTAACACCCATAATGTATACAAACCTAGTTCATGGCGGCGATCCAATCTATGCAATAGGTGGAATGTCCGCAATTGCCCAAATGGGTATTGCCTTGGGTATTCTGATTAAATCCAAGGATAGTAAAACACGTCAGCTGGCAGGCAGCGCTTTCTTCCCGTCGCTGTTTAGCGGGGTGACTGAACCCATCTTATATGGGCTTATCGTTCCTTATAAGCGGACGATACCTTTTATGTTTATATCCGGTGCGGTAGGAGGGGGAATTATTGGATTTTATGGCGTTAGGCTCAATGAAATGGTTTTTGCTAGTTTACTCTCAATCCCCACTGCCCAGAATATCCTTGTTTATACCGTCGCCCTATTTGCCACCTTATTAACCGGTGCGTTACTGGTTATATTTTTTGGTTACGAATCTACCGTTGATATTTCTGGAGATAAAAAATGAGTATCGATAAAATAGTTTTCCCGGAGGATTTTCTTTGGGGGGGCGCTATTGCTGCGAATCAGGCCGAAGGGGCATGGCAAGAAGGGGGAAAAGGGGTGAGTGTAGCGGATATCAACGAGTTTGTGCCGCACATCGATCTGACCTCCATGTCTAATAAAGAAATGACGCGGGAAAAGGCGCGGTTCGCTCTGCATGATCCTGAAGGGATTTATCCAAAACGTAGAGGTATCGATTTTTACCACACTTTTAAGCAAGACCTTGCACTACTTAAAGAGGCAGGATTTAAAACATTCAGAACCTCGATCAGTTGGTCTCGGCTCTTTCCGCAGGGTGACGAGAGCGAGGCTTGCGAGGAAGGCTTGATCTTTTATGATAACCTGATCGATGAGATTATCCGTAACGATATGGTTCCTATGATTACGCTGTCACATTATGAAATGCCGTTAAATCTGGCATTTGAATATAATGGCTGGAAAAATAGAAAGCTAATCGATTTGTTTTTTAATTTTGCAAAAACTTGCCTCAATCGTTATCACGATAGAGTAAAACTATGGATACCCTTCAACCAGATTAATCTCATTAAGCACGAATCATTTAATCATTTAGGTATTTTCCAAGAGAGTGACAATAACCTGACTCAAGATAAGTTCCAAGGTATTCACCATGAGTTAATCGCCTCAGCTAAAATAAAACGCTATGCAGAAGCGCTTAATAGCGATATAAAAATTGGCGTTATGCTATATAGTGATTTCGCCTACCCTGAAAGCAGCGCACCAGAAGATAATTTCGCGACTTACCAGCGCAACCAATATGAAATATATTATGCAGACGTTCTACTTCGGGGTGAATATCCGGGCTATATTAAACGCTTTTTTAAAAAAAATAATATTACCCTCGTTATTGATGAAGGTGACGATAAGATATTAAAAAATACTGCTGATTTCATGAGTTTCTCTTACTATAGTACTCACCTTAGTAATGCAAGCATTGCGTATAACTTCAATAAGAATAGCGCGAGAAATCCATCCTTGTCGGCCAGTCCATGGGGCTGGTCAATCGATCCTTGTGGGCTACGGTATGTTCTAAATTTTTATTGGGATCGCTGGCAAAAACCCCTCTACATTACTGAGAATGGCATTGGCTATTTCGATCAGGTCGTTGAGGGAAAGGTTAATGATGACGACCGAATCGATTACTTGGCCTGCCATATCAGGGCAATTGGTCAAGCCATCGCCGACGGCGTAGAGGTCAAAGGCTATTATATGTGGTCCCCTATTGATATCGTCAGTTGCTCTTCAAGCCAGATGACCAAGCGCTATGGTCTTATTTATGTAGACTATGATGATTACGGTGTGGGCGATGGTAAGCGTCTTCGCAAAAAAAGTTTCTCCTGGTTTCAGAAGGTGACGAAGACTAACGGTACTAGCTTATTTGCTGACTGATCGAAGATAGCGGTAGCCCACTATTGAGTAATATTAGGAAGAAATAAGTACTACTGCCCTCCTCCCGACACGCGACGTCTCGGTCGCGTGTGATTTATCTCGGAATACCTGCCAGTTTTCAAGACAAACTCACTTTCTGTGCCATGCTTAACTTACGTAATGAAATTCAGATTTCACTTAGTTCGTTCCCGCGCCGCAAGGAGAAACTCTTGAAGAATAGTCAATATCATTCCCCCATTCGACAACAAGGTACCGTGGGTCTTGGCGATTACGCCGCGATTGGTGAAGGTCGCTCAGTCGCACTAATTGCACCCGATGGCGGTATCGATTGGTGGTGTGTCCCCCATATGGACTCGCCTGCGCTTTTCGACCGAATACTGGATAACGATATTGGTGGCTATTTTAGCCTGACGCCTACCGCGGAATATCGCGTTCAAAGACGTTACCGCGAGGACAGCAATATCCTCGAAACCGAATTTATCACCGCATCGGGCCGGGCGTTACTGACCGAATCCATTAATAGTAACCTCGCGGGTCCCCTTCCTTGGAATGAACTCGCTAGACGGATTGAAGGCAAGGAAGGAAAGGTCGACTTCCAGCTCTCTATTCGCTTTGGGACGCAGGTCGAGACGCGCTCACCTTGGCTCGATAGCACCGCGCAAGGCAATGTTTTTCATATCGGTGACTTAATGGTGATGCTGCGTTGCAGCGACGATGTCGAAGTTAAGGTCTGCGAGGGGAATCAGGTTGTTGCGCAGCTAACGACTCATCCCTCGTCGTCATCGCTTTGCGCCCTATTAGTTTCTCAAGCTGAACCCTTGGCAGTACCGACCCTTGAGGCGATCGATAAACGTATCGAGACCAGCCATCTTGCTTGGCAGAATTGGGTAGAGAACCTGAGTTACCAAGGTAGCTATCCACAACATGTTACCCGTTCAGCCTTGGCATTAAAGTTTCTATGGTTTTCACCAACTGGTGCGCTCGCCGCCGCCGCTACGACCTCGTTACCCGAAGGCATAGGCGGGGAGAAGAACTACGATTATCGTTATGCTTGGATCCGCGATGCCTGCTTAATCATTAAATCTTTCGTCTATCTGGGCGCGCTCGAAGATTGCCAAGCCGCTTACTCTTGGCTATCAAAAACCATTATGCGCCACGGCGAGGAGCTACTTACCTGCTACACCCTAGAGGGGGGTGAGGTTCCGGCAGAGACTTACTTAGCGTTACAGGGCTATAAAGACTCACAGCCTGTGCGTAAAGGTAATAATGCGCGCGACCAGCGCCAACTCAGTATGTATGGAGATATGCTCGCTGTCGGGCAATTATTCGTCCAATCGGGGCATATCCTCGATCTGGAGACATCACGATTGTTAAGTCGTTTGGCGAATCAGTGTGCCGACCGCTGGCGCTTAAAGGATTCTGGAATGTGGGAGTTGCCCGATTTGCAGCACTACACCCATTCTAAGATGGCCTGTTGGTTAGCCTTAGACGCTGCGGTAGAACTCGCTGACGCAGGGCACCTTGAAGCGACCTGGCGCGACCGTTGGGCAGCCGAACGTGAGGCTATCGCACAGTGGGTCGAGCAGCACTGTTGGTCCGACACCCGTCAGGCTTACCGATTCCATGCTGATGATAATGATGAACTCGATGCAGCCTTAACCTTAGTCTACCGTTACGGCAACCGGATCAATAAGTCACGCATGTTAGCGACCTATCGTGCCATGATTGAGGAGCTCGGCCACGGTGGCCCGCATCTTTATCGCTACAGCCATGTCGAGAAAGAGGAGAGTACCTTCGTGGCTTGCTCATTCTGGATGGTCGAGGCACTGACTGCATTAGGTGAGAAGGAATTAGCCGAGCAGAATATGGAAACGATCCTTGAGACCTTGTGTGACCGAGGAAATGTTGAGACATTCAACGAAATGTTTGATATTCGAACCGGAGAGTGGCGAGGAAATCTTCCACAGGGATTGAGTCATTTAGCACTGATCTGTGCGGCACAAGCTCTAGGTGACCAACCCCTTTCCGGGGCATAATCGAGACGCTACCAGCCTCGGCTGGTAGCAAAACACATTAGACAGCTTTCCACTCTTGTTCTACTTCTTGCAACGTCTTAGACAGGATAACCTTATTATCGTCGACGTTGGTGACCCATGCCAGTGGGATTAAGTGGTGGCTACCGTCTGCATTAGGCGCTTTCTTGACTAACTTAATCTGATCTTCACTTTCAAAATGGTCGACAACGCCCACAAAGTCGCCATTCTTATCAACTACTTCTGCATGATCTAGGATTTGAGCTTTAGTTACCATTTGAGAGTCCTCATTAATTAAGGGATTATTTTGAATACTCAAAAAGTGTAGTACAGGATAGAAAAGTAAAAGGAAAAAAAAATTAAAAAATAGTCTCGGAAAAAACTGGAGTTTCGATATTTTTCTGCTAAAGGAATCAGTTCTATAAGTAAAATATAGAAGAAGGTTAATAACTTGTAATAAAAAAGCTAAACACTGATTTATTGATGGATTGATATAGGAAGCAATTATTTTCGATTAACCTACGGTGATCTTGTCGCCCGGAAAATTATAAAAATAACTCCACGCTATCTTTTTGCAAAGCGGGATATTTAAGGATATTTTTAATGAATATTGTACTGGCCTGTATTAACCCCAATATTTCGATACCAGAACAGACAACGTCTGACCAAACTCCGCCCAGTTTACAAGATCGTGAATTTTCATGCTTGAAGTAGAGGATAGGCTCCTGTTGGTAATCCATAGAATAATATTCGAAATCTACCCTAGGATCGTTTTTCCAATCATTTAAGGCTTCGGCAAATTCAAAGAGTAGGATGTTATCCTGTGTAAACACACATTTATTATCTATTGAGATAGTTAGCCTTCCCTCGACCTCATAATAAGTCTGAATAGTCGGCGAGATCCCCCTGATAGGCGTAGTCGTATAATCAATAACTATTGATGTTTTGCCAAATATAGATTCCATGGTTACTGACGTTCCTTGTTAACTGACTACCTCTTAGTAAAAATCCAATATTTCTAGTAATAAATATTGATTTTCCTCGCAGGTAAGACTTAAGCATTCCACTTATCATAAATATATATTTATGATAAGTATCGCCAAATAATTATCATTATATTCTAGATATTAAAGGTTTTTCACATGAAAGAACCTCAACTATATCATTCACTGTAACAATTATATAATGTACGATATTCTTTTTTAGATGCATCATTACGCTTTGCTCATGAAACCATTTCAAATATTGGGAATCAGTTAAAGTATAAATACCTAAAATCAGTTCACCATTAAAATAATTCAACATATTGATTGCATCACCCTCATCAATTACTCTAAAAGCATAAAACCAATCAAAATATATTTTCAATCCACTACCATCGTTATTGGTTAAAAATAAATCCAACACACTTGGTGTATATACTAACTTATCAATTACCAAGCCATTATAAAGATAATTTTCAAATGGATAAATAATGAGCTTGTTATTCATATAACTTTACCTATCATATCTAAATTTAATATATTTATTCCCATCTTGGATTTCTAGTGTAGTTCTACCATCACTAATTTTTCTTCGTACTATTATAGTACGCCCATCGTATAATTCCCCCACTTTTCCTCTATCAATATTTCTGATGTTAGTTGGTGACAAAGCATTAAAATATTTATATGCAGCGTCTATGCTACCAGTGCGTTCAAATATCTTAGATCGCCCCAAAGTTTTATTCCCTTTGGAGGATGTTAAAATCAAATCATTAACTGTAAGGCTCAGTCCTTTTCCCCATCCCTTCCATACTTTATAGCCTGACCAAATCCCTTTTGCCGTAACGCCTGCTGAGATGGCATAACTCATCCCCCGCGCCCAGTTTCTTGGGCTTAACCACGGATCACACTCGTTATCGGGAAGATAAGCGCTTAAATAAGGACCATATCTGTAGCCCATCTATCTGAAAAATTTATTAATGTATTAGCTAACGTGAGGATCAAATAATATTTTTTGTAAGCAGGTTACCAAAACTAAAATCCCAGTTTTTTTTGGTTAGATAATTTGATTTATCTAACAAGAGTTGCAAACTCAACTGAAATGGAGGGGGCCACTCTTATTTCCACTTTAGTTCTTGTATCTTCAAACTCAATTTCAGAGCTTATATACTCACCTTTAAGGTCTTTCATTATTTTAAAACTGTCTACCCCCTCCATTAAGTAACGTGAAACCTCTATATCATTAAATTCAATTATAGCTTGAATCCAGCCAGAAGTTGCACTGAACGCAAATATCACAGACATCCCGTGGATATCTGTTTTTTTATACGCAAAGTGAAAATCTTCGGCATTATTAAATATCGGTTCACTTTCAAAAAAAGCAAGCAAATCTATATTATCAGGAAAAGATACGATAAACATTTATTTTTTACCTTCTTTAGGTACTACCGTTATAAACCTTCGAGAACCATCAGGCATTATTTCAAACGAAACTCCTAATTTTGTTGCCTTGCCTAAAGGACCTAGTAACAATGATTCTCGAATTTAAAATTTTGTTAGATCTATTTAAAGCTTTGTTCAGTTCTCTACCGCATTTACTGCCTTGGCCCTATATGAGGCTACCTTCCGCCGAGATATAAAATATTTCATCTGCGCAGTTTTTGAACTTAACCACGGGTCGCACTTGCTTTCGGAAAGATAAGAGTTAAATATTCCAAGGCCATATCTGTATCCCATCTACCTGAAATTTTCATTAGCGGCTCAAACAACGCCAGCATCGTGAACTCGCAAAAGTAATAAAATCGTCTCGATTTAATAATCGGGGGAATGATTTATTGCTTATTTTTTACATAAATGGCCTCACTTTCAGATGGTATGGCTTTCTTCCACTTCATGGCTGATAAAATATCTTCCGCCATATCCCTCATTATTCTCCATTCAACACTCTGAGCTAATGCTTCATTATTCCAATATTGAATATTTTCAACGCCACTGATACATAACATATAATCATCTAGCCTTTTTATGGCAATTTTTTGTTCGTCTGTGAGTAAAGATGAAACTGTAGAATCATTCAACTCATCTAATGCCATTTCCCATTCAATTGCCAGTTCATCTGCTACATTAACAAAATTGGGGAATAAACCTTTTTGAATTTTACATGGCTGAGCTATCACTTGTGTTATCCACATAATTTTATTCATAAGGTTACTCCTCTACCATCGTAGATATAACAACAGGTATTACTTTACGATAAATCCCCTCAATGAATTTTTTAGTATCAGTTCTTTCTTCTTTTATTAACTCACTTTCAAAGATAAAATTACATCAAAAAAACCATCTTGAATATTTAACGTTATACCTATCATTTTATTTAGCACTTGGCCTGGCCGGTACAATATGCACACCATCTTTCGAATAGTGGATTATAAAACAAGTAGTTTCCTCAAATTTTGCCGTTTGTGTACTATAGTAGTTACCAATAACTTCGTCGGTGACAATCCTTTCGTTAGTCCCTGGGGGGAAATTTTTTTTTGAACATTTCTTGGTTTCTGATTTTTTAAATTTATTAAAAAATTTCATAATCAACCCCTCCTAATCATTCATAAATTAACTATTTTAATCTACTAAGATCCTATATTTTCGCAAATTATAAAAACACAACACACTAACAAATAATTCTCGTATACTTGGTTTAATTTTATTAGAAAAACTAAATATCTTAACAAATAAAATATTTTTTATTAAAATTACCATCTATTCTACTAAGCAGTATACTTTAATACTAAGAGTACTCTTTACGCAGATAAACCCATCCCATATTCGCTCTTTTATTATTGATTTCGATATTTGATGGTACAATAGTAATAGTTAAACCAATGTCTTTTACAGTAAAAAGAGGCTCCCCCTTATAATCATAAACAACAGGTATTACTTTACGAGAAATTCCCTCAATGGCCTTTTCCGTCTCAGTTCTCTCTTCCTTCGTTAACTCACTTTCAAAAATAAAAATCACATTTAAAAAACAATCTTGAAAACTTGAGGTTATCCCTCTCATTTTTTTTGTTGCTTTACCTATCAACCCTTCCATTATAAAATATGTCAATTGATTATTAAATAATATTATCTGTCTAGTTTCATCATCTATAAAACACATTCAACAACCCTCTATATAAATTATTAATATCTCAATTATATATATTCTTTTCTTAAGAAAATCCATCCTAAATTTCCTTCTCTATCATAAATATCAATTTCACAAGGTACAATGAAAAAATTCGTTCCAACAAGTTCAACTTCCAAAATTAACTCATCTTTATAGTTGTAAATTCCTTTACCTAAACTCGCAATAAAGCTAAGATCCATACATAGCATCTCATCTTCTTCCTCTTCGTTTAATTCAGAATCAAAAAAAACCTGAATGCTTAATTTTTTCCCAGAATAGTTTAAGCTAATACCTCTCATTTTCCTTGTTGCTGTTCCCAATAAGTCACTGAATAAGTGAAGCATTACGTCATTTCTAATTTCCGATCTATTTTTAATTAACATCTCAATATTATTCATTACTTTGGCCTCGCCGGTACGATATGTACATCATGTTTTGCATAGTGGATTGTAAAATTAGTAGTTTCTTCAAATCTCCCTGTTTTATTATTATAATATCTACCAATTATTTTATCAGTGGTAATTAATTCTTTAGACCCTGGCTTACCTTTGGGTATTTCGCCTTTTTGAGTTCCAGTACCAGCATATTTATTGACTAACTTTTGAACATCAAGGTTGGGGTTAATTAAGCTTCTTTTAATTTCCTTCCCTACATTAGCTGTTTTATTCTCATTAGTACCATGAATGTG
>Ga0153974_1000230_pt1 | contig 13278 bp, 14 predicted proteins | sample TSGA058MetaG_FD_104741 | JGI IMG/M metagenome (GOLD analysis project Ga0153974, IMG submission 104741) | Attine ant fungus gardens microbial communities from Georgia, USA - TSGA058 MetaG | ecosystem: Host-associated > Fungi > Mycelium > Unclassified | place: USA: Georgia, Yuchi Wildlife... | reverse complement strand
CAGTTTAAATTCAATATTCTTTTTTATCTCTTTCTTATTTTAATGGACGTTTTATATTTCTTAAAGATAATATAAGCGTTGCTGTTACAAAAACAAGGACTAAAATAAGAGCTACAATCATAACTAAAAAATACAAAGGAATTATATTACCAAATATCCTATAAACATATGGGTTAGCATAATAAGCGCTAAAATTTATCATTTCATAAGGGAAAAAATTCCCAATATAATAATTAAGCTCAAAACTCTTAGGTGTTAACTGCATCGCTAACAAAAGAAATAAAACGACGAAAGCTGTCGATAAGACCTTCTTTACTAAAACAGATACTAATAATGTCAGTGCAACTAACAGCAACAAAGCCATCCATCCAATCCAAATATTTAGAAAATATTGCTGGATAAATGTTAACTGGTAAGGAGAAAAGAAGTCATTTAAGCTACTTTGAATCGGTAAGTTCCCTCCTCTAAAACCAAAGACCATGAGTTGTATTAAGGAATAAATACTCAAGGATGTAACATAAATAACAGAACTAACCCCAAATCCCGCAACGATTTTTGCTTGAACAAATTTCCTTTTACCAAATTTTGTTGACATTGAAAGATCTTGCATCTTTGTTTTCGGATCTTGAGCAAAAAGGGGAATTACGACAAATGGAGTAGCTAGAACAATGACAGTTACGATATCAATCATTCGATTATTTAAATTTTTCCACCCTTCCGCGTACCCTAATTCTATTGGCGTCACTAACCATGATGCCTTCTCCTCAACTACTTGGGCGTCTTCGTCTTTAGACATCCGCGATAAATTCAACTTAACACGTTCTAATCGGCGGTCGTAAAACTCACTAACCTCTTCTGGTGTTAAATCTTCAACGGCTGTATCATAATTAGCTGCAACTAAGAGTGTTAAGAGTCGATCGTAAAGATAAGGGCTTGATTTTTCTCCTGCCACAACTTGGTGAATTGTCTCTTCATCTAATACAAAACGATGAGTTTTAGATTCTCGTAAATTATCCCAACTTTGAAGGATGATTTGACCGCTAGAATCACGAACATGATAATGACTTATTGCAGTAAAGGCACTAAATAAAGAATAGATAAACGTAATGCCTACTAAAATTAAAAAATATCGCTTATTTAAAATTCTCTTACTCTCAACTTTTATAATATCTATCATTTTTTTAACCACCTATCACTTGGTAACAACCATAAATTTAATATTACCTCCTAGCCTAAATACACATATCTTAATTTAAAGTATACCGTTTATACTCCCTAATTGTTAGATATCTAATGACAATAAAATAACAACCTGACAGTATGATAAAAGCGACTGTATAAGGAATCATCAAATCTCCAATAAAGAGATAAAATTCAAATCCCCAGTTAGCTCCAATTCCAAATCGACGAGTTGCAAAGAAAATTGGATTTAATTGAGCATAAAGAGGATTAGATGTATTTGCAAGCTGAGTTAACCCTCCAAGGGTAGCAACGGAGATAATCGTTGTTAATTTCGCTTTTTTAACCTTAATTGAAATAAACATAATTAGATTTGCTATTAATAAAACAGTTATTAACCCATCAAAAATCACAATACTAACCCCTGTTCCTACGCTCATATTATAAAAAGCATGCACCCATAAACTTTGAATAGACTGATTCCATCCCTGAAGTGAAAGTACAAATGCATTTTGAATTAAAAGGCAGGCGATAAATATTGTATAAATCGTAACTGATAACAAATTCCCTGTTATAATTCGGGCATTAAAATCTTTTTTTCGGCTATATTTGAGAGCTAGTGTTAACTCATCAATCCCTTGAGGACTATCTTCAGCAAACAAGGGACTCAAAAGAAAGGTAATAATTACCAGAACTAAGATATATAAATGATTATATTGTAATAAAAAAGATAAAATCCCATTATTTGAACCTAATTGTAGTGGAGTTTGTAATTGATTTATTCTTTCGTTAATTCGCTCCATTTGTTCTTCCGTATATTCAAACCAATTCCAATCATTAGCAGATTGGGTATTTAAACTTAAGGACTTTTTATATTGTTCATAAAAAGCTTCTTCAGAAGTCAGCATATCTTCAAAATTATCTTCATTATAAATACTAGTAAAACCGATTAATGGGATAGCGGCTAAAAGAGGATGATCATGTGGCAAACTCCACTGAATTATATTAATGTTGTCTTCATTTAGATCTAGTTCTTCCACTGCTTGAGTTAAATATTCATAGTCTAGAATTCTCGTTTCACTCTCTCCTCGAGTGAAACCATTTATTGAAAAGTTTAACGAATTTAACACAATACATGTAAATAAAAGAGCTAAAGTAGCCAAAATAGTTAGAGGGCTTTGCCATATTTTTTTCCATTCAAATTTAATTAGTTCTTTCATCATCCTGTCTCCTTATTCTTTATAACTTAAACCTTCATATAAGACTCGCCATGGGCTTTCCTCGGAATCTCTAACTAGAATTAAATAGCGCCAACCTTCTCCTTCCCAGTAAAATTCTTGCAAAAAAATATTTTCATTTTCATAACCAGCCGCTACACTCTTATCTTCATCATCATGAATGGCATTCATTCTGGGATCTAGACAATGCCATACAATTGAGTCATAGCCACCTTCTGCCTCTGGAACTCCTAATTCCCGGAGAAAATCATGGATTACTTGGTTAATAGGCTCCCATTCTGCTTCTGTAAATACAAATCCTGGATCATTTTCACTTTGGCCAGGTAAATCAAAACCACTTGGTCCTCCCGATATCACGTTTCCATCTGCATAAGTTTCAAAATTTCTTTGTGACCTAAGTTCTGCCAATACCTTATCTAACACTATATCTCGTTGCTCCTCTGGTAACCGATCAGCTACATCGGGAGTAATATCATCAACGACAGGGGCTCTAGACACATTATCACTCATAGCATCACACAAACGCTTGCCATTAATCCTAAAATTAAATTAGATTTTACCTTTTTCATATAAACACCTCATTGATTCTTTCTTTATTAAATAAGTTATTCTTTATAACTGAGTCCTTCATGTAAGACTCGCCATGGGCTTTCCTCGGAATCTCTAACTAAAATTAAATAGCGCCAACCTTCTCCTTCCCAGTAAAATTCTTGTAAGAAAATATTTTCATTTTCAAACCCAGCAGCTACACCCTTATCTTCATCATCATAAATAGCGTTCATTCTGGGATCTATACAATTCCATACAATTGAATCATAGCCATGTTCTGCCTCTGGAACTCCTAATTCTCGGAGAAAATCATGGGTCACCTGGATAATAGGCCCCCATTCTGCTTCTGTAAATACAAATCGTGGGTCATTTTCACTTTGGCCAGGTAAATCATATCCATTTGGTCCTCCTACAAGTTCTGTTCCATCCGGAAAAATTTCAAATACTCTTTGTGATCTAAGTTCTGCCAATGCCTCGTCTAACACAATATCTCGTTGCTCTTCTGGTAACCGATCAGCTACATCAGGAGTGATATTGTCAACGACAGGAGCTCTAGACGCATTATCACTCATAGCATCACACCCTGTCATCACACAACAGCTTGCCATTAAACCTAAAGTTAAAATAGACTTTACCTTTTTCATATATATCACCTCATATTTTTATTAAAGACATGTTGAAACATAATAATCTTCTAATGTTGGTTCTAACCCTTCATTCTTTAACCCTTCATAAGGTGCACCTACGTAACGCACACGAATATGGTCCCCTTCTTGTTTTCTACGAACGACTTGTCTAGCTTCATTAATTTTATTGAATTGTTCTTGATTAACAACAACTTCCCAAACTTGATTTCTAACTTTTTCAACAAGAGTTTCAATTTTAGATGTCTCCACAATTTCACCTTGATTAATAATAATTAAATGATTGGAAATAGCTTCAATATCTGACATGATATGGGTTGAAAGAATAACAATTTTATCTTTAGACATAGCACTAATAATATTGGAGAAGCGGATTCTTTCTTTAGCATCTAAACCGGCTGTCGGTTCATCAAAAATCAGGATTTGAGGATTATTAAGAATGACTTGAGCTATTCCTAATCTTCTTTTCATTCCTCCTGAAAAACCTTTAACTTTTTTATGACTCACATGAGCAAGATTAACAAAGGCTAAGACTTCAGGGATTTTTTTATTAAGCTCGTCTTTAGGGATTCCTTTCAAAGCTCCCATATATTCTAAAAAATCTTGTGCTGTAAAGCTAGGAAAAACAGTATAATCTTGTGGCATATAGCCAATAATTTCCCTGTATTTATGGTCTAATTGGGTAATATCTTCTCCGTTATAGGTGACAGTTCCTTTTGTTTGAAAATCAACAGTTGTTAAAATTCGCATAAGGGTACTTTTTCCGGCACCATTTTCTCCAAGTAAACCGTAAGTTCCAGGTTTCAAGGTTAAATTAATGTTTTTTAAGGCCTCTTTATTACGATACGATTTGTATAAGTTTTCAATTTTTAACTCCATTTGAACCTCCTAATTATAGTTTTCATTTGCCTATATTTATTAAGCGTTTGATTACTGTTAGTTAAATTCCAGTAAAATTTACTTGGACGATTAATAGTAATATGGCTTGCATCTAAGTGAATTTTATAACTAAATGTTCTTTAATATCTACACCCTTTCTTATTATTTTTTTATTATAACAGACAATTGTCTTACACTCAATAGACAATTGTCTTTTTAAATAGATTCCGATAAAATAAATATCCAACAATTGTTGTTTTATTATTTTTGAAACCCTATTTTCGATTTATTATAGCATTTGAACCTTTGTTAAACCTTGGTTTTTCTTGTGCCACTCACCTCTGTAATGAATATTTATATTCAAATTATTTTAAAAAATTAATTAGCTTTGATTTTGCAGAACTTAGTTATCTTTATTTGTTCATAAAAAAACTCCCAACTTAGTAGACACTAGAATTCTAATGTCAATTAAGTTGGGAGTTTTTTTAAATGTAGAAATTGAGTTTATTTTAGTCATTAAGTTATTTAGAGTTATCAATTATTAAAGTTTGTAATTCATTTCCAATTAAAATTTGAAATTCATATTCACTAGGACTAGGACTCATACTCATCCAATAAAAATTTATCACAGATATTAGGGTCATGCTAATGATAATACCTATTAATAGAAAAGCATAATTTCTACGCTTTTTTAGAGTTAGCATCTGCTCAATTCTAAATTTAGTCAAGGGAATTTGATTTAAATTAAAATAGGAAATACCCATTGAGAGGGAAAGGTTTTTCTTATACTTCATAGTATCAAGTAGGAGGAAAGCATAATCTTTAATTTCGTTATGTGTACATTTCCTAATAACTAATTCATCACAAGATAATTCAGCAAATTCATTAAATTGTTTTTTTAATAAATGAATAATTGGATTGAACCAGTGAATCATAGTAATAAAGTTTATCATTAATTTGAGCATATTATCTTTTCTTTTATAGTGAATTAACTCGTGACGAAAGATATATTGTAATTCATGATTTGCAAAGCCTTTATTAGGAATGATAATCTCAGGTTTTAAAATTCCTACTAACATGGGTGAATAAATCCCCTCTAATTGATAGAGTTTAATTTTTCTTTTTATGTTTAAGCTTTGCTTTTGTTGTTCTAGTATTGTACAAATTTCAGGACTTTTGATTTCTTGCTTTAGCCGGCTTAAATAGTTATAAAATTTTAAAGTACGCTCTAGATAATATACCCCTAACAAGATGACTCCTGATATCCAAACCCAAGTAAGAAATGACAAGTATCCTTGTCTCGTTAACCACCAATGAACACGGACTATTCCCTGTGCACGAATTCCATTTGTAGTGATGACTAGTGGGCTCAAGACGTTAGGGATACTTTCCATTAGAAACTGGACTTCAATTAGTAATAGACAGCGCAACGCTATTAAAATAATTAAAAGATAACTAATCTTAGCTGTATAGCGATTTAATAAGTGTTTTTTAAAAATTATCATAGCAAGAATCATCAAGCTCACTTGGATGCTAACTCTAACTAACGTCACTAAATTAAAGAGATTAACTGTTACCAACATTAGTTGCCACCTCTATTTTTTATCCATTCTTCCAGTTCATCTAGGTCTTGATTGGTTAAAGAACCACTTTCTCCAAGAGTACTTACAAGACTTGATAAAGATTTATTATGAACGAAGCTAAAAAATTCCTCGGTTTCAGCTTTAAGATAATCTTGATGTTGGACGAGAACCGTGTACATAAGATTTCTTCCTATTTTTTCTACTTTTAAAAATCCTTTTTCTACTAATCTTGACAACACTTTTCCTGTGGTCGGTTTTAACCAACCAAACTCTGATGCCATATAAGCGGCCACATCTTTTGCAGCTGTTAGCTTCAGATCTTGTTCCCATATATACTTCATAACTAAATGTTCTGTTTTAGGTAATTTTTTCAAATTTAACTCCTCCTTCCCAGATTTACATTATAACAGACAAGTGTCTTGTTAACAATAGGTTCACTAACTTCGAACGACGCTTACATTTGGTTTAATAGTTGGTTGCACAGTAGCTCTAAATTTTGATATTCCTCCAATTGTAAAGGCAAAACACCACATTGACCATAAAGATTTTGAAAGTCCAAAGGAAGCCCCTCTATAAACATTTCTAAATCCGGCTCCTGACATGCCCAGTATAAATCTAATAATTCTGCAAGTAAAACCCAAAAACTATATGCGACAGAATTTGTTTGTTCTCTTTGCCTTTGAAGTTTATTAGCTACTAATTTTTTTTGTATTACACTATTATATATAGGAGGTACTCCACGCTTATTTTCCAGATAATCACGATATTTCGTTAATTTTTTTTCTAAAGTTTGAACGTCTGCTGAAATTTCATATGGAACCAGCATTCTCAATGTTTTTTCTCCTATTAAATCTAGAATATAAATAAATATTTCTTGGTTTCCTAGGAGGTTTTTATCAATCCATGCTCGATAAGCCATTGCTTCTCCAACAGCTCCCAATATGGTTAAACGACTTTGGTAAGGTCTCTTAAATAATTCTTGCTTTGTAAGAGTCAAAAATTGTTGAACGTTCTCTTGAACCTCGCTCAAAATAGATTGCTCCTTATACTGTTGCTTTATTTTTTGTTGGAATGAAAACAAAAACTGTTGTTCATCTTTAATAATTTGATATTCATGCCAAAAACGCTGCTCCCATAATTTGTTAGCACCCTTAAGTGATGTCTCTTGAACTTGAATCAATTGATTTTTGAACTTAAACTCTTTTTGAGAGTTCAAGTCATTAAAGACTACTAAATCAATATCGCTATATGAATCGGCATCTCCTCTAGCAAAAGAGCCTTGTAGAACAACATATTTTTCTTCAGGATAATGTATTTGTAAGAAATCATTAATTAATGGTCTCATTTAATCTCCTCCAAATCCTAGTTTATCATCGATTATAAAAAAAGAAAACCCCCTTCTAAATAGAAAGGGATTAGCTTATTAGCCAAGTACGGCTGAAAGCATCCAAACATGTTTTTCTAATTCTTCAACGATGTCTAACAGCATTCCTTCGGTTACACTATCACCGCTATTTGCTGCTACTTCTGCGCCTGTTTTAGATTGTTCGATGATTAATTGATAATCATCGATTAAACAATGAATCATTTCAGTGGCACATTCTTTACTCATGGCTTCTTTAATAGTTGAAACTTCTAGGTATTTTTTCATTGTACCTAAAGGTTTACCTTTTAAAGCTAGGACACGCTCAGCAATTTCATCAATATGAGTTGCAGCTTCATCGTATAATTCTTCGAATTTTTCATGTAGTGCATAAAAAGATGGACCTTTTACGTACCAATGAAAATTGTGTAGTTTAACAAAAAGTACGTTCCAGTTTGCAACTTGTTCATTCAATGTTTGAATAACATCGTTCATCTTAAATTCCTCCTATATGATATACCTGGTTAATTGGGATCGCTACAAGATAGTTTAAGTCTTTTAACGCAAAATATACATTAAATCTCTAAACAAAAAAGCGGAGTTACCTTTTAAGGTACGCATCCGCTATGTATTATCCTTTTTTAATTAATGTTTTATAGAAGTCAATTCCAGCTGAAAGAGAAGCAACATCCATATTTTCATCTAATCCATGAATACTGTTTAATTGCTGATGATCAATATAAATCGGTGCAAAGCGAAGAGCATTATCACACACCTCAGTATAAAACTTACAGTCTGTTCCACCTGTCATAACGTATGGAATTAAGCCAACACCAGGATAAATTTCAGCCATAACCTCTTCTAATCCTTTAAAGGCATCACTGGTATAACTTACCTCTGGGCAAGGATGATGTTGTTCAATAACTTCTGTTTCAATATCGTGTTTTTTTGCTAACTCAGTCATAATTCGAATACTTTCTTCAGTTGCTTGATGGTGACTATAACGTAAATTTCCAGTCACATAAGCTTCTTGAGGAATAACATTATAGCCATTTGAGCCCCTTGCCATTGTAAAAGCAAGGGTTGTTTTTGACATGGCTGCCAACTTAGGGCTGGTCGCAATGAGTTTCAAAAATATAGGTTTAAATAACCATAAATTTACTAAAAGAAATTTCATACCAAATTTCATATTAGGTGCAAAACGTCGTAACATTTCAGCCATCGTCTCATTTAAGTGAATTTTAAAAACTTGGGTTGTTTCCGCCTCATTAACAAAAGCAGCAATACGTGCTAGAGGTGTGTGTTTAGACGGTGCACTTGAATGTCCGCCTTTGCCACGAGCAGTAAATTTTAAATCTCCATAACCCTTTTCAAGAACTCCCACCATACCATAAGTTCCTTCTACACCATCGATTGGTTTTTCTAGGATCATACCACCTTCGTCTAGTATGTACTTTAATTTAATTCCATTTTCTTTTAAATATTGAGCTGTACGAGGAGCACCGTCGCCAGACACTTCTTCAGTACAGCTGCTTGCAATATAAACATCATGAGCTGGTTTGTACCCTTCTGTAATTAATTCTTCAATGGACTGCATGATACAAAATAAATTTCCTTTTGTATCCATAGTTCCACGACCCCAAACTTTATCATCAATTACTTCTCCACCAAATGGGTCATGAGTCCAAGTTCCAGTAGCTTCAACAACATCATGATGGCTCATAAACATGGTGGGTTCTTGATCGCTTTTTCCAGGCCATTTAAATAATAAGCTTCCATCAAAATCATGCTTCTCGCAATGCTTATGAATTTCAGGGAATAATTCCTCTAACTTCTCATGAAATTTATAAAACTTCTCACGGTTTGAATCATCTCTATCCGAAATGGTTTCAATTCGAATCATTTCACCTAGTTTCTCTCCATATGCTCTTGCTCGATCATCTGCCTTTAATTCAACTTTTGCTGTCTTCGCTTCAGTTGGTTTAATCATTACTGTTCGGATTAAACAAATTAAAAATAGAACGAGAATAATAAGAAAAATTATTAATAAAAATGTCATTTATATTCCTTCCTTTCAATTTATAGTGTAAATACTCGTTGCCTCAACCTAATTTTATGAAATCTTTGCTTTTTTAACTTCAAGAGAATGAACTGCTTTTGCTGCAAGGTAAGCCGTTGAAAAGGCAGCTTGGAGATTATAGCCTCCAGTATCTCCATCAATATCTACCACTTCTCCAATAAAGTAAAGTCCTTTTACTTTTCTTGATTCCATGGTTTTTGGATGTATGTCTCTAAAGGAAACCCCACCTGCCGTTACCATAGCCATTTGATAGCCACCAAGTTCTTTAATTTCCATTTCATATTCAGTTAATAGGGTGAGCAAGGCCCGACGCTGCCCTTTTTTTAGTTCAGCACATTTTAGATTATCGGAAATTTCAGCTAGTTCTAAAATTTTATCACAAAAGCGTCTTGTTAAATCTAATTCCCGAACAATAGTTTTAACTAAAGTTTTCCCATTATTATTCAAATGTTTTGTGAATTCTTGACAAAATTCACTAGGCTCTCTTCCTAGAAAATTCAGTTTAATTAAGTCTTTGCTTTGCATATCACGAGATGGGTTTAAGATTCCGGGGCCTGAAACTCCTGTATGAGTTAAGAGAACATCCCCTTGATAGGTTCCCACTTTTTTCCCTTGACGCCATAAAGTATAGGTTAAATTCTCAAAAGACTGGCCAGATAAATCCGCTAGTGCATAATTTTTAATTTTTAACGGTGTTAGCGCCGGTTTCATCGGTGTTATTTTATGTCCTAATGCCTTTGCAAACCGTTGTCCATCGCCAGTTGAACCTGTGTGGGGATAGCTCATTCCACCTGTAGCTACTATGACTTGTTGGGATAAGTAAGTTTCCTTATTGGTTTTAAGGGAGAATTCCAGGTCTTCTTTAGTAAGCGATTGGACTTCTGTTTCAGTTATAATGTTGATTTTTAATTTTTGGCACTCTGATAAAAACAAATCTAAGACATCTTGAGCTTTTAATGACTTAGGAAATATTTTTCCATTTTCCTGAGTGATAAAATTCATGCCTCGTTTATGAAAAAATTGTAATAAATTATCATTGGAAAAAGTCAATAAGGCTGGTTTTAGAAATTTAGCATTTTTGCCAAAGCACTCCAAAAAGTGATTCATCTCTCCAGCTTGAGTTAAATTACATTTTCCTGCTCCTGTCATTAGGAGTTTTCGCCCGCATGATTTATTTTTTTCTAAAACAGCCACTTTTTTATTTGAACCAGCACACATAATCGCTGAAAAAAGCCCCGCAGGACCACCACCAATTATTATAATATCAAATTGTTTCAAATTAAGTCCTCCAAATTCATTTAAAATTATCAAATCAATTCATTAATAGCTTAAGAATTACTTGATTAATTATACTCAAATTTACTTAATAGATACGTTCTAAGTTACTACCTCTTGCTAGTTCTGCTCTCCATATAGCTGCATCCAATGTTGTTGAAAAGTAAACATGTTGAGAGGCAAATCTTTACCATAATTTGATAAATGTCCTACCTAATCAAATATCCTTATCATTCAAAAATTTCATTAACTTTACTACCTATCATCTTGACCATCTTTTTATGTCTGTCAATATTTGTAAACTCAGTTGTTTTTATTATTATATCAGTTTTTGTGACTTCTGTACATTTAAACAATATTAAATTGGGCTTTTCTTTATTGGGTAGGTTTTGTTCTATATAAGGAGTTCCAATTAGAGGTAACAAGGATTCCAGCTAAACAGAATTTGTATTCTCTGGAACTTCACCGATAATCAGTAATTTTCATAGCTTTTCAATTAATACGAGCTAATTTGGCCCCTATTAATTGAAAAGAGTATACAATTTACGACATAAGATTAGAAAAAGATTTGATCCATACCTAACCTAAGTCCAAATATCGCAATGAATAGAAAGATGGCGCTAATAAATAGGTGCATTTTTAAATTCATTGTCTTCTTAGCTAAAAAACACTCCCTAATTGCAAAATTAAGTCCATTTATAAAAATTAAAATACCTAAAATTCCAGGGATCCTAATTTTAAAGATGTACTCAAATAGAAAGACTCCAACTCCTAATACTAAAAAGGTATTTTGTACTTTTTTAGGTAGAGCATTTATTTCGAAATGGGGCAAATCCTTTCTAATCCCCACATAAGCAACTAGAGTTAGAAATCCTACTAGAAACATATCCAAAAAAATTGTACTTGCGTTCATCCAAAACACTCCTTTCTCTATGGCTAACAGTTTGTTCCATACCTTTAAATTTACTAAATTGGTTTTATAAAAAACACCATTAATTTCCTAAATTTACCCTCAGTGGTTAATTATATTTCAATTTTTGCATCCTGTTTTCCCCATGATTTTATAGCATACTTAGATGTAAATTTCTGTAAACCACATTTAAATCTGCACCCTTACCTGCTAAAACATGCTGTGAGAATCTCTAAAATCATTTTACGTATAGGCTTTTATTGTTAATCTTCTGATGCTTGTTTATTCCACTTCCTAAGTAAGACATTCTTCCCGTCTAATTACTTGGACTAAACCTAACCCCACTCTACAAAACCATTTTCACGCAAAATAGTTTCTAAATCTAAATTGTTTAATAAATCATCACGTCCAAATGAAGAGATTAAATGAATAAAAAATTCATTTTCTGCTTGCCATGTACGAACACTTACTCCTGATGGTATAAATTCAAGTAGGTCATCAGAAATCTTTTTAACCGCATTATTTCCATAGTAAACATTGTGCCATTCGAAATGATTAGAAATAATGGAATCGAATGTATTAAGGGTTACATTTTCGGCCCAACTAGTGGAGATAATATTATTTTCTAGTGATGGTTCTAAGAGTATCTCAATGGACCATAGACCCATAGAATTTCTAGCAAGATGAACAATTACCGGGTTATCGCTTTCACTTTCATTTGTTTGAAAAATAATGAATTCTTTTCCATTTAAGTTGCTTGATTCATGGATGATATTGCCTGTAGTTAACAAGTTATGACGACGCAAAGCCCAGTTGAAGCTCATATTAGTGTTAATAAAAAAAAGAAATGAAAAACTCAAAACAGTGATAATAACACTTAAAACAATGCCCTTATTAACTTTTAATTTATTTCTTTTCATAATACTCTCCTCCAGGACTCATAAATGTATGGCTTTAATTAGAATAATTGTTATAATAAACCCCAAAATATTGTTTTGTTACACTTGGTTACCAAGGCGGACTAACGACAACTCTTCTAGAAAATGGACCATTATTTACATTTCTAGATATCATGCAAAAACTTATATAGGTGTAGGTTGAGTTTTAAAAGTACCAAAAATTAACAACAGCTAACAGAACATAACAGAAAAACCCTTGTGAATATAACCAGAATTTAAAAGCCAATTAGTATAATAACAGAAAATAAAAGTCTTGATAACAAATAATAGTAAAAAAACAGTCATGTTATAACCAAGAATAAAGAGAAATTGACTAACATTTACAAAAGTGTATAATGGAATTAACAGTAAGAGGAAAATTGAGATTAAACTGAAAAGATTTATAGAAATCAACATTATAAAATTAAATATTGTTCATAATAAGGTTATTTTTCCAAACTAACCCTAGATTACATGATTAGAAAATTTGGGTAAAAGATTGCCAAGGTTTAACGATTAGTGTCTTCAATCCCTACTGTGGCCGTACCAAATATTAACCAGAGTCTTCACAAACAAATAATTTCCATAATAAGTATAAAAATTGATTCTATATAATTAACTTTAAGGAAAACTATTACCT